>Ga0153917_1000043_pt1 | contig 153846 bp, 145 predicted proteins | sample TSFL001MetaG_FD_104695 | JGI IMG/M metagenome (GOLD analysis project Ga0153917, IMG submission 104695) | Attine ant fungus gardens microbial communities from Florida, USA - TSFL001 MetaG | ecosystem: Host-associated > Fungi > Mycelium > Unclassified | place: USA: Florida, Paynes Creek Historic... | reverse complement strand
CTGTGCTGTGCTGTGCTGTGCTGTGCTGTGCTGTGCTGTGCTGTGCTGTGCTGTGCTGTGCTGTGCTGTGCTGTGCTGTGCTGTCTGATTATAAGTCATAGCGTTTCCCTCGTCAAGTCTTTTGTTATCACTAAGCAACATAAATAACATTTATATAATATTATTGTAATGTTTTTCTTATATTTTTCAAAATAATATCAGAAGAGTGAGCAGACGAGAAATAGGGATTGAAACCATAAAAAAACTCCTGTGAGCAGGAGTTTTTGACTTATTTATTCAAAAATTTTTAAGCAAGTACATTAATCTGAAGTGTTTTACGTCCCCAAGCTTGCGCTTGAGCTGTTGTGGGAAGATGCACATCAATAATATTTCCTCTGATAGCTCCACCTGTATCGCCTGCAATAGCGATACCATAACCTGGCACTTCAACCATCTTTCCTAAGGGAATGACGGAAGGATCAACGGCAATACACATTGGATTTTGGTGCAAGTTAATGCCTGTTGCTGTGATAAAGCCTAAGCCGTTATCTGAGGAATAAGCTGTAGCAGAGACTGTCAAGGAAGTTCCACCCTCACTACTCGGAGTTGTAATCGTAGTATCTTTAGACTCCGAAACTTTAGGTTCTTCTTTTTTCTTTGAAGCTAAGGCCTCTATTGTTGGCTTATCGGCATCCTCGTCTACGGTAGTATCTTTAGCCATTTCTGCTTTGGCTTTCATCTCTTCCAGTATATTCTGGTTGTCGGCCATTTTGTTTTTTAGCATATGGATACGCTCTTCCAGGTTCTCCGTTTGCGCTTGGTAGTCGGATTGAGCGGTTTTTAACTCCTCTTTCGTTTGCAGAAGAGAGCTTTGCATTGTTTCCAAATTTTTCTGCGTGTCGACTAAATCCTTAGCTTGCGCATCCTCAGCGCGTAATATGACACTCAAGTTTGTCCAAGCCTGTATCGCTTCATGAAAATCATTCGCATTCAAGACTACGTTGAGAACAGAAGCTGAGGCACCTCCGTGCGCTTGCATAGCACGCATTTGCTTTGCTACTGTCTCTTTTAAGGAATTGTATTTTACCTCAGTTCTCTCAATTTCTTGATCCAGACTTTCAATCTTTTCTTGCGTTAATTTGAGCTTGTTTTGTGAAACAGTTGCTTTCGCATAGATTGCATTTGTCTGAGAAAGTTCCGAGTTGAGCTGTTGCTGAAAGTTCTCGATATCTTTATTGATCGTACTTTCGTCAGCATTAGCAACTTGTAGGCCCATTGTCAGCATTCCAACTGACACTCCAAGTAAAGTTGCTCCTTTTTTCCAATTGTTCTTTTTCATATTTTACCATTCTAACACAAAAAGAGCCCTGTTTGATTGCATTTTGATTACGTATGGTTATTGAAACTTAATGTAAACCGCTTTTATTAATACTTTATCTCTTGACTTTTTTTAAAACTTACAATAAAACCTTGGAAAAAATTCCAAGGTTTTATGATTTAACGAATTTCAACTGCTAAAGTTTCTACAAGATTTTTAGTAATTTTGGCCATTGCTTTTGCAATTTCTTCTTCCGTCATGGTCTTTTCACGACTTTGGAAAGTTAGACTGTAAGCCATTGATTTCTTACCAGCAGGTAAATTCTCTCCTTGATAAATATCAAAAAGTTCTACCTTACTTAAGGTTTTAACTTTACTTGAGGTAATTGTGTCAACGATTTCGGCATGTGTTTTATCTGTATCTACCAACATCGCAATGTCACGATGGACAGCTTGGACTTTTGGAATTTCCACAAATACTGTCTGTGCTGGCGCAAGCTCAAGCATTGCATCCAAGTCCAGTGAAGCCACATAAGTTTCTTTAACATCATAAGCTTTTGCTGTTGCAGGATGAACTTGTCCTACGAAACCAACTTGACGGTCGCCTAGAAGAACACGTGCCGTACGTCCTGGGTGCATTTCTTTGATTTCAGAATAAGCTTCAAACGCAAGATTATCATAGCCTGCTAAAAGTTGTTCAACAATAGCTTTTGCATGATAAAAGTCCACAGCTACAGCATCAGAACTGTAAGTTTTGTCTTCGACATTTCCAGAAATCGCAAAGGCAAGATGAGGAATTTCAAGAGGACGTGTATCTTCAGAATCTGTCGCTACAAAGATGTTGCCTACTTCATAAATCGCAACATCTGCATTTTTACGGTTTTGATTGTAATTCACAATATCTAAGAGACCTGGAATTTGACTCCCACGTAAGGTCTGACGATCTTCTGTCATTGGCAGCATCAACGATGTTGTTGCTCCTTGTTTTTCCACAAACTCTTGCGCTTTTTCTGCTGTAGTTAAAGAATAACCAATAACTTCTGAAAGTCCTGCTGCTTCAACATGTGTGCGGACCTTGCGACGTAATTTTTGCATAGCCGTTAATTCACCTGCTGTGGCACCTGAAGGTAAGGTACTTGGCAAATTATCATAGCCATAAATACGCGCTACTTCTTCCACGATATCGGCTTCAATCTTAATGTCCCAACGACGTGAAGGAATTTGAATATTAAATTGGCCTTCTTTTTCTTGTGTTTCAAAACCAAGTTGCGCTAAAATCGCAAGCACTTCTGCTGCTTCAAGTGATGTTCCTAAAGCTGCATTGATACGGTCCAAAGTAATGTTAACTTCTTGAGGCTCTGGCATGAAGTCATTTGACTCTACTACACCTGCAAGAACTTCTCCACCAGCCAGTTCTTGAATCATTGCTGCTGCAAAGTCTAATGCTTCGCGTACTGTCCCTTGGTTGATTCCTTTTTCAAAACGGCTTGATGATTCTGAACGTAAGGCAAACTTATGTGAAGTTTTGCGGATTGAAGTCCCGTTGAAAAGGGCAGCTTCTAGAGCTACTGTGACTGTTTGATCAGTAATTTCACTGTCAAATCCGCCCATGACGCCCCCAAGCGCTACCGGTTGCCCCTTCGCTGTAATCACGATATCTTCAGGGCTAAGTTCACGCTCTTGCTCGTCAAGAGTAACAATCTTCTCTCCTTGTTTCGCCTGACGAACTACAATTTCATCTGCTCCAAATTTATCAAAATCAAAAGCATGAAGCGGTTGACCATAGTACATCAAAACATAATTAGTGACGTCAACGACATTATTGATGGGACGAATTCCAGCATTCATCAAGGTATTTTGTAACCAAAGTGGGGATGGTGCAATTTTGACGTTTTCAATCATACGAATTTTATAAGTCGGAACTTGTTCTGTACTTGTTTCAACTTTTACAGCTACTTTGTCTGCCGCTTTTTTTGCTCCTTCGGTTACAGTTTTTTCTTCAAAATTGACTGTTTTACCATAGATAGCCGCTACTTCATAAGCAACTCCACGCATTGACATCGCATCAGCACGGTTGGCCAAGATATCCGGTTCGATAATTTCGTCGTCTAAGTCAAGATAAGGCAAGACACTGTCACCAATCACTGCATCTTCAGGTAAAATATAGATCCCATCTTCATGCTTCATTGGGTTAACAGATTCAGGAATACCAATTTCATCAAGGGCACACAGCATTCCTAATGAAACGATACCACGGATTTTTCCTTTTTTGATTTTATAGTTATCCGCAATACGTGCACCAACAAGTGCTGTAATTACCTTAATTCCTGCTTTGACATTGGGAGCACCACAGACGATTTGGAGTGGTTCTTCTTCACCAACATCAACTTGGCAAATATGTAAATGTGTTTCAGGAACATCTTCACAAGTTAATACTTTACCGACAACAATTTTTGACAAACCTTGGCCTGGTACTGTTACCCCTTCAATTTCAATACCCGAAAGTGACATTTTTTCTGCCAAATCAGCAACAGGAACATCATCAAGTCCGTTGACTAATTTTTTTAACCATTTATATGATACTAACATTTTATTTTTCCTTTTATTCCGTTTTCTTTTATGGGCATCTCCAAACTCTGCGCTTTGAGCGACAGCAGTAAAGTCTGAGTTTTTAGAGATGCGCTTATGTCTTTACTTCTGAAATTATTTTCCGAATTGTTCTAAGAAACGTAAATCTCCTTGATAGAAGCCACGAATGTCGTTGATACCATAGCGGAGCATTGCGATACGTTCTTGTCCCATACCAAAAGCAAAACCAGAATATTCCTTGCTGTCGATACCGCTCATTTCTAAAACGTTAGGATGAACCATACCCGCGCCGAGAATTTCAATCCAACCTGTGTATTTGCAGACATTACATCCCTTGCCGCCACATTTGAAGCAACTTACATCGACCTCAACAGAAGGCTCAGTAAATGGGAAGTAAGAAGGACGGAGACGGATCTCACGGTCAGCACCAAACATTTTTTGAATGACAAGTTCAAGCGTACCTTTAAGGTCAGCCATGGTAATATTTTTATCCACAACTAAGCCTTCAACTTGATGGAATTGGTGGCTGTGCGTCGCATCATCAGTATCACGACGGTAAACGCGACCTGGAGCAATCATGCGCAAACCACCTTTACTAAAGTCATGCTGATCCATCGTGCGCGCTTGCATTGGCGATGTATGTGTACGTAATAAGACCTCGTTTGTTACATAGAAAGTATCTTGCATGTCACGTGCAGGGTGGTCTTTAGGCAAGTTCATGCGCTCAAAATTATAATGGTCTGTTTCGACTTCATAGCCATCTACAATTTCATAGCCCATGCCTAAGAAAATTTCTTCAATCTCTTCTGCTGTTTGAGTCAAAATATGACGTGCACCTTTTTTAGGTGCATGACCAGGTAAAGTTACGTCTAAAGTTTCAGAATTTAAGGCTGCGTTCATGGCTGCTGCTTCGAGTTCTGCTTTTTTCTCCTCAAGCTTTGCAGCAAATTCGTCACGGAAGGTATTGGCTAGAGCACCGATGACTGGACGTTCTTCATTTGTTAGGTCTTTCATCCCTTTGAGGATTTCTGTTAACTCGCCTTTTTTACCCATGATTGCTGTCCGTAAATCATTCAGCATTCTTTCTTCAACGGCAGCTGTTAAATTATTCAAAGCCTGTTCACGTAAAGCTTCAATTTTTTCTTGTAAGTTCATTTTTTCTCCTCATACCTTCTAACCGCGATGACAAAAAATACCACGATTTCAACCCCTATACAAAGGAGCGAAAACCGCGGTACCATCCTATTTTATCACTTAATTAAAGACTATTTTAAATTAGAATGAGGTGAACTTCAATAACTTTCCCGTGTGATGATTTGCAGTCGACGACATCACTCCCTTAAACGTTCCAGTAACCTACTCTTCTCATTCTTTCTATGTTCTTATTTTAGCAGATTTATCTCATTTGTCAATCTTTAATTTCCTGCTTTCTTTGGAGCAAAAAGCGCTACTGCGTATGAGGATTCAGCGTATTCTCTAGCGCGTAAACTCATTCTGTCCCATTAATGACGATATCCATCGTGCTTTCTGTAATTTTCTTTTCTTGTTCCATGTCATAAAACTCTAACAAAAGACGCGCTTTATGTTTCCCATGCAGGTATTTTTTCTCCAATGGAATCTCCTTGACAGCATAGCCCGGATCAATCATTTCCGAGCGAAACAACGGTTCTGCTTCACCATCCGCAAGCAATGTAAACCTTAAGCGCATGTGATTTGTAGGTAGGTTTTGAATGACCAGCCGTCCAGAGTTTCGTTTCTTTTCTGCTTTGATTTCTAAAGACACACGCACTCTTGCCATATTGTCAGAAGAATTATCATTTGTTTGTTCAAGCTCGCCGTCAGGCATCGGTTGTGGTCCACTTTGAACGGTCACGTTATAGCTTAGAGGGATATGCTTTCCGATAATTTTTAGGAATTGTCCTCCTCCCACTGCAAGAGCAAAGAGCAAAAGGAAGAGAATAAATAAAATTATTCCACTTCGAACCCATTTTTTCAGTTTTCTTTTTTTACCCGGATACCTATTAGAGGGAGGCGGCAGGGGAGAGGACTCTAGAATATGGGACATTTGTTTCAGTAACTCTTCTGATTCGTTAAATAAATCTTCATACTGGCTTTGAGCCACTCCCTCACCTCCTTTTATATTAACTATTCAGCCTATATCTGTAGCCTATTCGCTCAAAAAGCGCCTTATCAGCGCTTTACTTTTTAGCTGTTTTCGACTAGAGTTCCTAAATTCCAAGCTTCATCAATTCACCCAAACGACCAATCAACTCCTTAGCAGCATTCTTTGTCTCTAAAATTTGACCGTTCAGTTCTGCTAACTGCTCCTCTGCCTCAATGAGTTTTTCTTGTCCTTTTTCCTCAGCTGCCTTAACAATTGCCTCTGCTTCTTCTTGTTTTTGACTTATATAAAGTTCTGTTTCTTTTTTCACTTTATCAAACTCTTTTTGACCTTCAAGGCGCAGTGCTTTGTTTTCTTCAGCAATAGCTTTTTTCATCAGCTCTGCTTCGTTTTCCAGCCGCTCTTTCTCTTGTTCTGCCTTAACTTTTAAGCCTTCTTGTTCTTTAAGCATGCTCGCTTTACGTGCTTCAGACTCTCTAAACATTTTCTCAACTTCTCGTTGTGCATTATCCTTCAGTTGATCTGCTTCTTTTTGAGCTTCTTTTTTAAGATGTTCTATTTCTTGAAGCATTTTTTCAGCCTCTTTTTTTGCATTAACTTTGAGTGCACTCACTTCTCTTTCTGTCTGATGCTTCATCTGATTACACTCTATTTTTGTTTGTTCTAGAACATCATTTTTTTCTTGCTCAAGGGCTTCTTGGCGTTTTTCATTTTCTTTTTGTAACTCTAATAAATAATCAGCTACCTGAGCACGTATGTCTACATTTTCTTTTTTTAATGCTTCATTTTGCGCTTTCAGTTCCTCAAAGGCTGCAAGATCCCCTTGATTATTTTCAATATTTTTTTGAAGAGCATTTTCCAATTTTTGCACTGCTTGTTCTTTCTCCAGCAGCTGTTTCTCTTGTTCTGCTTTAAGCTGTTGGAGTTCTGTTTCCAGTTTTTTTCTTTCAACAATTACTTTGTGCTTCTCTCCCTCTGTTTTATGGAGAGCATCTTTCAGGCTTTGATTATTGGCCTCAAGTTCCTCACGGAGCTTATTAAATTCTTCCAAATGGATCATCGTTCTTCCTTCATTTTGAGCCACACTATTTTCTTCACCATTTCGGCTGCTTGCAAATAAATTTTTCATCTTTTTCCTCTTTTTAGTTCGGAGAGATTACCTCTCTGCTCCATTTTTAATCTATTTAAATTCAATATATACATTTTTGAATTTGTTTTTTGTTACTTATTTTATATAATACTATTATATATTCGTATCATTCGTAATGTAAAGCAATAACAAAATAAACTGTATTCATCTTTTTTTAATAAAAAAAATCTATAAATAAGAGGAATACCCTATGTTTAAGTGAGTATATACTCATTTTTACCTGTATCCATCTTTTTTAGATTTCATTTTAGTCCCTAAAGATAAATAAGGGCATCCATTTTTAGGGCAATATAAATTATTGGGCTAAAAATTAACCCTAACAGTTTCTTTTGTAAAGAAATTCTCGCTGGATTCCTTTTATTTCTTACTGCAACTCAATTAGTTTTCTAATATTTTCTACCCCAAATAACATATAGGAGAATGAAAAATGGCTAAAAACACAAAAGAAATAGTCATCAGAACCTTACTTAATATCGCTGCTGAAGGCGGAATTATAAACATTGAGGAAATTACTCGACGGACGGGAATTACTCGAAACACGATTCGCCATAACTTTGGAAATCGAGGAATTGATGACATTGTCGCATATATCTATCGTGGTATTTTTCAAGAAATCAATGCACAACTTTTTCGTCATAGTCCAGATGAAATCCCTGTCGAAATTTTCGCTGACATTATTTTACCCATTTTGTGGCAACATCGAGATGAAGCTCATATTCTTGTGACGAGTAATCTCTTGTACCGCACGGATGCTGGAGCAATTGATCTCCTCTATCCGTGGGCGAAAGAGCGCTATGATTATCTAGTAAAAGAGCATCAATTAAGCCCCTATTTCTCCTCTAGACAGCTGCTATCATTCTGGATTTCATATCTGGATATTATCTTTACGCTTTGGTTTAGCGTCCAAATTCCTCTGACGCCCGAAAAATTTAAACCCATATTCATCAAATTAGTCAAAACTTCAATGTACGATCTCATCTATAAGGATATTGGACGCTAGAAAACCTACAAAAAAAAAGCAATCACATCCATGATTGCTTTTTTCACTTTATTTATTTTCTTATTTTAGGCTTCCCAAACGTTTTCCAAAACGTTGGTTTGGTCACGGTCTGGACCAACAGAGAATGTGGAGATACGAACACCAACGAGCTCTGCAACGCGTAGTACATAGTTGCGTGCTGTTTCTGGAAGTTCTTCAAGAGTACGCATTCCTGTAATGTCTTCAGACCAACCTGGCATTTCTTCGTAAATTGGTTTACAACGTTCCAATTCTTTAAGACTTGCTGGGTAGTGCGTGATTTCTTTTCCATCAAGTTCATAAGCTACACAGATTTTAACTGTTGGTAAGCCTGCAAGAACATCGATAGAGTTCAAGCTAAGATGAGTCAAGCCTGAAACACGACGTGAGTGACGCATCACGACTGCATCAAACCATCCCACACGGCGTGGACGACCTGTTGTTGTGCCATATTCATGTCCAACTTCACGGATTTGGTGGCCTGTTTCATCAAAAAGTTCTGTTGGGAATGGACCATCTCCAACACGTGAAGTGTAGGCTTTACATACACCAACTGCTTTATCAATTTTTGTTGGACCAACACCTGAACCGATAGCTACTCCTCCTGCCAATGGGTTTGAAGATGTAACAAAAGGATAAGTACCTTGGTCGATATCTAACATAACACCTTGTGCACCTTCAAAGAGAACACGATGTCCCTCATCAAGCGCATCGTTCAAGATAACTGAAGTGTCCGCTACATATTTTTTAATTTGTTGACCGTATTCATAGTATTCGTTAAAGATTTCATCGAAATCAAGTGCTTCACTGTCATAAAGTTTAACGAATTCACGGTTTTTATTTTCAAGATTTGTACGTAGACGTTCTTCAAAAATTTCTTTATCAAGAAGGTCTGCGATACGGATACCGACACGTGCCGCTTTATCCATATAAGCTGGACCGATACCTTTGATTGTCGTACCAATCTTTTGATCACCTTTAGCTTCTTCTTGAAGGGCATCCAACTTGATATGGTAAGGCAAGATAACGTGGGCGCGGTCTGAGATACGAAGATTGTCTGTTGTTACACCGTTTTCGTGAAGGTATGCAATTTCTTTAACCAGGGCTTTGGGGTTGATTACTACACCATTACCGATAACAGATGTTTTTTCTGGGAAGAAAATACCAGATGGGATAAGGTGGAGTTTGTACTTAAAGCCGTCAATAACAATAGTGTGACCGGCATTGTCTCCTCCTTGGTAACGCGCAATAACTTCTGCGTCTGAGCTGAGGAAATCCGTAATTTTACCTTTTCCTTCATCTCCCCACTGCGTTCCTACAACAACAACTGATGGCATAATAGCTCTCTTTTCTTTTAATATTTGTACGCTCTATGACTCCTTTTCAAGAGGCATAGCTGGCATTTTGATATTGAAAAGCTCCTATCGCACTATTCCTATTATAGCAAAAAAATAATCTGCTTTGAGTAAGAAACAAGTTCTTTTCTAGAAAACCATTATTTCGTTCGGAAATGTCTAACTTTATCTCTATTTTCTCTAAAAATCTTGCTTTTTTGACCTCCTTTGTTCTTGATATAAACCATCATTTCCGAAATAAAAGCCTAATAATCCATGCAGTTAAAAATATGTTAAAATAGAAGAAGTTATGACTGATAAAATATTAAAATCCATTTCAAAAAATGGTCACTTTCGTGCTTTTGCTCTTGATTCAACATTGACTGTTCGTGAAGCTCAGGAACGTCATCAAACGATGCCTACTTCTACTGTTGCCCTTGGTCGTACCTTGATTGCTGCTCAAATTTTAGGCGCCAATGAAAAAGGGGACAGTAAAATTACGGTCAAAATCTTGGGTGATGGTGCTATGGGTGCAATTGTTGCTGTAGCAGATGCTAAAGGAAATGTTAAAGGTTATGTCCAAAACAAAGATTTAGACTATAAAAAAGCTTCAACAGGAGAAGTACTTGTTGCTCCTTTCGTTGGCAATGGCTTCTTTGTGGTCATTAAAGATATGGGACTTCGTCAACCTTATACAGGGCAAACTGATTTAATTACCGGAGAAATTGGTGAAGATCTGGCCTGGTATTTCCTCTCCAGTGAACAAACTCCCTCTTCTGTTGGTTTAAATGTCTTGCTCAACGATGGGGAAGACAGTGTTAAAATCGCAGGTGGATTTATGCTCCAAGCCTTGCCCGATGCAACTGAAGATGAAATCACCCTCATGGAAAAAAATATTAAAGCAATGCCAAGTATTTCGGAAATGCTTTTAAAAGAAAAGCCGCTTGAAGCTATGCTAGCTGCACTTTATGGGGAGCTCGAATACACGATTCTTGCTGAATCACCTTTAACCTTTGAATGTGACTGTTCAAAGGAACGATTTGCTGAAGGATTGCAAAGCCTCGGCAGTCAAGCTCTCACTGAGATTATTGAAGAAGATCATGGGGCTGAAGTCCTCTGCCAATTCTGCGGACGTAAATATGAATTTACTGAAAAAGAGCTCAATGATTTAATCTTGGGAGCTGCTCAAAAATGAGACTATTGATTAAAGATCTTTCACAATCGTCAAACAAAAATATAGGTTTAATTTTTTTAAGTCTATGGGTTGGACTGGCAGCTGGCTTCTTGGCCAGCTTTTATCGTTTAGCCCTTTCCCTAGCTGAAAAATTAGGTGCCACTCTCTACCACCAAGCCAGCACTCACCTTATCTACGGGCTTTTCCTTCTTCCCACCTTGTTTCTCCTTGTCTTTATTGTCTCTACCTTGATGAAAAAATATCCTATGTCGAACGGTAGCGGAATCCCTCAAGTCAAAGGGCAATTGCTGGGCTACTTTAAGCCAGACTGGTTTTCAACGGCTTGGGTTAAGTTTGTCGGGGGGACTCTGGCCATGTTTGCTGGCTTATCTTTAGGGCGAGAAGGTCCATCGATTCAGCTCGGTGCTGCGATGGGACAAGCCCTCGGCCAAAGGTTTTCCTCTACTGAGCGCCACCAACGTTTGTTGATTGCTTCTGGGGCTTCGGCTGGTTTATCTGCGGCTTTTAATGCCCCACTTTCTGGTATCATGTTCACGCTTGAAGAGGTCTTCAAATACTTCTCTCCTTTGATTATATTAACCTGTATGAGCTCTGCTATCATGGCAGATGCCGTTTCACGTATTATCTTTGGTCCAGCCAGCATCTTTGATTTCCAAATCGTGAGCAGCTTTCCCCTCTCGGATTATTGGTTACTCTTGCTTTTAGGCATCCTTATGGGAATTTTTGGAGCAGTTTATAATGCTGCCCTGCTAAAGAGCCAAAGCCTTATGAAAGGGAAGATAAAAAGTCCTTTTCTTCGTGTCTTGTTCAGTTTTGCTGCTTCTGCTCTTGTTGCACTCTTCTTTCCACTCATCAGCGGCAGTGGTCACCAATTGATTGACCAACTGACGCTTACTTGGGGGATTGCCTTTCTCTGTCTGATCTTTGTTGCAAAGTTTTTAATTTCTCTCATCAGCTATGCTTCAGGTGTCCCCGGAGGTATATTCTTTCCCCTCTTAGTACTCGGTGCTAGCCTTGGGAGCATTTTTGCGACAGCAGTCATTCCCCTCTTGCACTTGTCGCCCCACCTTTTTCCAAATTTTATTATTTTAGCGATGGCCGCAACTTTTACTGCTATCGTTCGTGCACCAATGACTGGAATTCTCCTTTTAGTCGAGATGACCGGTTCCTTTGATCATTTATTGCCTCTTGCTTTTGTTTCCCTAATTTCCTATATTGTGGCCGAGCTTTTACACTCTAAGCCAATCTACGATTCATTACTCCACAATCTTCTCACTGCTGATTCGGAAATAGCTACTGAAAAAGAAGGTCATATTATGATTGAAGCCTTGGTTCAGTTTGATTCGGAAGCTGACCATCAACCGGTTCAAAATCTCCACCTTCCTAAAGACAGTCTTCTGATTTCTATTCAAAGAAATGGTGAAAAAATTATTCCACGAGGAGACACACTCCTCCATGCTGGAGATATTGCAACCTTTTTAGCCACTCAAGCGCAGGAAGTTTCTGTGCGTCAAAAAATAAAGCACTTATTTACAGATTAAGCTGAAAAACCTTCGTGAATTTATCTACGGAGGTTTTTTCAGTGCAAAGTTTTAGCAAATCCCCTAAAAAATGGTAAAATATTCTCTATGACTATGGATTCAAAATACACACGCCCATGGAAAATTGGGGATATAGAAATTGCTAATAAAATCGTACTCGCTCCAATGGCGGGGATTAATAATAAAGCCTTCCTAACAACAGCGAAAGAGTTTGGAGCCGGACTTGTTGTTACTGAAATGATTTCCGATAAAGGTATCGAGCACCGCAACAAAAAAACGCTACAAATGATGGACTTTGAAGGCGTACCACATCCACTTTCAATGCAAATTTTTGGTGGTGAAGTTGATACACTGGTTGAAGCAGCAAAATTTGTTCAAGAAAATACAGTAGCAGACATTATTGATATCAATATGGGCTGTCCCGTTCCGAAGGTAACAAAAAATGAAGCGGGAAGCCGCTTGCTTCTTGATCCAGATAAGGTTTACGATGTAGTGAAAGCTGTCAGCTCTGCGATTGATTTACCACTGACTGTAAAAATTCGCATCGGTTGGGATTCTGACCATCTCTATGCAGTTGAAAACGCCAAAGCCATTGAAGCAGCTGGTGGTGCAGCTGTTGCAATGCACGCACGGACACGTGCGCAACTCTATGAAGGTAAAGCAGACTGGACCTGGCTTGAAAAAGTAGCAAGCAACATTAACATTCCTTTCATCGGAAACGGCGATGTTAAAACACCTGAAGATGCTAAACGTATGATTGATGAAACAGGTGTTGATGCAGTCATGATTGGTCGAGCAGCTCTCGGAAATCCGTGGATGCTTCACCGTACGGAACACTACCTTCGCACAGGAGAATTACTCCCTGAACCAACTGTGGATGAAAAAATGCGTATCGCTAAGATTCACTTGCAACGTCTTGTTGACCTCAAAGGCGATAACTTAGCCTCACGTGAATTTCGTCAACATGCAGCTTACTACCTCAAAGGTGCAAAACGTGCTGCAAAAGTTAAAGTAGCTGTAAATCAAGCAGAAACACAAGCAGAAATTGTCAAGATCCTAGATGATTTCGTTGCCCAAAATTAAGAGATTGGCTTTTGCCAGTCTTTTTGTTTATAATAAGGTTAGTATCATAAAACAAGGAGGGACTCTATGCGTACATCAAAAGCTCTTGTCGAAATCGAAAAGGCAATTATTCACCTCAAGAAAGCTAAACGTGAGATTAGTAACTATAGCTTTGAAAATCAAACTCAAAGTCTCATTCAAATCAATCAAGCTATCGATCGCTTACAAATTCTTAAGGATGGCGTTAATGCGGATTCTTCTGATGTTGAAGGTGTTTCTTCTGTGGGCCGACTTGAAGGCGATCGTCTCACTTCAAAACTTTTTCAATAATAGCCATTAAAATAAAAAAGAACCAAAACTGGCTCTTTTTTTTATTTTTTCTTACGTTTATATTTACTTTGTGGATAAGTAAAATCTCCCATGACTTCGTGAACATTTATTACTGTTGAGAAGGCCTGAGGATCTATTTCGGCTATCAAGGCTTTAACCGTCATAACTTCTCGAGGGTTAAGAACCACATAGACCACACGTTTTTCTGTGCCTGAATACGCACCTTCACCATGTAAGAATGTAGCACCGCGTCCAAGTTCTGCCAGAATAGCATTTGAAATTTCTTGATATTTAGGACTGATAATAAGCATCCCACGAACGGTATAACCACCAGATTGGATAAGGTTAATCACTTGAGCACTCACAAAACTTGCAATTAATGTATAAACCATATGATTAACATCAATGTAAGTGAGGGAAAGTGTCATGACAAAAAGGTCTATTGTGAAAATCACACGTCCCACTGCGGTGCCTCGCTTAATTTGCAACAGCTGAGCAATGATATCTGAGCCCCCAGTTGTTCCGCCAAAGCGGAAGATAATCCCAATCCCCGTTCCGGCAAATACCCCGGCCAGGAGAGCTGCGACTAAGTTATCATGCAAAAGATTAATACTAAAATCAAATGCTTGGAAAACTGAAAGGAAAAGCGAGATGTTAACAATCGCATAGACCGTATAGGTAAAGGTCCGTTGTCCTAAGAAACGGTAACCAATAAAAAGCAAGGGTATATTCAGAATGAACTGACTTAGGGCCGGATCCAACTTGAATAATGCGTGCAATATCAAGGTAATACCGGAAAGGCCACCTGCAGCCAACTGATTGGCCATATTTAACTTTACAAAACCAAAAGCAAAGATAATTGCGCCTAAACTGATGGCAATAAAGTTACGAAAATGGATTTTAATGAGGCTCATATCCTTCATACAACTCTCCAATCTAATACCATTTTTAACTTATAAAAATGGCTTTATAATTTCTTGTAAAACCTCTGTCAAAGTTGACAGAGGCCTTCTCTAATTTATACTAAAACGGTCATTTTGTCAACTTAATCAGTAATCTCACTAAAGTTCCCTATTACACGAACGTTTTCTGAGATGGAGACAAAAGCTTTCGGGTCATATTTTGTGATGATTTCTTTAAAATCTTGATACTCATACATGGTGATAACCGTAAACAAAATTGTCCGTTTCTCGTGTGAGTATGCACCTTCTGCATTGTTCAAAATTGTTGCACTGTGATGCATTTTTTCAAAGAGTTTGCGGATAATAATTTCCGGATTTTCGGTAACTATCATCACTTGCATACGTTTTTGACGTGTAAAGATTGCATCTGTGACACGTGAGCTCACAAAGATAGCAATCATAGAATACAGCATATATTCCCAGCCAAAGAGCACACCTGCAGTAAAGATAATTACACCATTGACGATGAAACCTAGTGTACCAACATTATGGCCTGTTCTTTTACGGATATAAAGGGCAATGATGTCCGTACCGCCACTTGAAATACCATTACGCATGGCATAACCAACACCTGCACCCATGATGGTACCACCAAAAATAGCATTGATGATTGGATCAGGTGTCAGTGTTGTTTCAGGAACAAAGTGGATAAAGACGGAACTCATGGTAACCGTCAACAAGGTAAACAGAGTAAACTGTTTTCCCAAACGGAACCAAGCCAAAATCATTAACGGAACATTGATCAGAAAGAGCGTGGCTGATATAGGAAGATAGTTGTGCCCTAAAATCCGTGTTAAAATTTCCGTTGCCACCTGTGCTGCCCCTGTTGCACCACTTGCATAAACCCTTCCCGGTTGGTAAAAGAAATTCAATGCAAAAGCAGAGGTGATTCCATATAAGACAGATGCTGAGAAACGATGTGTCAACTTTTCCCAGCCACCAAACATGTTGATAAATTTAGTCAAGTTTTTCAAGTTTAATTCTCAATTCTTCCAGTTGGCTCTCACTGACTACTGATGGCGCTTGTGTCATCGGGTCTGTGGCTTTATTATTCTTAGGAAAGGCAATAACTTCACGAATATTGTCTTTTCCTGCAAGCAACATAACGAAACGGTCCAAACCAAGGGCCAATCCTCCATGTGGTGGGAAGCCATAATCTAAAGCTTCCAACAAGAAACCAAATTGCTCTTGGGCATCTTCTAAACTAAAGCCAAGTGCTTTGAGCATTTCTTCTTGTAAATCACGCGTATTAATACGGAGTGAGCCACCACCGAGTTCGTAACCATTCAAAACAATGTCGTAAGCATGCGCACGGACTTTACTCAAATCTCCTGAAAGTTCCCCTTGTGTTTCAGCAGTTGGTAAAGTAAACGGATGGTGCGCACTCATATAACGGCCTTCTTCTTCTGACCACTCAAACATTGGCCAATCAATAACCCAAAGGAAATTGAATTTCGAATAATCAATTAAGCCTTGCTCTTTGGCAATCGTTTGACGTAAAGCACCCAGTGCTGAATTCGCCACTTCTAAGCTGTCCGCCACAAAGAGAACCAAGTCGTTGTTTTCCAAGCCCAAAGTTTCAACGAATTCTGTTGTTTTATCTGTCAAGAATTTTGCAATTGGACCTGCCAATTTATCGTCTTCAAACTTGATCCAAGCCAAACCTTTGGCACCATTTTGCTTCGCTTGTTCTGTTAATTTATCAATGGCTTTGCGAGAGTACTTATCTGCATTATTTTTCACAACAATAGCTTTAACGACAGGTGCTTCACTAAACACTTTAAAGTCTACTGTTTTTGCAAGTTCTGTCAAGTCCTTCAAGAGCATTTCATAGCGTGTATCTGGCTTATCTGAACCATAGAAATTCATCGCATCGTCGTATTTCATACGAGGAAATGGCAAAGTTACATCGACGTTTTTAACGTCTTTCATAACTTTCGCAATCAAACCTTCGGTTAAATCTTGAATTTCTTCTTCCCCAAGGAAGCTTGTTTCTAAGTCGACCTGTGTAAATTCTGGTTGACGGTCGCCACGTAAGTCTTCGTCACGGAAGCACTTTACGATTTGATAGTAACGATCGAGACCCGCAGTCATCAACAATTGCTTCATAAGTTGTGGACTTTGTGGTAAGGCATAAAATTCACCTTTATTGACACGAGAAGGTACAAGATAATCACGCGCACCTTCTGGGGTTGACTTGTTTAAGAAAGGTGTTTCAACATCGATAAAGCCTTGATTATCTAAGTAGCTACGGATCGCACGTGTGGTCGCATGACGCATCGTAATGTTATTAAGCATTTCTGGACGACGTAAGTCGAGATAACGGTATTTCAAACGTGTATCATCAAGTACCTCAACACCATCTTTAATCTCAAAGGGTGTTGTTTTTGAAGTGCTAAGAATTTGCATGTGGTTGGCTTCAATTTCGATTCCACCCGTTTTAATGTTTTCATTTTTGCTGGCACGTTCCACCACTTTACCTGTAACCTCAAGTACATATTCGTTACGGGCTTTGTCTGCTGCCTCAACAATTTCTTTTGCTGCAGTTTCAGGGTTAACCACGATCTGGACAATGCCTTCACGGTCGCGTAAATCAATAAAGATTAAGCCACCCAGATTACGACGCTTCGCAACCCAACCTTTAACAGTAACTTCTTGATTTAAATATTCTTCTGTAATATTTCCTGCATAGTTTGTTCTCTTCAAATTTAATCTCCTTACATTACTTTAGTATACGTCTACTGAACTTTTTTATTCTCCAAGCGCTTCTTCAAAGATAGGTGCAAAACCTTTCGCAATTTCTGCCAAAGTTGTTTTTACTTCTTTACGTGTTTGGTTATGTTTGACCGTAATCTCACCTGTTTCCACTTCATTGTCACCAAGCGTGATAATCACTTCCGCATTTGCTTTTTCAGCTGATTTAAATTGTGCACCAAGCTTGCGATTAGAGAAATCACGTTCCACTTTAAAGGCTTGAGCACGTAGGCTTTCTGCAAGTTGTGTCGCTGCTAAGCTGGCTTTGTTTCCCATAACAGCAATATAAACATCAAGCGTGTCTTCTTCGTGGAAATCGATACCTTGCATTTCAGCAATCATCAACAAGCGCTCTACACCAAGACCAAAACCAAAACCTGGTGTTGCTGGGCCATCAAAATATTCAACCAAGCCATCATAACGGCCACCTGCACAAACCGTCAATTCTTGTCCTTTTACATCCACGATAAATTCAAAGATAGTATCATTGTAATAGTCCAAACCGCGAACCATATTTGTATCAATGACATATTCAATGCCCAAACCATCGAGCAGAGCACGTGTCATGTCAAAGTGATCTTGAGACTCTTCTGTAAGATAGTCTAAGATGGATGGAGCCCCCTTAACGATTTCCTTGTCTTCTTTTTCCTTGCTGTCAAGTACGCGAAGAGGATTTTCGTGAAGACGACGTTGGCTATCTTTTGAAAGTTGATTTTCAAAAGGTGTCAAATAATCAACCAAAGCTGTACGATAAGCCTTACGCGTTTCTAAATCACCCAGAGAATTCAAGTGAAGCGTCACACCAGAAATACCAATTTGTTCAAATAATGATTGTGCCATAGCAATAATTTCGACATCAATTGCGGGATTTTTTGCTCCGAAACACTCTACACCAAATTGGTGGAATTCACGTAAACGTCCGGATTGAGGGCGTTCATAACGGAACATTGAACCCATATAATACATTTTTACAGGTTTTGGCACTTCGGGGGCAAAAAGTTTATTTTCAATATACGCGCGAACAGTTGACGCAGTTCCTTCAGGACGTAAGGCAATATGACGTCCCCCTTTATCGTCAAAGTCATACATTTCTTTCGTTACAATATCACTTGTTTCCCCTGTTGCACGACTGAACAGCTCATAACTTTCAAAAAGTGGTGTACGGATTTCTTTGAAATTATAATCTTCAAATACTGCACGTGCCATCATTTCTACATATTGCCATTTTTGTGACTCTTGAGGCAGAATATCTGCCGTACCTTTTGGTTTTTGTAATTTCATATTATCTCCTTTGTATCGACTCTATTTGTGTTTAAAACATTACGAATAAAGCTCGTGTGAGCCATGCCGTCTAGCATTAGCGCCTTTAGGCGCAATGCTAGTAGCAAATTAAAACGCCCTAAGCATAAAAGCTCTAGGGCGTCAGTAATCTTATCGCGGTACCACCTAAATTTGTCCTGTCTTCCAGAACCTCAGTTTAGCTATAACGTTGCTACCGTTTTTTGTCGTCACTTTAGGTTTTGTAAGCTTTCAGCCAAGTCTTACTCTCTGTATATTTAAGTATAACGCAGACTTCTGTTTTTTTCAAGCTTTAAATTCATATTAATTTTTAAAAACTTGCATATTTTTGGCAAAGTAATCATAGCCGGAATAAATTGTGAAGATAAGGCAAACATAAAGTAAGATTGTACCAATATAAATGGGATCTCCAATTAGCAAGAAAATAATAGACAACATTTGTGTAAATGTTTTAATTTTTCCTGGCATCGCTGCAGCCAAGACTGCTCCCCCTTGTTCAACCAATAAAAGGCGAAGTCCAGTCACGGCAAGTTCACGACATACAATGATGGCAACAACCCAAGCTGGAGCTAAGCCTAGAGCAATTAGCATCACAAATGCAGCCATCGTTAACATTTTATCCGCTAATGGATCCGCAAATTTACCAAAATTAGAAACAACTTTCCACTTGCGCGCCAAATAGCCATCAAGCCAGTCTGTGATTGAAGCTACAGCAAAGATAATTGCTGCAACAATCCATGAAACATAGCTTGCACCCACAGTTGCACCATGTGGCAGATAAAGGACAATGAGAAAGACAGGAATCATAAAGATTCTTAGTATCGTTAATTGATTGGGGAGTTTTTCTTTTTTCATAATTACTTTCTTCGCTTCTTAGAGTTGGCCTACTCGGGCTCAACTTTTTATTGTGTTACAGGTGCTGTAGTGCTTGCATAAGTCACCGTTAATTGCACTTGAACTGGAGTTCCTACTGTAAGAGCAGACAAATCGACAGTGCTAGCGTTGATTGTCATCGTGAGACCTTGTGTATTGGACAAGTTAATCACTGAGTTGGTTAATCCTGCTCCGAGCGTTGCTGTAGCTGTATTTTCGGCATCAGACAATGTGCGTACGGTTGCCCAATCCGCATTAGTCAGCGAAACTGTGGTCACTGCGCCAGCTGCTGTTGTAAAAACAATTTGTGTTGGACTCGTAGCATTTTCTACCTTGACATTGAGTTGCGCACCACTGCCAGTAACGGTAATTTGATTTTGGGGTTCTGGTTTTGATTCAACAGGTTTTTCTGAGGATTCTGTTGTTTTCTTTGGTTCTTCTGTGGTCTTTTTTGTTTCGCTCGTTTTATAAGTATAAGAAGTATCACTCAAATCTGGTTTTGGCGGACGCGTGAGTAACACGACAGCTGTGACACTTCCGACAATGGCTAGTGCAACAGCAGAAAGCAAGATAATGGGAACATAATGACGCCATGCAGGCTTATTGCTTTCTTCCTCTTCCTCATCCTCTTCTACGCGTTCACTCGGTTTCACAAAGCGGTAAGTTTCTTGGATATCTTCGTGTTCTTCCACAGACATCGATCCATCCTTCTCGTATGCAAGCATGATTTGATCTGCATCAAGATCTAATTTTTCTGCATATTGTTTAAGATAAGCTTTTATATAAAAATCACCGGGTAAAGCCTTATAGTCCCCTGTTTCTAAAGCAATAATATATAATTTCGGAATGTTTGTAAGTTTTTCGGCTTCACTCAGCCCGAGGCCAAGTTCCGTCCTCTTGTCTTTGAGGACTTCGCCTATTGTTTTAATTGCCACCATGTCCTCCTCTCAGCTTTATGAAATACATGGATTTATTCATAACTGTTCGTATTATTTAGGGTAGATGATAAAATCTACAGTTTGCATATTCTCTACAAATTTTTCAGCATGCTTGCTGACTTTTTCAAGTGTTAATCCTGATAAAATTTCAGGAAGGTCAAAGAAGTTAATCTCGCCATAAATATTTGATGAAAATTGATTGGCGATATATTCTAAAGAGTTTAGGGATTTATAATAATCTCCCAGTGTTTCACGTTTCAGTGTTTCGAGATTTTCTTTTTCAAAATCCTTATCTATTTTATAACTTTTTAGGGCTTCCTGCAAAACTTTACTGACTTGCTCTGGTTTTTCAGTATCCACGGTAATGTTCGCAAAGTGAAAACTTTTATCCATGTCAAAACCATAGCCAAAAGAATCATCAACTAAACCTGCATTATACATTTCCTCATAACGATGACTCGTCTTCCCAAAAAGCATATCGAGAAGCAACTGATTCGAAAGTTTATATTCTAATAATTCGCGGGCATCAGTGGGTAAAGCATCTTCTCCACGAAAACCAAGCGCCAACTTGGGCAGCGCAACTTCGAATTTGAGCGTTTTTCCTAAAAGAGGCTGACTGCCTTCCACCGTTTTTCTTTGTATAGGCTCCGCTTTAACAAAAGATTTTCTCTCTTGATTGTCATTTACAAACGCAGCCATATGCTCCACATCAAAAGGACCTGTTAAGAAGAGGTTCATGTTGGAGGGATGATAAAAAGTTTCATAGTTGGCGTACAAGTCTGCTGCTGTAATTTCCTTAATAGAACGGGGAGTCCCCGCGATGTCATCTGCCAAAGGTGAATCAGGATAGAGCGAAGCTAAGAGCCCTGCGAACAAACGCCAGTCACTATCATCTTGATACATCTGGATTTCTTGTTGAATAATACCTTGCTCTTTCGCAACATTTTCTTCTGTAAAGTAAGGTTCTTGTACGAAATCAAGCAGTAAGTCTACACACTCATAGATATTTTCACGTGTAGAAAAAAGATAAGATGTTCTTGAAAAGCTTGTAAAAGCATTGGTTTGCGCCCCATAGGCACCAAACTTGTACATTACATCGCCTTCTTTTTTCTCAAAAAGTTTATGCTCCAAAAAGTGAGCTATACCTTCTGGAAAAGTCTTCATCTCTTGACTTCCCATAGGGATAAAAGAGGTATCTAAGGAACCAAAGTTTGTCGTAAAAAGACCATAGGCCCGATTGTAATCCGATTTCGGTAAGTAATACACCGTTAAGCCATTGGCGAGAACATCAGTATATAAGATTTCTCCCGTTTTTTCATAGCTCTTCTTCTGCATAAACTTCTCCTTTCATGAAATATTGAGCCTGTAGTTTTAAACTTTGCGCCAAGCGCATAATATCTTCTTTGTTCACAGCCTCTAATGCCTTCAAAAAGGTTGCTTCATCAATATAAAGTTCAGGTAAAACTTCGTGAATGAAAGCTTGTTCAATAAGATTTGAAGAAGAATCAAGCGACATGAAGTAAGAGTTTTTGAGCATTGTTTTAGTCTGCTCAATTTCTTGTGCGGTAAAGTCTCCAGATTGCATGGCTTGAAGTTGTTCTAGAATCAGCGCACGTGCCTGTTGATAATTTCCGGCATCAATTCCGGCATTAACTCTTAACAGACCAGTAAAACTATCAAAAGCTGAACTTGCATAGTAAGCCAAACTTGCCTTTTCACGGACATTCATAAATAATTTCGAATGCGCAAAGCCACCGAAAAGGCCATTCATCACTTGTAAAGCCATGTAATCCTTGCTGCCATAAGTCGTCGGTTGCGCAAAGGCCATTTGTAAAATAGACTGTTGCACCTCTTTAGCTTCGATTTTTTCTTGATAATCCTTGAGCTCTTGCTTATAAAAAATTTCAGAATGCCCCTGACGATCTTTAAAGTCAAAGTTTTGGAACAAACGTACAACCTCAGCTTCTTCCACATCACCGAGAACAAAAATATCAATAAGATTGTGGTTAAGCATTTCAGTGTAATAATTAAAAACAGCTTCTGCTGTTTCTGCCTGCAAGAGTTCCACAGTTGCTACACCTGGGAGAACTTGATTGGCATCCGTAAAGAAAAGGGTAGCCAACTGACGACTGGCATAGTAAGAGCGGTCTTCGTTCATAGCTTTAAGGTAGTTGATGAGATTTGCCTTTTCCCGCTCAAAGACTGCCACATTATTATCTGGACTAAAGAGCGCGTTGTGCATAAAATCAACGGCACCTGCTAAAGTATCCATATCAACAAATTTAGGATTCACGAGATTCATATGAATGCTCAACAAATGTTGGCTGCCTTTTTTATTTACTGCAGTTGAGAAAGAGGTCCCATAAAGTTCTGACAAGCGGCTTGAAAATGCTTGAGCTGTTGGGTATGCTGCATTAGTCGTTTCCCATAAATTAGAGATAATCACACGCTTAGCAATATTTTCTCGCGAAAGTTCTTCACGAAAGCGTACCATGAGACGTATTGTTTTGAATTTTGTTTCTTTTATAACATGGAGATTTACTCCGCTGGCTAGTTTCATAGATATCCCTTGTCTACTCCTCTTTTTAAGTTTAAAGGAAATTCTTTTAATCCTAAAAAGAGCAGGAGCTGTAATATCTCTATTATAGCAAATTTTCCACTATTTTTGAGACTCTTTATGCTAAAATAGAGTTATGCAAAATTACATTTTATTTGAAGAATACATCACCTTAGGTCAAGTCATTAAAGAGTTGGCCATTGTCAATACAGGAGGCCAAGCGAAGCTTTTTCTCGCTGAAAATGAAGGCAATATTTTCTTAAACAAGGAAGCTGAAAATCGCCGTGGCAAAAAACTGCGAGCGGGAGATGTTTTGGAGATTCCTGAATTTGGACTGATCCTCTCATTTGTCCAAGCGTCTGCAGAAGAAATTGCTGAGCGTGAAGAAGATAAGGCCGAAGAAGAACGCGTCAAAGCGCTGGTCAAAAAAATGAACGCTCAAGTCAAAACACAAAAACCAAAGAAAGCAGCCAAGCCAAGATTTCCTGGCGCTAAATAAGCATGAAACTTAACAATATTCAGCTCTATAATTTTCGAAATTATGCTGAGCTTTCTCTTGAATTTCATCCCAATCTCAATATTTTTTTGGGACAGAATGCCCAGGGTAAAACAAATATTTTAGAAAGCATCTACTTTCTTGCTCTGACACGTAGCCACCGTACGCATCATGATCGAGAACTGATTCGGTGGGATACCAAAGAAATGAAGGTTTCTGGGACTGTCGAAAAAGGGCACGGGAATGTCCCACTTGAAGTTGCTTTGACCCCTAAAGGACGTACGGCTCATGTCAATCATCTGAAAGAAAATCGCTTAGCAGACTATATTGGTCAGCTGAACCTTATCATGTTTGCACCTGAGGATTTAGAACTTATCAAAGGTGCACCAAGCATTCGTCGTCGCTTCCTTGATATGGAAATTGGTCAAATACGTCCCGTGTATCTTTATGATTCAGTGCGCTATAATCGCGCTTTAAAAGAACGCAATGCTTATCTCAAGATGGAAGGCAAACAGATTGACGCTACTTTCTTAGATGTTTTAGACAGCCAACTGGCAGAGCACGGTCAGAAGATTAGTACTGAACGTCAACATTTCATTAGCAAACTAGAAAAACTGGCACAAAAAATTCATGCTCAACTCACTCATGGGATGGAGGAGCTGCAGATAAATTATAAAGCCAATTCGACAGCGCTCATAGAAGATTTGAAACGTGCACGTGATAAGGATATCTTTCGTCACCAAACCTCTGTCGGTCCTCATCGAGACGATTTGACCTTTTTTGTCAATGGCATTAATGTTGCGGACTTTGGCAGTCAAGGTCAACAAAGAACTGTTGCTTTATCTGTCAAGCTGGCTGAGATTGATTTGATTTTTGAAGAAACTGGAGAATATCCTATTCTTTTACTGGATGATGTAATGAGTGAGCTCGATAATAGCCGTCAGTTGGATCTTTTGGAAACAACGCTTGGAAAAACCCAAACCTTCATCACTACAACGACGCTTGACCACCTCAAAAACCTGCCCGAAAATTTAAGTATTTTCAATGTGAAGCAAGGAGAAATTGAAACAAATGGACAAGAAAGAACCACCACTGACTAAGGATAACCTCCTTAAATTTAAAGCCTTGGCTGAAGAAGGGGATGCGACATTATTAAAGCGTATTTCTCTTCTGGTTGAACAAGAACGTGAATTACGCCAACAAAAAGATAAACTCGAAGAAGATTTACGTGTTTTGGTTCATATCAAAAACAGTCATTACTCACAATTAGAGCAAAAAAATTCGGAACATTAATTCCGAATTTTTTTATACCAATTATAAGCCAAGTAACTCTCTTAGACCATAATGGTTGCCAATCAAGCCAAAAGCCGCAAAGATAGACAAAGCGATAATTACAAGAAGGACAATAATTTCTACACGAGAAAGTGTTTTGCCATTTTCTTTCTTCGCTAAGTAGTAGAAAATAAAACCAATTGCATAGAGAATTGAAGCCATCCAAACATATTGCCAGCCTGAAAGCCACAGAGCTAAAATTTGGAAAACAAGAGCCACAAAACCGATGACTACATTTTTTGTATTTTTTTCTTCAAGGCCATGTTTCATCATATATGCACCTACCAAAGCGTAACAGATCATGATACATGCTGTACAGAGGTACACCATTACATTATAAGCATTTGCAACATAAAAAGTGACTATGATGAAAAATTGAACAAAGATTTGTGTAAGCCAAAGAGAATTTGCAGGAGCGTTATGTTTATTTAAGCGCCCAAACCATTTCGGGAGTAATTTTTGATTGGCCAATTGTGTCGTTGATTCCACTGGAAGCATCGTCCATGATATCCAAGCTCCTAAGACGGAAACAACCAGACCACTGGCCATCAATGCCCCTCCAAAACTGCCAAGCATATCTTTCAGCATGTAAACCATACCTGGTGTTTTCATGGCAGCTAGTTCTGCTTGATTATAGTAGCCGAAAGGTAAGAGTGAAAGTAAGATGTAGATAAAAAGCAAAACAACAAGACCAATGATTGTCGCGCGCCCTGCATCAGATTTTTTCTTCGCACGGTCTCCCATCATTGCAGCACCTTCAATCCCGACAAAGACCCAAATCATGACCATAAGAGAGCTTTTAACTTGATCGAGTAAACCGCTAGCGGTCATGGGCCCTTGTGCTTGAATCAAGCCCTGAGCATTTTCTGTAATATTGTTCCAAAATCCTGCAGTGAATACTCCTACTTTGAACATAAAGATCCCTGTAAGCATGAAAACAAAGATTGGGATTAATTTACAAACCAGAACAATGGCATTCACAATCGCTGCAGATTCGACACCTTTACTCACCATCAAAGCTAAAAGCCAAGAAAGGATCGATACAGACACTACTGCAAAAACACTTAAACTTCCATTTGCATCTGCGAATTTCCCAGGGAAAAAGTAATCCATAGAGATCATCATGAGCACGGCAAATGCAATATTACCTAGCCATGTAGACAACCAGTAGCCCCATCCGGAAAGAAAACCTACCAAATCGCCAAAGCCTTCTCGCGCATAATCAGAAACTCCTGAAAGCTGTGGTTTGTTAATAATCAGATAGTTTAAACTCAAGACAAGCGCTAAAAGTCCTAAACCAACGAAGAACCATGCTACGATGACACCACCTGCAGTAGCTCCATTGGCTAAATCATTGGAAAGGTTAAATACCCCACCACCAATAGCACTGGATACAACGATGGAGACAAGAGCTATCAGTCCCATTCCTTTTTTATTTTCCATTTATTTTTCCTATAATTCCATTTTATTTATATTGAAATATTTTCTTAATATAACATTTTTTGCATTTTCATGCAACTTTCATCGGGTTCCAATCCTATTTTCTTTATATTTTTACATTTTTAAGCGTTTTCTTACAAAAATAATGAAAAAGCAATCCAAATTAAAAGATTGCTTTTTCATTTGTATTAATATCCATTTGGATGAGAGCTATGCCATTTCCAAGCATTCTCGATAATATATTCTAAATTATTCTTCACGTGCCAATCCAAGATTTCTCCAGCTTTCGTCGAGTCTGCCACCAGCATATCTGGGTCACCAGGGCGACGTTCTCCCATTTGTGATGGAATTTCTTTACCGGTAACACGGCGTGCAGTTTCCAAGACTTCAAGGTTAGAGTAGCCTTTTGAAGAGCCAAGGTTAAACTGGTCCGAAGCACCGCCTGCTTTAAGATATTCTAAGGCTTTGATATGTGCTTCAATCAAATCTTCCATGTCAATATAGTCACGTACACATGTACCGTCAGGGGTATTGTAGTCATCCCCATAGATAGTGATAAACTCACGTTGTCCTAAAGCCGTTTGTAAAATGAGTGGAATCAGATGTGTTTCATTTTTATGTGCCTCACCAATACTGCCATCATGTTTCGCACCTGCAACATTGAAGTAGCGCAGGGCCACATAAGTCATATCAGTTGCCTCTGATTGCCACTTCATCATTTTTTCCATGATGAGTTTGCTTTCCCCGTAAGGATTAATTGGTTTTTGTGGAGTTTTTTCAGAAATAGGACTTTCTTCTGGTATCCCAAAAGTTGCAGCCGTACTTGAAAAGACAATATGCTTGATACCAAATTTTTCCATGGTTTCAAGGATAACCTGTGCCCCACCAACGTTATTATTAAAATACATCAGTGGTTTTTGCATTGATTCACCCACCAAAGAATAGGCACAAAAATGCATTAAGCCTTCAATATCTTTTTCTTTTGTAAAAACATCAGCCAAAAAAGCTTGATCGCGCACATCTCCTTCATAGAAGCGTACATCTGCTGGGACAGCTTCACGATGTCCTGTCACAAGATTGTCTACAACGGCCACATCATAACCACGTGCCACTAAAATATCAACAGCATGGCTTCCTACATAACCTGCGCCTCCAAGTACTAAGACTGTCATTTATTTATCCTCCATTACTTTGATGTACAAAGTTCTTCAATACTATTTATCAATCACTTACAAGTATAACCTTATTCATTTATAAAATCAATGAAGCGCTTAAATCCAGCATGTCCTGCTTCGTCATCTTTAAACACTCCCGCATCTTGCAGTACTCTTGTAAAGACAGCTCCAACTGCTTCACGGACATACTCTGACACATTTTCTTCAGTAAAGTTTCCTTGATTTTTTAACTCTTGTGCCCAAGGTAAGTGCATCTCTTTCATATGATGTGGCTTCCCTAAGAGGTATTGTTCCACTTCTTGCAGTTCATCTTTCAATCTTGGAGGTAAAACAGCCAAACCCATGACCTCAATCAGACCAATATTTTCTTTCTTGATGTGGTGGAGGTCGGCATGGGGATGAAAGATCCCATCAGGGTAGGTGTCACTAACATTATTATCTCTCAGGACCAGATCCATCTCGTAAGCATCATCACGTTTACGAGCGATCGGTGTAATCGTATGGTGTGGCGTACCATCAGCGGAATGCGCAAGAAGATCAATACTTGTATCCGAATACTGTTGCCATTTCTTCAAGATAAAGTCCGCAAGTGTCAGAAGCTGCCCTTTGTCCTCAGAAGACAAACGCAACACACTCATGGGCCAATTCACAATACCAACAGCTACTTCTGGGAAATTCTTAAAGACTACTTGTTCCCGCAACTTAGCTTTAGCCATCGGAAATTCATGACGGCCTGCTTGATAGTGATCATGGGTCAAAATAGAGCCACCGACAATTGGTAAATCAGCATTGGACCCAATCATATAGTGAGGGAACAAATCCAAAAATTCCAAGAGATTACTAAAAGAACGGCGATTAATTTTCATTGGCTTGTGCACATTGTTCAGCACAATGGAGTGTTCATTATAATAAGCATAAGGCGAATATTGAAAGCCCCATTCTTCATCGTGCAGTTTTAAGCGGATGAGACGATGATTGCTGCGTGCTGCTTTATTTCCTCCACCATAAATCCCCTCATTTTCAATACAGAGCGCACAAGCTGGATAACTGGAATCCTTGATCAATTTAGCTGCAGCGATAGCCTTAGGATCTTTCTCCGGCTTCGAGAGATTGATGGTGATTTCTAAATCACCATATTTTGAGTGATGATTAAAAGCAATATTTTTTGCAATATCTCTTGTCTTAACCTGATTAATTTCCTGAGTCAGTCCATAGAAATAGTCTGTCGCTTTTTTCGGGCTCTCTTGATAATTTTGCCAAAACTCACGATTAATTTGACTAGGGGTTGGGCTGATAAAATCCATCAGTGCCGCTTCATAAAACTCTTCCTCTTCAGGCGGAAAAGCGTGATTTTCACGCGCAAGTATCATGAGTTGGTCCATTAAAATCAGAGGTTCATGTTCTTCCGTAACTTGTGGTTCGTCCCAATCGTTCATGCCCAAGAAATGGAGCAATTGATTACGCCAATATATTTTATCAAGCGTTTCAATTCGATGATTTTTTTCTGCTAAATTAATAAATTCTTGAATAGCTTGATATTTATCCATTTTTACTTTTCCTACTCCACATCCAGTTTTGTTGATCCTGAACCAATTTGGGCGACATAGAAGCTTGCTGGGTAGCCAACTACTTTTTCATATTCCGCACCAACTGCTTCTTCAAAATCAGCGACTTTATCATGTGCAACTAAAGCAATTGCACAACCTCCAAAGCCTGCACCTGTCATACGTGCACCTAACACCCCTGCTTGTTTTTGTGCGGTTTCAGCCAGCGTATCAAGCTCAATCCCCGTCACTTCGTAATCGTCTTTGAGGGAAGCATGTGAAGCATTAAGTAATTCACCAAATTTCGTCAAATTACCCGCAACAAAAGCTTTTTGAGCTATTTTAGTACGGTTATTTTCATATACGGCATGGCGTGCACGTTTAATCAAGGTTTCATCGCCAATCAAGTCTGTGTTGGCGTCAAATTCCTCATTAGAAAGTTCCCCCAGTGATTCGATAGCTAACTTACTTTGCATACGTTTCAATGCTTCACGTGTTTCAGCAAAACGCTCATTATATTTTGATTCTGTTAAAGCACGTGGTTTATTTGTATTCATGATGACAATATCATAATCACGTAACTCTACGGGTACCATTTCATATTTAAGAGTATTACAATCCAACAAAATTGCTTTTTTCACTTCACCAAAACCAATCGCAAATTGGTCCAAAATACCAGAGTTGACCCCAATGAATTCATTTTCAGTTTTTTGTCCGAGTTGCACAAGCTCCAAACGTGGGACTTGTAAGTTAAACAAGTCGTCTAAAACTACACCGACTAAAAGCTCTAAAGAAGCTGAAGATGATAAACCAGAAGCTGTTGGAATTTCACCATTAATAAGCAGTTCAAAACCTTTATCGATGGTATAGCCTGCGCCTTGAAGCATCACAATCATTCCTTTAACATAATTTGACCAACTGTCATCCTCTTTTTCCTTGACCTCAGTTAAATCAAATTCGATAAGACCCGCTTCCGGAAAGTTTTGTGAAAAAAGTCTGATTTTTGTATCCTCACGTAAACGGGCCAGACCTGTTGTCCCAATTGTGATTGAAGCGGGGAAGACGTAGCCGCCATTATAGTCTGTATGTTCACCAATCAAGTTAATACGTCCTGGAGAAAAGAAATATTCCACATTTTCTGTATCTCCAAAGACTTTTTCAAAACTGTTTGTTAATGCTGTTAAAACTTTACTGTTTTCTACGATTGTTGTCATTTTCTTTTCCTCATTTTTTCTCTTCTTTATGAAGTTTATAAATTGTTTTTGAATAGTATTTCTCGCCTGCTTTGAGTGTGATATCGCCCAACTCCGGAATTTGCTGACTGCCTGGCGCCACTTGTGTTTCAAAAGTAATTGCGCCATGATTGACTTCTTTTTTCCCTTGATACACTGCACCAGATTCGCCAAAATTGGCAGAAAAAATGACAATACTTGGACGATCAGTATAAACAGAAACACTTAAATCTTCAAAGCTTAAACGTGCTTGCTCTTTCTCTATGCTTGGCTCATCTAAAAGGAAAGGATGATCAAGGCCATCAACCAAAGTCACTTGCTCCATAGTGCTTTGAAAGACTTCCGAGAGCTTTTTACCTGAACGCAAGTCTAAATCTGTACCTGCTAACTCAGCAATATCTCCACGTACCACTTCGCTCTTGTCCAGCAAAGGAATAAAGCGAGAGGCGCCTAAACGCAAGAAATGATTATCAATACTTTGACCTACATCCCCGGATAAATTAAAGTAAACATGGCCTGTGGGGTTAAACACCGTGTCTTTATCTGAAACGGCATCATATTCAATGGACCAAGCTCCATTTTCATCAAAACTGTGGGTCACAGTAACCTGCATTTGTCCCGGATAACCATTTTCGCCATCGTTTGATGTCAAGTAAAATTGAACTTTTGCTTGTTCTGCTTCCTGAAAGACTTCAAATTGCCAGAGTTTGCTTTCAAAGGAATCTTGTCCTCCATGTAAGGTTTGCGCAGCTTCATTTTGCTGCAATTGCACGGTCTTTCCCGCTATCTCCACTTGTCCGTCTTTGATACGACCAGCTGTTCGGCCAATTGTGGCACCAGGATAATTGTCTATTTCCACATACTCTTGTGTAGAATCAAAGCCCAAAACGATTTTCTTACCATTGACTGTCCAATCCACAATTCGGGCACCATAATTGCTCAATGAGAGCGTATCTCCTGCCTTATTGGTTAAACAAATCAAATGCGCACCTAAGCCAAAGTCTTTTGTTGTTATTTCCATCATTCACCTTCTTTAAATAAGGAGAGCTAGCGTCACCGCTAGTCCTTATCTTTATTTTAATTTATTTTCGAGTTCAGCAACAATTTCTTTATGACGTTTCTCTGTTAATTTTACCTTAAGAAGATAAATAGTGAGTGAGATAATCATCAGAACGGCTGGAAGAGCGAAAGCATAAAGCTTAAATGTTGTAACCCCGTAAACCTTATTAGGATCAAAAGTTGAACCGGTCATACCAGCTGCAATCGCCACAAATCCGAAGATCCCATTTGAGAAAGCACCGGCAATTTTATCAAGTAAAGGACGCATTGCCAAAGTGACTGCTTCATTACGCACACCATTTTTCCATTGTCCATATTCGACAGAGTCTGTGATAGTCATCAAAACAGATAAGAATACAAGCTGGTAGGGTGTAGTCAGAAAGATAAGACCGAGAATTGTCATTGGCACTGAACTTCCAAAGATAAAGAAAGCATAACCGATAAGCATGGAGAGGATTGCGCCTGTCAAAACTTTACGACGGCCAAACTTCTTCGCTAAGGCAGGGAAGAGTGGCACTAAGACAATAGAGCCGATAAAGCCGACAATCCCTGTAATTGAATACAGTGCAGCTTGTCCTAAAACGAAGGTAAACATCAAAATCAAAGTTGCTGTTGTTGCCACATAGGCTAAAGCAAACAAGATATAAGACAAGGACAACCACATCAACTGATCATTTTTCAATAATGCTTTAAACACATCAATAGTTGTTGTTTTTTGTGATTGTTGACGGATAACAGAATCCTTTTCTTGAGTCCCCCAAGCTGTAATTAAAGCTGTCCCACCTGAAACAATCGCAGCAATGACACCGAAAGCAAACCAACCGGATGCACCTTGCGCATGGTGGCCCGTCATGAGTTGAGTGAAGCCATAGGTAATCGGGATAACGAGAATAGTTGTCCCTTGGGCACCAATAGCTGAACCAAAACGCGCAAACGTTCCGAGTGACTCACGCTCTTCGTTCTTTTCAGAAAGCGCAGGAATCATTGACCAAAAGGCAATATCCTTGAAGGAATAAAAAGCATCCAGAATGACAAAAGAAATGATAAAGACAATAATAAATAAGGTTGTATTTGAACTTTTGGCTAATCCAAAGAAGTCTGAAAACATCAGAACAATCATCACAGAGGAAATCAAACCGCCAGCCACCAACCAAGGTTTAAATTTTCCCCAACGCGTGCGCGTGTTGTCAATAATGCTCCCAATAATGGGATCAAAAACAATTTCTACCAATCGAATAATGACGACAAGTGATGTCACAAGAGCGATCATTGCCTCTTCATGTTCACTTCCTGCAAACATTTGACTCGTAACAAAAGCAATAAAGAATACGCTAATTGCTGCATAATAGGTATCGTGACCCAAAGCACCTAAAGCATACGAAATTCTTTGTTTCATTTTTCCTCCCTCCATCGGGAACCTCCTTTTTTCGATTTCCTTACACCGAAATCGCTTACATTAATATGATAGCATTTTCTTATTTGGAAAAGTTTCCCATTGGATAAAGAAGGCAGGAAATACTTCCTAAAACATCGCTTACAAAATGAAGGAGGCAGCCGTTGTTGCTCGCTTCGCTCCTTGCGTATTATCGTTCTAATTTGCTAAAGCAAAAAGAACTTTATGTTGTTCACAACTCGCTTCGCTCCCTGCGTATTATCGTTCTAATTTGCTAAAGCAAAAAGAACTTTATGTTGTTCACAACTCGCTTCGCTCCCTGCGTATTATCGTTCTAATTTGCTAAAGCAAAAAGAACGATAATAAAAGCAAAGCTCACTTGCTTTGCTTTTTATTTGTTTTCATTGTTTTTTATAAATAGAGTAAGCGTCAAAGAGGACACGTACTAAAATGTACAAGGGCAGTCGACTATGGACATCAAGATCAAAGTAGTTCACCTCTAAAGAACTTTTATAGCCAATGAGGGAGACATCTGCGAGACGTACTAAGGGACTTTGCTCCGTTACAGTCAAGGTCAAAATTTTTGCGCCATGGTTTTTTGCCACTTCCGTTGCTTCAATCAGTTCTGAAGTTTCGCCACTCAAGGACAGATTGATGATTAAGCTGTTCTCTTTGACAAAACTTGCATAATAAGTCATATACTTATAGTCATCATGAAGCGTCACTGGCTTATGGAAAAGTTGGAGCTTCTTCATCATCTCTGCAGCAGCATGAGTGGAAAGACCACGCGCAAAGAGAATGATCTCATCTGCTTGGTCAATAGCACGCACAGCCTGTTCGATAGCAGGAGCCGAAATATTATGAATCGTACGTAAGAGCTCCTCTTCGTTTTTACCAATTGCAGCCAAAACTTCATTTGAAAATCCATTAATATTGGGAAGGGGCTTTTCTTTTATGGAATAGCGAAATTCGGCATAGCCTGAAAAACCTTTTTTCCTTACTGTGCGATTAATCGTTGACAAGGAGCAATGCGCTAATTCTGCCAAATCTGTAATCGAAAGTTGGGGAATTTCATCATAATGCTCCTGAATAACTTGCCATGTGTAGGCTTCGGCACTTGATAACTTTTGGTTAACCATGTTTCCTCTCCTAATATTTTAAACGGTCAATTTGAATCCCTGTATACTGACTAATCGCATCAATAGCATGGTAATAACGCCCGAGATAAGCGCGTGTGTCACGCACCGTTTCTTCATCATCTAAACGTACAACTTTTTCAGCAAGTCCTTGCTCGGCTATCTCCCTTAAAAGCGCTTCGTCATTATCCGATGGAATTAAAAGCACCAGATCCATATCTGGAGATAAGGTATTGTCAATAAAGATGATACCTTGGTTGCCAGCGGAAGTGATAGCCTGTTCAATGTCCTTTGCAAAAGGGGCATTGTTAAAAGAACGCGCTAAACGTCTGGCTAATGTTGATTTGCCACTTTGCCTGCCACCAATTATGCCCACAATTTTAGTGAAATGCCTACGAAAGACGGGATTGATCTCGTTCCAGTGTAACAGTGGATGTGCACGTATCTCTGTTGCGGATATCTTAATGTCTTGCCTATCAGCCATTTCTACCTTATAAGTATGCGAATCTTGCGGAAAACGTGCGCTTAGCTCCGTCACATATTCCGGCTCTCCCACATAAAAAGTAATTTCCTGACTCTGGTAATTTTTTAATAAGTCAAACAAACGTGTAAACCAAGCATCCCATCCTTGCGGCATCGGAGGTAAATCCGTTTCGTCTAACATTGCAACATCAATATCTTCTTCGTCCGCAAAAGCTTCCTGTAAGTACTGATAACGCAAGGCTAAAGGCAAGCCAATCTTGTCCCCTCGATCATGAGTATAGCCTGATACAACTAAGAGAACCTGATCATTAAGTGCAGCGCACTTGTAGATTTGTTGCTGGTGCCCCTTATGAAAAGGAGCAAAAGTACCAAAATAAACGCCTAATCTTGTCTTTTCTGTCATTGCACTCCTCTATTCGATCTTTTTAAGCACGAACCGTTTTAGCCGCACCTGATTTTTCGTAAAGATTGATTAAGCCTGCACCTGATTTACGAATCATATCTCCAGGTTGTACAGGAGTTTCCACATCAATATGTAAAAGTGTCATTGGATTTGGAGCACGATCGATGGATTCTCCTGTTTCTGCCAAGCGTAAGTTTTTAATTGTTGTTTCGGAATGACGGAAACCTGGCCCATAAAATTCAATAGTGTCGCCTTCTGTGATGACATTACGTTGACGAATTGTCGCCACCTTACTGTCCTCATCGTAAGCAACAACCTCGCCAATAAACTTGTATTCTGGAATTTTACGACGTGCACCAAAAAGTTGTTTATTTTCATCAGGAATACCATAATAAAATCCTGTATCCAACTCACGTTGCGCAACTTTCCAAAGTTCGTCGACCAAATCTGGCTTAATAGCCTCAAACTTTTCCGGACTTTCTAAATAAGCATCAATGGCCGCTTTGTAAACATTTGAAACTGTCGAAACGTAGTGAATAGATTTCATACGTCCTTCAATTTTCAAGGAATTTACACCATTTTTAATCATATCAGGAATGTGTTCAATCATGCTCATGTCCACAGCAGACATTGAAAATTCTTCGGGAATTTCACCTTTGATTGATTTGCGCTCACTACCAAAAGGCATATCATAAAGGTCATATTTCCAACGACACGATTGTGAACAACCACCGCGATTGGCATCACGCATACTCATATAGTTTGAGAGAACGCAGCGTCCACTATAAGAAATACACATGGCACCATGGACAAAGGCTTCAATTTCTACAGATGTATGTTTACGGATTTCCGCCAATTCTTCCATTGAAACTTCACGGGCTAAAACGACACGTTCCAGACCTAAACCTTGCCAGAATTCTAAAGTTTCGTAATTTGTTGCTGAAGATTGTGTAGAAAGATGAATAGGTAAACCTGGCGCTTCGGCTGCACAAATTGCAATCAATGCAGGGTCCGAAACGATAACTGCAGAAATTCCTAAATCACGCAGTGTACGGAACCATTCGCCCGCACCTTCTTCATTTCCTTCGTGTGTGACCATATTGGCCGCAACATATACCTTTGCATTATGAGCTGAGGCGTACTCTACGCCTTCCCGCATCTCATCAAAGGTAAAGTTACCCGCGCGTGACCGTAAGCCATAGGCTTGTCCACCAATATATACAGCATCTGCGCCATAATCAATCGCAACTTTGAGTTTTTCCAGTGTGCCTGCAGGTGAAAGTACCTCAGGTCTTGTATAATTTTCTTGCATTTTTTCTCCTATTTTCAAGATAAGATTTTTGATAAGGTCTGCCGACCAAAACTTCTTTAATAATAAACTATGGTTTTAATAAAACCTTGCCAATATTTTTTCCAGACTCTAAATACTGATGCGCTTCCTTACCTTCAGATAAGGGAAATACAATTGCTTCAGCTGTTTCAACTTCTCTTCTTTCAAAGTAATCAAAGAGACGTTGACTTCGGCGTTCCCTTTCTGAAAAGCTGGTTAAAAAATCCCATAAGTCACCCGTTAGGATGCTTTTGGATTGGGACATCATCTTCACGAGATCAATTTGTGGTGGATTTCCTCCTGCCATGCCAAAGAAAATCAAGCGTCCTCTGTTCTTCAAAAGCTCTAAATTTTTATTCACAGTGCTGCCCACACCATCATAAACCGTGTCAAATTTAATAGCCAAGATTTGGCGCCATTCATCTGTTCGACTTGGATAAACTTGACGCACACCACGAGAAAGAGCCAAAGCTTGTTTTTCTGCACTTGACGCCGTACCATATACTTCCATGCCATCTGCCACAAGAATTTGGGACAAGATCTGCCCGACACCGCCACTAATCCCCGTAACAAATACTTTGTCCCCCGCTTGATTTTTTCCCAAATCATGCGCTAAGAAATCTGCAGTTAAACCTTGAAGACCAATACTGGCAGCTAACTTTAAATCAATATAATCAGGCAAATAAATCAGCTTTTCTTTAGGTACAGCGACATATTCGGCATTGGCAAAAGGAACATCAACAAAAAGAACTTTTCTTCCTTTCTGCTTTCCTTCGACAATTTCACCAGAGCCCTCGTATCCATTAATATAAGGGTGGTGTTCCTCGATATGATAGCCTCCTCGGCGGCGATAAATATCTGCAAAATTGAGACCAATATATGCCGTTTTGACTAGAACTTCATCTTCTCGCACTTGCGGCAAGGGAACTTCACCATATTTAAGGACATCACTCTCCCCAAATTCTTCAAAATACAAAGCCTTCATCATTTAATTTTACCTGGGTCTAAGTCATAAAAGCCATGTGATAAAGTACGCCCTGCTGGATGAAGTTTACGCACTTCTTCTTCAAGCTGAAAGGCCTTGTCTGCAGTGAAATTTCCTGCTTCAACAGCATTTTTCGCTTCCACAAACAACTTCGTAATGGCAACAAAATCCGCACCGCGTGTAAAAATACCGTCCAGTTTCCAGTGGTCAAAGCCCATTTTTACCAGATCCGAGAGCTCACTCATCATATTAAGATCATCGTTAGCAAAAATGTGTGTGCCATGATTGTCTTCAAAGATACTATAGTGGGTATCTTCCTTTTTAGGTTCCGAAACAAAAAGATTACGTTCACGATCTTTTCCCGTCTCTTCTGTCTTAATAAAATTATAGTAATTTTGCACTAAAGGACGTTTACTTTGATGGATAACCGTTGCGCCATAGACCAATACCTCGCCGGGTACATCTAAGTTCCCCGTCATGGCTTCAAGTTCAGCTTTGGGAAGCTCACGTGCCAATACAGCTTCGACAGCACCTTGCCCTGCCCAGAAGTTGATTTGGCGGCTTGAAGTCACCATTGTAGAAGCGTCATAAGTAAATGGCAAGTCATATTTGTCTCTTTGAAGGACAAAGATAACGCCTGCATCTCCTACGGCTATGCGGTCTACTTGAATGTCTTGCAGGAAGTCTAAGAAGGGTTTGATTTTAGCCATCATGTCAACGTGCATCAGTGCATTTACAGCAACAGTCACTGTTTTCCCTGCTTCATGTGCAAGGGCTGTAATCTCACGAATCTCATCATAGCTAAGCGCTGTGGGTAAGCGTAACCCAAACTCGGCTTCACCAATATAAAGGTTGTCAGTTCCAGCAGCAAGTAGAGCTTTGGCTTGCTCCACACTTTCTGCGGTAGTAGTAATTTTAATCATAGACTCAATTATATCACTATTTATCGCTCTTGACACGCTAGATTTTCATTTTATTTTATTTTCTGGTTAACGAAAACGTAACATAAGACACAAAATTGTATTGCAAACATTTACATAATTTGTTATGATGTAATGTAGAGCTTAATTATCAGGAAAACTTAGGAAAAAACTATGGAATTAAAAAATTTAAACGATTTCTATGAGAAGCAAGAATACTATTCTTATGATGAGCTACATGAACAAGAAAGCCATCTTACAACGCGTGTCCACGAGCTGACTTTCTTTCTCAATGTTGCCAGCTTTTCAGTCATCATGGCCATGATGGTCTATATTTTTATTACAATGACAAGCAGTTTAGTTGCTGTTCCAGCTGCTCTTGTTGTTGGTTTTATCGTTTTCCTTGTTTGCAAAAAAGGAATCAAAAAGATCGTACACCTACTCATGAAATAATAACTTTTATTTTCTAACAGAAAAAACCTCAAGAAGAGGTTTTTTATTTTTGTCCGATTAAAACTTGCACGTGAATCGTTGCCTGAGTGGGGGGATTTTTCCGCGCTGCTTCTTTTATCTCCGGAGATACCGCCCATTCTAAAGGGCTCATTTCTAGAAAATCTAAACGAAGTGCCTCAGGAATCTCAAAGCTATAATGTAGTTCTTTTTCCACTGCATTGGGATATTCTTGCTTAAAGCGTTGCATAACCTCTTTATTGTCATAGTTAACAGGAAAGCCATATACTTTACGCAGCTCTTGAAGATAATATCGATCAGGTACAATCTTGATGATATTTCCCTCTGACTGTAACACCCGGTTAAACTCTTTATAGTTGGAAGGTGTAAAAATATTTAAGACACTCGAAATAGAAGCGTCAGCAAAGGGCAATCTTGTCAAATCTGCCAAACTTAGAAAGGCTGAAAAGGGCAAGTCAGTCGCCATTTCAATACCATCCTTGGCAATATCAAAACCAAACTTGTTTCCTTGATAAGACAATAACTCCAAAAACTTACCTTCACCTGTACCCACATCCAACAAATTGCCGGGTAAAAGGGCTGTTTCAATCTCCTTAAGTACAGGTGCGTACATTCCAGCCGCGATTAAGCGTCGTCTTGGTTCAAACATCTTCTTTGTATAATGTTCCGTATCTGCTTTGGTTTGTAAAAAGTTAACATATCCTTTTTTATTCAAATTGAAGGTATGCTTATTCTCACAACGTAGTGCATAAGGCTCCAAAGAAAAGGGAGCATGACATAAAGGACAGCTGAGACTTTCTAGATTTTTTTCTAAGTATAGATAGGCTTTTTCAATTTTTTTTAACATAGGTCTATTATAGCATTTCCTCATGTGCTTTAATTTTTCGGACTTCAACTCCTCACAGGAAATAAGGAAATCCCAAACAACCAAGAAAATCTTTCTTCTATTTATGTAATATTTTATATCCCATCGCTTATTCACTCATTAAAAACAGCAAAGCTGCTTTTTTTGTTATAATAAAGAAAAAGTCAGAAAAGGAAATAAAGAAGCCAATGATTATTCGTGAACTTTGTGTTGAAAATTTTACTGAAATTCCTCAAGCCATTGCTGCAGGAGTGGAGCGTATCGAACTTTGTGATAACCTTGCTGTGGGTGGGACAACACCGAGCTATGGTGTCATTCAGCAAGCCGCTGAATTTATCGGAGACCAAAAAACTACTCTAGCTGTTATCATCCGCCCACGTGGAGGCAATTTTGTCTATAATTCTTATGAATTAAAAATCATGGAAAATGATATTCTCAAAGCGATTGAAGCTGGTGCACAAAATCTCGTTTTAGGCGCTCTAACAGAAGACAATCAAATTGACCTTGAAGCCCTTGAAACACTTCTGGTGGCCTCTCAAGGCCTTCCTGTAACCTTCCATATGGCCTTTGATGAGATTGAAGACCAATATAAAGCTATTGATACACTCATCGAAGCTGGCGTAGAAAAAATTCTTATGCATGGTGACAGTCTTGACAAACCACTCAATACCAAAAAAATTGCAGACCTTGTTAAATATGCAAATGGAAGAATTGCTATTATTATTGGCGGAGGTGTAACTGTCAATAACTTTGAAGAATATGCAAAATTGACGGGAACAAATTTTGTCCATGGAACAAAAATCATTGCAAAATAAAAAACAGCTTAAGCTGTTTTTTATTTGCCTTTCAAACGCATTTTTATATAAAATTTTACTAAGAGGAAATTAACCAGTAAAAGCACAATCAGATAAAGGCGTACTTGCAGAAAGATTAAGCCAAAAATGACTTCTACGACTGTTGCAAAAAGCATTATACGTGAAAGTACATTTTTAATCGCTGAAAATTTTGAAGACTGACGTAACGGATAGATTCGCGTCAAAACTTGATAATCAAAAGAATCTTGCAATGCAAAAAGTTGAAAAAGCAACAAGTAATTAAAGACCGATGCTAAAATAACAGCAAGAATCGGATTACCAATGAAGATTAAAGAAAGCACACTCAGCGCAATTAAACGCAATGTCAGTGAGAGATAATCTCCCGAGCGCAAAAAGGCACGACTAAAGAGATATTCATAGGTCCGCAGTGTTTTAGGTAAGAGAAAATCTAAATATTTACGACGACGACTTTGTGTTTTCAGTCCTTTGACATTGGTAAAAAGGGCAAAAAAGCGTAACGTATTCGTTTTGCGGTTTTCCTCGTAGGCAATAAGTCTCTCCCAAGAAATAATTCCCTTGGGCATGAGTTGCCGTAAGCGAAGGCCTAAACCCGCTGCTTTTAATAAAACTAAAAGGACAAACCATAGCAATAGATAGAGGAAAGACCATTTTAAAAGAGGTGCCACAATTCCAACTAAAACAAGACTAATGAGCGCAGGGAAGAGAAGGGAACGAAGGCAAGACGAAAGTAAATGTTTGCGCACTGCATTTTCTTGCGGTAAGAGAAATACCTTATCCGCAGGTTCCACGAAGCTGGCCAATCTTCCAAAAATCTGGCTTAGAATTGTAATTAAAAAGACTAAGCCAACTTTTCCCGCAGTATTTAAACTGTGAGCTTGTAAAAATTGAGCATACTGTACGGCTAAAGCGCCCAATAAAATCATCAAAAAGAGGACAAAATGATCATTAAAAACATAACGCAAATATTTGAGATTTTGCCGATAGTATACTTTGCGGCGTTCTTCAAATAAGCTATTCATGAGCATTTACACCTTTCGTCAATTCTAAGTAAATTTCATCCAAGCTGGCCTCTTCCTTGCCAAATTTGGCACGTAAATCTTCCATAGTCCCCGCAGTCAACACCTTACCTTCATGAAGAATGACAAATTTGTCACAGAACTTTTCTGCGGTTGAGAGAATATGCGTGCTCATCAAAATCGAAGCTCCGGCATCACGCATGGAAAGCATGAGTGTGATTAAATCTTGAATCGCTAAAGGATCCAAACCTAGAAAAGGTTCATCAATAATGTAAAGACTTGGGTCCGTCAAAAAGGCACAAATAATCATCACCTTTTGCTTCATCCCTTTAGAAAAGTTGACGGGGAACCAGTCCAACTTATCCTCCAAACGGAAGGTTTTTAAGAGTTCTTCTGCACGAGGCATTGCTTCTTCTACAGGAACGCCATAAGCTAAAGCTGTGAGCTCGATGTGCTCACGAAGCGTTAATTCCTCATAAAGACTTGGTGTTTCCGGGATAAAGCCAATCTTTTTACGATAACCTTCAAGATCTTCTTGGAGCGTAATTCCATCCAATTCGATCTGACCAGAGTAAGGTGTGAGCAATCCCATAATTTCCTGAATAGTTGTTGATTTACCCGCACCATTGAGACCAATGAGTCCAACCAATTCTCCGTCCGCTATCTCAAAGCTTACATCTTCAAGAACCGGATTGCCAAAGTAGCCTCCAGTCACGTTATTTATTTTTAGAGCCACGTTAATATCTCCATTTCTATTCAAATTTAGTATAAGTTAATTTTATCATATCACCCCTTCTTTTGCTTTCCTCTAATGTCATCTCTTTTTTCTTAATTTTGTCATAAACTTATAAAAAATATATCTTAACAAGTCTCACTAAGCAAAAGTAAAAGAATTTGTTATAATTTACTTATAACAAAGTAGTGTTCAACTTTTGAAACTCTACAAATGAACAGGGAGATTTCTTATGGATAATTGTATTTTTTGTAAAATAATTGCGGGTGAAATTCCAAGTACGAAAATCTACGAAGATGATAACTTGATGGCCTTTCTTGATATCACACAAACAACAAAAGGCCATACTTTAGTCGTGCCTAAAACACACACACGGAATTTATTGGCGATGGCCCCTGAGCAAGCCGCACAGCTTTTCTCTAAAATCCCAGAAATTGCCAATAAACTTGTGGATTCACTCGGTGCTAAAGGGATGAATATTTTGCAAAATAATGAGGAAATAGCTGGGCAAACAGTCTTCCATACTCACGTCCATCTCATTCCCCGCTATGCCGAAGATGATGGTTTCTCTGCTGCTTTCACAGCGCACACTTATGATCTTAATGCAATTGCGGAGGAAATCTTATGAAAGAATTCATCAATGATGTTTCAGAAATCTTTTCAAGACTAAGTAAAGAGATAGATGAAGTCAAAGCTAACTTAGAAAACGTAAAAGTGGAAGCAAAAAAGGCTGAACTCACGGGACAAGAAATTCAAAGAAAAGTGAATGAATTCCAAGCCCTTGCTCAGCCCAAAGTTGATAAAATCAATGAAATTTTAGAAAAACTTTCAGAAAAAAGTAGTGAAGAATAATTCACTACTTTTTATTTGACTTAATATAAAATTGACTTCCCCAAAATATCCCTATCAGTTGAGATATGATAAATGATCCGGCGATAATAAAAAGTTCCGTTCCATCACTATCATATCTGATATATGTGAAAAAATAACGTGAATGATAAAAAATAAAGAGGAAAAACACCAAGAAAATATCGATAATGAGTAAGTAGGGCCCGGCATGAGTACCGTCATGTTTCACCAAATGAAAAGTTGTAAAGAGTAACAGTAACGAAATTATTTGTAAACTTATCAAGGGAAATCCAAATACTGTTCCAATAGAAATAATTATCCAAACGGCTGCTATAAAGCCTATCAATAGGGTCATCTTCTTCATATTACTATTGTAACATGAAAAAGAACTCTTTTCTAACCCAAATTACTAAAATTACGAATATATTTCTAAAAATATACAAAAAAAGCTCCCTGAGGAAACTTTTTTATTTTTAACTTAGAAGCTTGTTGTATCAACTTTAACACCAGCACCCATAGTTGTAGTAACTGAAAGGTTTGTGATGTAAGTACCTTTAGCTGTAGCTGGTTTAGCAGCAACAACTACGGCATTGATCGCTTTGAAGTTTTCGATAAGTTTTTCGTTGTCGAATGAAACTTTACCGATTGGTACGTGGATGTTACCTGCTTTATCAGCACGGTAGTTAACTTTACCAGCTTTTGATTCTTCAATAGCTTTAGTTACGTCCATTGTTACAGTACCAGTTTTAGGGTTTGGCATGAGGTTACGTGGGCCGAGGACACGTCCAAGACGACCTACAACAGCCATCATGTCAGGTGTTGCGATTACAACGTCGAAGTCCAACCAACCACCGTTGATTTTAGTCACGAGTTCATCAGCACCTACGAAGTCTGCACCAGCTGCTTCTGCTTCTTTAGCTTTTTCGCCACGAGCGAAAACAAGAACACGAGCAGTTTTACCAGTACCGTTTGGCAATACCATTGCACCACGGATTTGTTGGTCAGATTTTTTAGTATCGATGTTAAGGTTGTATGCAACTTCTACAGATGCATCAAATTTTGCGATTGAAGCTTCTTTAGCGAGTGCTACTGCTTCTTCAACGCTGTAAAGTTTAGTTGCGTCTACTTTTTCGATAGCAGCGCGCATTGATTTGCTTTTTTTAGCCATTTCTATATTTCTCCTTGTGGTAATATCGGTTGTCTGTTATTATAACAGCCTTCCACTTGTGTGGAATATGAGCGATGATTAATTAAGAATTAACCTTCTACTACAAATCCCATAGATTTCGCAGTACCTTCGATCATTGACATTGCTGCTTCAAGTGAACCAGCATTAAGGTCAGCCATCTTAGTGTTTGCAATTTCTTCAACTTGTGCTTTTGTTACAGTTGCAACTTTAACTTTGTTAGGCTCACCTGAACCTTTTTCAACTTTAGCTGCTTTTTTCAAAAGAACTGCTGCTGGAGGAGTTTTTGTAATGAATGTAAATGATTTGTCTTCATATACTGAGATTACAACTGGGATGAGCATACCAGCTTGGTCAGCTGTACGCGCGTTGAATTCTTTAGTGAATCCCATGATGTTGATACCTGCTTGACCCAAAGCTGGACCAACTGGTGGAGCTGGTGTTGCTTTACCGGCAGGAATTTGCAATTTAACGAGTTTTTCTACTTGTTTAGCCACGATAAATTTCTCCTTATAATATTGTTTTTCGTGATGTGGTATGATGATAGACCATTCTATCTTCCACGCCTATATGCTAAAAACATACTTAAACAGTCTACCAAATATAGGGGCTTTTGTCAAGCCTCTATATTTCAATGTATTCATCACATGCCGCAACAACAGCAGGATCATGCGTTACAATGATCACTGTTTTTCCTTTTTCTACTTCTTGGCGTAATAATCCCAGTATCAAGACTCTATTTTGCTCATCTAAAGATCCTGTCGGCTCATCAGCCAAGAGGATTTGACTGCGCTTCAGTAAAGCACGCGCAAGAGCTACACGCTGTTTTTCTCCACCTGATAATGCATATACCTTTTCATTCAAGTGATGAGGGATCCCAACTTGATTTAAAACTTCTCTCATCCTACGGCGCTTTTCTGTCTTTTTTATTTTTTCATAGACAAGAGAAATGTTTAGATTTCGCTCAATGCTTTCATCTTCAATCAAGGCAAAGTTTTGAAAAAGGAAGGAAATAAAATTGCGTCGCATAAGCAGTGCCTCCTTACTGTTTATCTGTGGTGCTTTTTTCCCCGCTATGTAGACCTGTCCCGAATCCGCTTCTTCGATTAGTCCAATAAGATTAAGTAGAGTTGACTTTCCAGCTCCGCTTCTTCCTAAGATAGCTGTCATTTTCTCAGCTGAAATACTTAAGGAATAGCGATTGAAAATCTGATGCTTACCAAATTTTTTGGTCACTTCTTGTAGTTCTATCATGCTTTGTTAAGCTCCTTTCAGGGTGGTGACTAGTTCTTTCATTTCAAGGCGTGAAAGAAAGTGGAACACTATGATAAGTTCAATAAAAGCGTACAATATATAAGCTTCAATAGTTGCTCGCTCATATCCCCGTAGTAAGGAATGCGTTAAGAAAATCAAATTTTGAATAACAATAAGCATAAAAAGTATCTTATATGTTCTAAAGTATGAAATACCTTGCACGCGACTGAGTACTAATTTTTTCTTATTTATTTTGAAATAAATGAGCGTTGTCGATAAAATCATCAAAATAAAAAGGACAAAAGCTAAAACATTCATAAAGACCCATGTTATCGGTTCACCAATAAAACGTTTCACCTCAATTTCGGCGATTTTTGATGCAGGGACAAAGGAGACAAAATTTGCCGCTACCTTGTCTTTCTTCAAGCTCGGAAGTAACTCTAAATACGTTTTTTCTACGCTCTCTTTTATCGGAATCAAGACACCAAGGGTATTTTCACCGTAAAACATATTACGGTAAGTATTGGCCCCGGCATTATTTACCGTATGCACCTCGATTATATCTGCTATAAGCTCTTGTTTTTTTCCGTTAGAATAAACACCGCCTGCTTCCCCTTCAAATATAGGCATGCTTTGTCCATCTTTGATCATAATAAATTGAAGCTCTGTTGCACGAAACCAGGCTCCCTCCATTCTCAGCAAACTATTATAAGCTTTTTTTATATCTTCCAATTGACTTTGATGACGTTCGTTGACGAGCAGAACACCTTTTTTTGTACTTTTATCTATATGAACTGGCTTACCCTGATTATCTTTAACAGAGTATTTATCTAGATAGGCAGAATTAACTTCTATTCCTTGATAATCTTGTAGTTTCTCATGCCCCAATAGTTTCTTGGTGGCGTGTAAACCACCGTTACTTTCTATATATTTAAACATCTCTGTATGCCTCGAGCTATCTTTAGCTTCGGAATAACCTAAATTCCAACCTGCAAAAACACCGTAGCTATCTAAGGGTGTCTTCTGCATTAAGCCTAAGCTGTTATTCAATAAAAGGATAATCCCCATACTTGTAGAGATGCTGGCAGCAAAGATATAAACTTTAACCAGATAAACCGAGATGTGGACACGTTTGAGGAAAGATTTATTATTGGCTTGGTTTGCTAGAGAAGACCTACTCACTATACCAATAACAAGCAGAACTAAAAGCATACTTAAGACCATAAACACACTCAACCACATCATATATTGAAAATCGAAAGCTTTTAAAAGAAAGATGCTATTCAATAACCATACAAAAAGTTGGACTATCAGGAAGCTCCTCATATAAATACGCAAAAGGATTTCCCAATTTCCTATACCATTAAGAGCATATATAGCAATTTCTTTACTTCGTAAAATCAGCCATACAAAAAGGAAAATAAAATAGAAAAAGAAAATCATTTTAATGAGGAAACTGTACATATCATTCACTCGAGTGATTAAAGGGTAAGGATTATACCATTCGGGTTGAGAAGCTAAGCTGCTTGGACTAGTGGCTAGCGCAAATTTTCCGTTTATTTTTGTACTTAAAGCCTCTAATATTTTCTCTTTTTCACTTGATTCAAAAAATATTGCCGAACCCTGGTATTGTTCATCCGTTAAGTTTTTTAATGGTGCATTGCTCACTCTTACTTTTGCACCATGATCCATAAATTCTTTTTGACTGTGTTGTTTATAGGCAGACTGAAAGTAGACTATATTGGCCATTGGTCGGCTATAGTAGATATTTCCTTTACCGTCATAATCAGCACCAATAAAGCGAGCACGAACAGTAAAAGGAGTGTTGTACTCCCTTGATACTTCCTCTATAACTGAGATAAGATCTTTTCGCTCAAGTATTTTTACATCATCTGTCTCATAGCGCTCAGCATCTCTTATTTCAGGCGGATAAATTTGTGTATAATTCGTTTTACTCACATATTGAGTAAGCCTGTCCGCCTCAATGTCGTTGTAGCGCATATAAGCCATCATCACACTAACTAAAGAGAATAAAAGCAACAATGTAACTTTTAATACTTTATTCATGCTCCCCTACCACTTGTTGCCCCTTGCTTCATACTTCCAATCCATTTTTCCATAATAATCGCCTGTCGACGATGTCCAAACTTTCCAACCAGGACCGTACCAACCACTATATTCTCTTCGTCCTCCAGATACGAAGGATTGACTTTGATGAGAAACAGCCCAGTTATAATACTCTGCTGTCAAAGTCTTTTTCCCCCAGGAAGCATCTGGCCAAGTCCTATAATAGGCCACCTGTCGCCCATGCTTGGTGAAATTACTTTGCAAGATACGCACAGCACGCTCTAGCTTTTCCACACTGTCTCCAAAAACACCGTCTGCGGAGACTTTGGCAGTAGTCGTAATCTGACTTGCCCCAAAAAGAGCTAGTCCTAAAGTTGATACAGCAATAATTTTTTTGAGTTTCATAACACTTCCTTCTTTCAAAGATAAATTTTTCTGGCTCGACTGTACTTTTTAAACTCCTCCCTTTATTTTTTGTTTCCTTTGCTTAGTCTAACATGGAATTTTTCTTATAATTTTTCATCAATATTTATTTTTCATGAGAAAGCAGAAATCCTTTAAGCTTGAAAAACCCAGCTGCCATATTTAGGGGGAAATCAAAAAAAGGCTGAAATAATTCAGCCTTTTTTATTTATTCCGTAATGACTTCAACCTTATAACTATCTGGATCAATGAGGAAGTCCCTTAAGTTCTGCAACTTCAAATCCAGCTTGCTTTTTTTGCTATGCAATTCTTCTAAGTTATCAGCTGAAATACTTAAGGAATAGCGATCGAAAATCTGATGTTTACTAAATTTTTTAGTCACTTCTTGTAGTTCTATCATGTTTTATTAAGCTCCCTTCAGGGTGACGACCAGTTCTTTCTTTTCGAGACGAGTGAGAAGGTAGAAAACCAAAGAACTCTCAATGATCATAAACAACAAATAAGCTTGGATAATTTCTGTATCATAGCCAATGGACCTTGAGTGAAGTGCAAATACAAGGTTTTGAATGAAAATCATCGCAAGTAGTGTACTGTAAGTCCTCAAAAATGAGAAGCCTTGCACACGATAAAGTGCTAACTTTTTTCTATTGCTTTTAAAATAAATTAACGTTGTAGAAAAAATCAACAAAAGGAAAAGAATAAAAACGAAGAGGTTTCTAAATGCCCAACTCCAAGGATTTCCTATGGTATGCTTCACATCCATTGCAGCTATTTCCCTCACAGGAACAAAAGACGTGAGTATACTCGCCATCTTGTCTTTTTTTAAATCTGGCAAAAGCTCTAGATAAGTTTTCTCCACATTTTCTTTAATGGGAACCAAGACACCCAGAGGGTTAGCACCTTGAAACATATTAATATAGGTATTATAGCCTGCATTTTTTACAGTATGGACTTCAACCAAATCCGGTTGAATTTTTTCTTGCCTTGCCTCATAGAAGCCCGTCTCGTCCATTTCAAAAATAGGAATTTTTTGATTGTCTTTGATCAAAAAGTAACGTATTTCTTTTCCCTGAAACCAAACATCTGGTAATTCTTGCAGCTTTTTATAACCTTTTTTAATTTCATCCATCTTATCTTTCAAACGCGCATTAACCAAAACAATCCCTTCACTGGTATGTTTGTCTATATTTATAGGTTTTCCTTCTGTATCACTAATGCTATATTTTTGTAAATAAGCAGAGTTGATCTCCACAGCCTGATGTTTTTCTAAATTTTTCTGGGGTAGATATTTCTTTACTGCGTGTAACCCTCCTTTATTTTCCAAATAAGCAAAAAGATATTTACTTCTCGCAGCTTGACCATAACTTTCTGAATAGCCTAGACCACCTTTATAAAATATTCCATAGTCATCTATGGGCGATTTCTGCAATAAACCTAGACTACTGTTGAGCAAAAAGATAAGTCCCATGCAAGCATAAACGCTGCTCACAAAAGCTGCTGTTTTTGCAATATAAACAAGTACATTTGCTTTTTTCCAGAAAGACTTGTCATTGGTTTGATTAACCAGAGAATTTCTAATCACAAGACCGATAATCCCTCTCATAAGGAGCAGACTGAGTATAAATAGAAAGGCTAAGCGAGACAGGTAATGAATGTCAAAGCGCCGTAAAATAAAAACACTGGCAGACAAGCTGACGAAAGTTTGTGTGACAAGAAAAGCTTTAAGATAGATACGATTAATAATCGCCCCTGCTGACAGTCCGTTAAGAGAATAAATGGCCACTTCTTTACTCCTTAGTATCGTCCACACGAGTAATAGGATGAAGTAAAAAATGAAAATTACTTTGATAAAAAACTCAAGTCTTTGATTATTTCCCAAAATCGGAGGTACATGCACATACCACTTGGGTTGTGTAACCAAATGTGTTGGTGTCGTTCTCAAGGAAAATCTTTGATTCAACTTTTGACTGAGTGACTGTAAAACATCTTCTTTTACTTTGGACTTAAAAAGGATAGCTGCCCCTTGGTATTGTTCATCCGTTAGTTTATTTATCGGTGCATTTTCAATACTCACCGGCTCTCCGTGATCTTCATAAAACTTTTTATCGGGCGACTGAAAGTCTGTTTTGAAAAAAGTAATCTTTGAGAGAGGCTGAGCAAAATTAACCCTGCCTTTTCCATTATTTTCTGCACCAATAAAGCGGGAACGAACGATAAAAGGAGTATTGAACTCCTTTGAGACTTCTTCCATCACTTGAATAAAATCTTTACGCTCCAGAAATTCATGCTCTGAACCTTCCGAGAAATTTTCTATATGTTTTTCAGGTTGATAAATCTGGGTATATTCTGGGAGCGAAACAGCTTCGGTAAGCTTCTTTGCTTCTTTATCATTGTTGCGTATATAGGCAAGCATCAGAGACAAGATTGAAAAAAGGAGCAATAAGGAAATTTTCAAAACTTTATTCATAGATTACCAGCGATTTCCCTGAGCGTAAAATCCCCAATCATAGGGATCATAATGATCGCCACGAGAAGATGTCCAAACCTTATAACCTGCTGGATACCAGCCACTATAGGTACGCCCTCCTCTTCGAACATAAGCCATGCTTTGATGAGGTACGGCCCAGTTATAATACTCTGCTGTCAAGGTTTTCTTACCCCAGGATGCGTCTGGCCAGGTTCTATAATAGGCCACCTGTCGCCCATGCTTGGTGAAATTACTTTGCAAGATACGCACAGCACGCTCTAGCTTTTCCACACTGTCTCCAAAAACACCTTCGGCAGAGACTTTGTCAGTAGTCGTAATCTGACTTGCCCCAAAAAGAGCTAGTCCTAAAGTTGATACAGCAACAATTTTTTTGAGTTTCATATAAAACCTTCCTTTCAAAATTTGAACATTTTTCTAGGTTAACAGTCCTTTTTAACCTCCTTCATTTGTTTTATATTTCCTTTTATCAGCCTAACATAATAATTCACTTATAATTTTTCTTTCACATTGAATTTCCATGAAAAAGCAGAAATCCTTTAAGCTTGAAAAATGCTGCTGCTATATTCAGATGGAAATAAAAAAAGACCGAAACAGTTCAGTCTTTTTACATTTTATTTCACTCCGCAATCACTTCAACCTTATAACCATCTGGGTCAATGATAAAGTAATAACGCGTGTCTGAGTTAGGAAGCCCTTTAAGTTCTGTAACTTCAAACCCTGCTTGTTTTTGTTTGGTATGCAGTTCTTCTAAATTATCAACCGAAATAGCAATATGTCCATAGCCATTACCCAAATCATAAGCTTCATGATTATAATTATAAGTCAATTCTAATTCATAGTCATCACCAGGTAAAGTCAGATAAACTAAAGTGAATTCATATTCTAAAAAGTCACGACGACGTTTTTCTTCAAAGCCAAAAGCTTCTTGATAAAACTTGATTGAAGCATCCAAGTCTTTTACGCGGTAACAAGTGTGTGCCATTTTCATTGTTTTTCCTCCATTTTTAGGCTTCTAAGTACATTGCCCATATATCATCAAAAAGTCCCAAGTTAAAGTAAAAAGGGGCATAGGTCTCCAGATATGTGGAAACTTCATCAAAGTCTTTCGATTGTTTAGGAAACTGTGTGTCCGCAAAAGCAAGATTAGCTAAACGTGTCACATCATCCACCTCAACTGGCGCGCGATGGCGCATCAAATAAGTATAAAAAGGCTGTCTCATTTCCAGTTTTCCTCCAAAAACTCATGACGTAAGCGGCTAGATAATGCATAACGCTCAGGATTTGTTTTATAAAATCCTTGATGATAGTCCTCTGCCGGCCAGAACTTTTGTGCAGGCTCTATTGTGGTGACAATGGGGCGATCAAAACGTCCCGAGTTTTGAAGGGCTACTTTTGATTTTTCAGCAATGTTTCTTTGAGATTCACTGGTATAAAAAATGACAGGTCGATAGTTGTCTCCACGGTCCTCAAATTGACCAAACATATCTGTTGGGTCCGTCTGCTCCCAGTAAAGCTCTACCAAGTTATCATAAGAAATCTTTTCGTCATCAAAGATAATTTCCACTGCCTCAGTATGTCCTGTCTGATGGTTACAAACTTGCTCATAAGTTGGATTCTCCACATGCCCCCCTGTATAACCGCTTGTCACAGCAAGAATCCCTGTTTGTTCCTCAAAGGGCTGTACCATACACCAAAAACATCCGCCCGCAAATATTGCTCTTTCTTTACTCATCCTCTTCCCCCGTTCTTCTTAGTTGAAGATATTATAACAAAAGTCCCTCTTTCATGCACTTATTTTTTTCTTTTAATCTCAACTTATAAATTTTATTGTCTTCTTCTACTATTTTTAGTACACTACTAATTATAGAACTTGTGTGTAGATTTTAGAATTAACTTACAAATAAACTACTAAAACAAAGAAAGGCGCAATATGTCATTTAAAGAAAGAGTGTCTATTCATTACACTGAACTAACAAAAACAGATCGTAAAATTACCGGGGAATTAATGAGAAAACCCGAGGTGCTTATCAATCGTTCTATCCAAGAAGCAGCAAAAGATATTGAAGTTTCACCTTCTGCTATTATGCGTGTTGTAAAAAAGTTACATTATCGTGGCTTACCTGATTTAAAAAACGCTTTAGAAAACTATGTTAACGAAAGAATAGAACTTATTGAAAATACAAAGGATGAGACAATTTCGGACTCTATCATTGATGACTACAAGGAACGTTTAAACTTGATTAGCAGTTGCTTGTCAGAAGAACAACTGACCCGTATTTCAAAAATGATACACGAAACCAAAACAACAAGAGTCCTAGGTATAGGAAGTTCTGGCCTAGCTGCCGAACAATTTGTCTACTCCCTTTTATATCAGGATAAATATGTTGAAGCAATAACTAGTCGTACAAAGATTTTTTATCTTTCAAGAGTCCTAGATCAGGACACACTCCTTATTATTTTTACCGTTTCGGGAAATACTGATCTGTATGCAGAAATTTTTGAACAGGCAAAAGAAACCGGTACTAAAATTGTACTGATCACAATGAACAGAAATTCAAAATTTAAAAAGCTTTCGACTGAAGTTGTTTTACTCCCATCAAATCTTACTAATTTTTCTGAAACAGATATTTATCAATTGGATAATCGCTTTGCTTTTATTGTGTTATCTGAGATTTTAGCCACTTATTATCTAAAGCAAATAAAATAAATTCCAATTTTACTATTTAATTTGAAATAAATTCTTTTTCGTGTTATACTCTCCTTATATTAATTAAGGAGAGTTTTTTCATGAACAAATTTATGATTGTGCTATCGGAAAAAGTTTTACCAGTAGCTTCTCGTTTAGGGCAAAACAAATATCTTACTGTTTTGCGTGATGCCTTTATGGTTAGTTTCCCTTTAACAATGTTTGGGTCACTTATTGTTGTATTCAACAATCTCCCCTTCTGGTCCGATTCAATGAAGTCAACCTTAGGCAACTTATTTGGTAATGGTCAGAGCGCTACAATGTCTATTATGACTGTGTTCGTCACCTTAGCCATCGGATATTATTGGGCCAAATCAGAAGAAGTTGAAGCCATCTTTAGTGGCGTTGTTTCTTTAGCTTCGTTTTTGATATTGACACCTTTTGCTGCAATTATTACCTCAGCCGATGGCGCTACAACTGTCGAAGGTACGGGCCTCCTTACACTTGATCGTTTGGGGGCAAAAGGGATGTTCTTAGGTATCTTTGCTGCTTTTATTGCCGCAAAAATATTTGCCGCTCTAACTAAAAAAGGATTTACACTTAAAATGCCGGATGGCGTTCCCCCAGCTGTTGCTAAATCTTTTGCATCTTTAATCCCTGCTCTTGGAACATTACTTGTCTTCTTGCTCATCAATGCAGTTGTGGTTGGAGCCTTCACCACTAACCTTCATGACGTCATTTATAATGTAATCCAAAAACCTCTTACAGGTTTAGGTACTGGACTTCCTGCAACGATTATTGCAGTCTTTCTTGTTCAGTTTCTCTGGTTCTTCGGTCTACATGGACAAATCATTGTAAACTCTGTTTTTGAACCTTTCTGGCAAACAAACATGCTTGATAATGCTGCTCTCACTCAACAAGGAGCATCTGCTTTGGCCGAAAATGGACATATCGTTACAAAATCATTTATGGATACCTTCACAGTAAGTTTAGGTGGTTCCGGTTCTACTCTAGCCGTGGTATTGATTATGGCATTTTTAATGAAACATAAACAATATAAAAATATTGGTCGATTAGGGCTAGCTCCTGGACTCTTCAATGTTAATGAACCTGTTATTTTTGGGCTCCCTATCGTCATGAATGCTACTATCTTCATCCCATGGCTTTTAGCACCTGTTGTGTCTGTTATTATTGCTTATCTCGGTTTTGCTTCTGGCTTAGTTCCACTCACAACTGGAGCACAAGTTCCTTGGACAATGCCGATATTCCTTTCAGGATTTTTAGCAACAAATTCTATCATGGGCTCCCTACTTCAATTAGTCCAATTTATTGTCATCGCGCTCATCTGGCTACCGTTCTTGAAAGTCATTGATCGTACTGAAACATTATAAAAAACAAAGGAAAAAATAATGCAAATTAAATTCCCAAATGAATTTTGGTGGGGGGCAGCAACAAGCGGCCCTCAAACCGAAGGACGTTTTAATAAAAAACACGCCAATATGTTTGATTATTTTTATGAAATCAAACCTGAAAGTTTCTATAAACATCAAGGTCCGGATACGGCCAGTAACTTTTATAATGATTTCAAAAATGATATTCGTTTAATGAAAGCTGCGGGGCTAAAAACCGTTCGTACCTCTATCCAATGGAGTCGGCTAATTGATGATTTGGAAAAAAATACCGTAAATCCAGATGCCGTTGTTTTTTACAACGCAGTCATCGATGAGTTCATTGCGCAGGGAATTACACCAATGATTAATCTTCATCATTTTGATTTACCTGTTGAACTTTACCATAAATATGGTGGTTGGGAATCCAAAAAAGTCGTTGATCTCTATGCTGGGTTTGCCGAAAAAGCATTTGAGTACTTTGGTGATCGTATCAAATACTGGTTTACACACAATGAACCATTGGTTGTCGTTGAAGGCGGCTATTTGTTCCAATTCCATTACCCAAATAAAATTGATGGTCATGCTGCAGTGCAAGTTGCCTATAACTTGCAGCTTGCCTCAAGCAAAGCAATTGCTAAATATCGTTCTCTTCAATTAGATGGAAAGATAGGGGTTATCCTCAATTTGACACCACCCTATCCTTCTACTCAAGAACCTGAAGATATTAAAGCTAGTCATATCGCCGATTTATGGTTAAACCGTCTTTACATGGATGCTTCTGTTAAAGGAAAATTCCCGGCCGAATTAGTGGAGATTTTAAATAAAGAAAATGCACTTTGGAACTCTACGGAAGACGAGTTAACTATTATTCGTAACAATACGGTTGATCTCCTGGGGATTAATTTTTATCACCCAAACCGTGTTCAACGTCCAAAATACTCAGCAAACTCACTTGCTGTTGACTTTATGCCTAACAAGTTCTGGCAAGAATTTGTACTTCCTTCATGTCGAATGAATGTAGACAAAGGCTGGGAGATTTATCCTAAAGCAATCTATGATATTGCTAAAGATGTTCAAGAAAATTACGGTAACATAGACTGGTTCATTTCCGAAAATGGTATGGGCGTCTCAAATGAAGAAAGATATATGAACAGTCAGGGAATCATTGAAGATGACTATCGTATTCAGTTTATCAAAGAGCACCTGTATTGGTTGAACAAAGCAATGAAGGAAGGCAGCAATTGTCTGGGCTATCATTTGTGGACACCCATTGACTGTTGGAGTTGGCTCAATGCTTATCGGAACCGTTATGGGCTTATTTCTACAAATATTCATACACAAGTTAAAACTTTGAAAAAATCAGCTCACTGGTTTAAAAATTTATCAGATAGCAATATTTTTGATATCGAACCACTCCCTGAGGAGGAAGAATAATATTTTACTACGATAAAAAAGTTGGAAATCATTCCAACTTTTTTGTCATTTATTAGAGAAGTTCTGTTCCTTCTGGTCCTTGTGTGATTTTTTTATTCTTCATCAAACCACCAAGCGCTTTTTTAAATTGTCCTTTAGATATACCAAATGTCGCTTTGATATCATCTGGCGCTGACTTGTCGTTGAAAGGCATTTTTCCGCCCATACTTTCAAGATAAGCAAGGATCATCTGTGCATCAGCATCCAACATTTCATAAGCACGTGGTTTCGCACTAAGATTTAAACTGCGGTCTTGGTCACGGAAACCAATGACACGTACCTGAAGCTCTTGTCCAATACGGAGTGTCCCAAAGGCTTCGTTAGGATGAATAAAACCAAGCATATTATTATCTGGAAGATAGACGAAAGAACCTGTTTCTTTGTTACGATAAACAATCCCGCGTAAGTCTTGGTTTTGCATATTGTCATAGGCTGGTCCTGACATTTCCCAGAAATCTTGATGCCAAGCTAACTTGCCCCAAAGACGATCTTTAGCATCAACGACGATTTTGACAAAGAGCTTGTCCCCTTTTTTAGGCCATTGTTCTTTGTCTTCTGGCAAAGGAAGATCATCGAGCGAAACTACGATATCTTTCCCCGCTAAACCAATATCAACGAAAGCTCCCAAGTCACGACGCACATCTGTCACTGTACCCCAGCCGAATTTTTCGCGTGTTGCAGTTGGTTCTTGCGTTGTCATACACATCTTGTCAGATTTATCCACATAAGCAAAGCCTGTGACGATATCCCCTACCTGATGTTCTCCTTCTGATTTTGCCAGACGGATGATATTATCATCTTTCTGCAAAAAGTAAAATTGATCATTCTCAGCCGTAATAATCGCTGAAAATGTAGTTGCTAATAAATTATTCATTCTTTTTCCTTAAAAACGGCTCCGCAGAGCCGTTTATTTCTGATTGTTTGTTGCTCTCTTTCGATTATATAGAATAAAATCTTTTACAATCAAATGACGATACAAACTTAAACATCCAAAAGTTCTTTTTCTTTTTCGGCAGCCATTTTATCTGCTTCTTTAACAGCATTATCTGTTATAGTTTGAATGTCTTTTTCGAGTACTTTCAAATCATCTTCTGTGATTTCTTTAGCTTTTTCTTGTTTTTTCGCTGTATCGATAGCATCACGACGGATGTTACGAATCGCAACTTTTGCACCTTCGATGTATTTGCCCATCTCTTTAACGAGCTCTTTACGACGTTCTTCTGTCAACATTGGAATAACCAAGCGAATAACTGAACCATCATTGGCTGGTGTGATTCCAATATCACTTGCATTCAAGGCGTGCTCGATATCTTTCAAGATTGTTTTATCGAATGGTGTAATCATCAACACACGCGCTTCTGGGATTGTGATTGATGCCATTTGATTCAGTGGTGTTGGTGCACCATAGTAGTCCACAGAGATGCGGTCAAGCAAGCTTGCATTGGCACGACCTGCACGGATGTGACCAAGGTCACGTTGCAAGCTGTTCAATGAGCTATTCATACGTTCTTTTGCATTATCAATAATTTCGTTTGCCATGATTTTTCCTTTTTATTTTATTATCTATTTTATTCTACTGTTGTTCCGATTTCTTCACCTTGAACCACACGTTTAATATTTCCAGATTCATTCATGTTGAAGACAACAAGTGGAATGTGGTTGTCCATTGACATTGTTGAAGCCGTTGAGTCCATAACGTGAAGCCCTTTTGTGATAACGTCCATGTGTGTAAGATTGTCAAATTTAACTGCTGTGTCGTCAAGTTTTGGATCGGCATTGTAGACGCCATCGACACCATTTTTAGCCATTAAAATAACATCCGCATTAATTTCTGCTGCACGAAGTGCTGAAGTTGTATCTGTGGAGAAGTAAGGTGAACCTGTTCCACCCGCGAAAATAACGACACGGCCTTTTTCAAGGTGACGTTCAGCGCGACGACGAATGTAAGGCTCTGCGACAGCTTTCATTTCGATAGCTGTTTGAACACGGGTAGGTACGCCAAGTGCTTCAAGTGTATCTTGAAGAGCTAAGCCGTTCATGATAGTAGCTAGCATGCCCATATAATCTGCTTGGGCACGTTCCATACCGATTTTTTCACCGGTCACGCCGCGCCAGATGTTTCCGCCGCCACAAACGATGGCGATTTCTGCACCAAGAGCATATACTTCTTTGAGCTCTTCAGCAACTTTTTTCACTGTTTCAGGATCAATTCCAAACCCCTTTTCCCCAGCTAAAGCTTCGCCAGAAAGTTTCAAAAGTACGCGTTTATATTTAATATCAGCCATAGTTACCTATCTCTTCTCTATTCTTTTTTATCCCTACTATTTTACCATAAAATTTAGCTGAAAAAAAGACCATATGGTCTTTTAACAAGATTATTTATTTTTTGCAGCTTCAACATCACGCGCAATAACCAATTCTTCATCTGTTGGTATCACCAGAACTTTAACACGTGATTCTGGAGTAGAAATGATGCCATTCGCCCCGCGGACGTTCTTTTCTGGATCGATTTCCATCCCAAACCATGACAAACCTGCTACAATATCGCGACGCGCATCGGTATCGTTTTCCCCAATACCCGCTGTAAAGATAAGCGCATCTGCTCCATTGAGGACACCAAAGTACTGTGCGATAAACTTCTTCAACCGATCAATAAACATTTCGTAGGCGAGGATAGCTTTTTCATCGCCTGAGTTACGTGCTTCCTCTAGGTCACGCATGTCACTTGAAAACTCTGATACACCAAGTAAGCCAGATTTTTTATTGAGCACATCAATAACATCTTGCGCTGAGCGTAGGCTAGGATCACTTTCAAGCATATAAGAAATTACAGAAGGATCCATTTCGCCAGAACGTGTCCCCATCATCACACCAGCTAAAGGTGTGAAGCCCATTGAAGTATCAATAGACTTTCCGCCTTCTATAGCGGTAATCGAAGCACCGTTACCAATGTGAGCGGTGATAAGTTTTAAATCTTCGAGTGGTTTTCCTAAAACTTTTGCTGCTTCACGTGACACGTACATGTGTGAAGTTCCATGCGCACCATATTTACGAATAGCATAGTCGGTATAGTATTTTGTTGGAATTGGGTAACGGAAAGCTTTTTCTGGCAATGTCGTGTGAAAGGCTGTATCAAAAACAGCTACAGCAAGCGCATCTGGAAGCAAACGTTTAAAAGCCTCGATCCCCAGCACATTTGCTGGGTTGTGGAGAGGGGCTAAAGTTGAAAGGTTTTTAATCTCTTCTAAAACTTCAGGAGTGATGACTGTAGAGGTATTAAAAAATTCTCCGCCCGCAACTACTCGGTGACCAATGGCTGTAATCTCACGGAAACTGCTAATGAGTTTAAAATGTATCAACTCGTCCATCAAAAGCAAGACTGCTTGACGATGGTCAACAATATCCTGCTCTCTTTTATGCACTTGATCATCAAACTTCGTTGTTGAAATAGAATCTTTCAAACCAATACGTTCAAAAATACCTTTAGCAATAACTTTTTCTTCTGGCATATCATAAAGTTGCCATTTTAGTGATGATGATCCAGCGTTAACAGCGAGTGTTTTTTCCATATTTTAAAAATCCCTTCAATATGTAAGTGTTTTCTTTTTGTCTTACTAGTATAACATAACTTTAAAAAATATCTTAAAAGAAATATAAAAAAACGGCATTTTACTTGCCGTTTTATTTTATTTCGCTTTTGCAGCTTCAACATCGCGTGCAATAACAAGCTCTTCATCCGTTGGAATAACGAAAACTTTGACACGTGATTCTGGTGTTGACATCTCCCCTTCAAAGCCAAACACATTCTTAGAGAGATCAACATCAATACCGAACCATGACAAGCCTTTTAAGACTCCTTCACGTACTGGAGCTGAGTTTTCACCCACACCGGCCGTAAATACAATCGCATCAGCGCCGTTCAAAACAGCCAAATATTGACCAATAAATTTTTGAATACGATCAACATACATTTCGAATGCTAAGGCTGCATCCGCGTCCCCAGCATCACGTGCAGTAATGATTTCACGCATATCAGAGGACAAACCAGAAACACCGAATAACCCTGACTCTTTGTTCATCATATTCACAACGTCTTGAGCATCCTTGAGTGAAGCATCGTTAGCAATAAGATAAGGGAAAACAGAAGGGTCCATATCGCCTGTACGGGTTCCCATCATAATACCTGCTAAGGGTGTGAAGCCCATTGAAGTATCGATTGACTTGCCACCTTTTACAGCAGTGATTGATCCCCCATTACCGATATGAGCGGTAATAATTTTTGTATCTTTAATATCTTTACCTAACATTTTTGCAGCTTCTTGTGCCACAAACATGTGTGAAGTCCCGTGAGCTCCATATTTACGTACTGCATTTTCAGTGTAATATTTTTTAGGCAATGGATAACGGAAAGCTTTTTCTGGCATTGTTGTGTGAAAGGCTGTATCAAACACGGCTACTGCTGTTGCTTCCGGCAACAACTCCAAAAAGGCCTTTATACCAGCAGCATTTGCTGGATTATGAAGGGGAGCAAGTGGTGAAAGCTCTTCAATTTGTTTCAGGACTTCCTGATCAATCAACGTAGATTCTTTAAATAACTCTCCACCAGCGACAACACGGTGACCTACTCCTGTAATCTCTGCAAATTCTTCAACAATATGGAAACGTTTCAAGTCTTCAAGTAAAATATGAACCGCTTGTGTATGATCTACAATATCCAACACACGCTCTTCTTTTTGATCGTTAAATTTTACTGTTGTTACTGAATCTTTCAGGCCAATACGTTCGATCAAACCTTTTGCAAGAACTTTTTCTTCTGGCATTTCATACATTTGCCATTTCATTGATGATGAACCAGCATTAACCGCAAGAGTTTTTGTCATTTTATCTATCCTTCTTCTTTTAATTTTCTCTTAAATTATATCACAAAACCAATTTGAAGGCAGTGACTGGCCAAGAGTTTTTGGTCAAATCTTGACATTTTTCACAAACTCAGACATAAATTCTTGCAAAATAGAACGGTCTGCTAAATCAGCCAAGGGGTAAACAAAAGTTGGTGTATTTGTTTGGTTTTTACTTAATAAATAAATCGATTTTCCTGCACCTTTAAAGAGTGACGAAGGCAATGTAATGACTGCAGCAACATGTGCATGTTCTTTAATCCAAGCCTTCAAAAATTCTGACTGTGCACTTGTCAAAAGATTATCTGGAGCTAAGAAGAGCGCAAAACCACTCTCCTTCAGATACTTAAAGGATTGCTCAATCATTAAGTGGTGCACATAGGTATGTTCTGATTTGTCATGCACTTGAAAATGGCGAGCAGTGTCATCGTCTGGATAATAACCAACCGGGAGATCACTCATCACAACATCTACAGATTCCAAGGGCTGTGGTTTCACGGCGTCAATTTGGAGAAAACTTGCTTCTGTTCCCATGACTTCTGACATTGAAGCGGACAAATCCAACAAGAGGTCATCTACTTCAAAACCAACATAGTCTACTTCTTTTTGCATATGAACCAAGAGCGTTTCCGCTAAATTCCCTGTTCCTGAGCCAAATTCTAGTACACGAATCTTTCTTTCTTTGTGCAACTCTTCAATGATGAAATTAAAGATAAACCCAATAGAATCTGGTGTTAAATTATGATTTGCTTGCATTGGTGCGACACGTGACCCTTGAAGCAAGACAAATTGAAACAGCTTTTGCCACTCACTTTTCGTGAGGTTCATTGAACGAACCTTATCATTATTTTCCTTCGTCAGAGATGCAAACTCTAAAGCGCCTAAGTAAGCTGCATTTTGTTCCACAAAAGCATCATAAAAATCCGTCAAGAGCTCCGCTTGAATTGCCATAATATTTTCAAGAACCAATCCAAAGGCTTTTTCGATTTTCTCTATATCCATGTAACCTCCAAAAAATAGTCTGCCCGAGACAAACTATTTCTTATTTTATAATTTTTCAATTTCCACAAGAGCCTTAACAGCGAGAGCTAAGAGAGCAATCACCATTGCGATTTCATATAAGGCAGCACGGTGACTGACCGCTTGACCGATGGCTACAGCCACGATGAGGACAGACACCGACGCAAGAACAAAGATATCCGTACTTCTTCTCACATCCTTTGGCATTAAAAAGATATAGCCCAAGGCAAATAAAACTAAAAGTATCAGATAAAACATGCTTTTCTCCTTATTTTTGGCTTCTTAGTCTTTCCTCTAATCCCTCTGCTGTTTCAAGCTTCCTTGTGAAATATATTATTCAGCAGTTTTTTTCTTTTTCGTTGCTTTTTCACGCATTGCTTTGTCAAGAATTTGTTTACGCAAGCGGATTGATTCTGGTGTTACTTCCATGTATTCATCATCGCCCAAGAATTCTAATGATTCTTCAAGAGACAAGATCTTAGAAGCGTTAAGCACTGAAGTTGAGTCTTTATTAGATGAACGAACGTTTGTTTGTTGTTTAGCTTTTGTAACGTTAACAGTCAAGTCATTATCACGTGAGTGCTCACCGATAATCATACCTGCATAAACTTCTGTCCCTGCTTCAACAAAGAGAACACCACGCTCTTGTACGTATCCCATAGCATAAGAGGTTACAGAACCTTGGTCCATAGAAATCAAGGCACCACGGCTACGTCCACCGATTGTTCCTTTAACCATTGGCATATATTGGTCAAAGGTATGGTTCATGATACCATATCCACGTGTCATTGACATAAATTCTGTTGTGAAACCAATCAAACCACGTGCTGGAACCAAGAAGACGAGACGTGCTTGACCATTACCAGTGATTTCCATGTCCAACATATCCCCTTTACGTTCTGAAAGAGCTTGGATAATTGAACCTTGGTATTCTTCAGGTGTATCAATACGCACACGTTCAAATGGTTCACATTCTACACCGTCAATTTCTTTAACGATAACTTCTGGACGTGAAACTTGAAGTTCATAACCTTCACGACGCATTGTTTCGATAAGGATAGACAAGTGCAATTCTCCACGACCTGAAACGATCCATTTGTCTGGTGAATCCGTATTTTCAACACGAAGTGAGACGTCTGTTTGAAGTTCTGCTTGCAAACGTTCTTCAACTTTACGTGCAGTGACCCATTTCCCTTCGCGACCTGCGAATGGTGAGTTATTTACAAGGAAAGTCATTTGAAGTGTTGGTTCGTCGATGTGAAGAACTGGCAACGGTTCGATGGCATCTGTTGGTGTAACAGTTTCACCAACGAAGATATCATCCATACCAGAAACAGCAATCAAGTCACCCGCTTTTGCTTCAGTGATTTCTTGACGTTCAAGACCAAAGAAACCAAAAAGTTTTGTTACACGGAAGTTTTTAGTTGAACCATCAAGTTTAGACAAGGTTACATTGTCCCCAACTTTAATTGTTCCACGGAAAACACGTCCGATACCAATACGACCCACGAAATCATTGTAGTCCAAGAGAGAAACTTGGAATTGCAATGGTTCGTCAGAGTTATCGATAGGAGCTGGGATGTGTTCGATGATTGTGTTGAAGATTGGATCCATTGTTGCTTCTTGATCTTCAGGATCATCGCTCAATGAAGATGATCCATTAATAGCTGAAGCGTAAACCACTGGGAAGTCCAATTGGTCATCGTCGGCACCAAGTTCGATGAAAAGTTCCAAAACTTCATCTACAACTTCTTGTGGACGTGCAGATGGTTTATCGATCTTATTCACGACAACGATTGGTGTCAAGTTTTGATCCAAAGCTTTTTTCAACACGAAACGTGTTTGAGGCATTGTACCTTCATAAGCATCCACGACAAGAACAACACCGTCGACCATTTTCATGATACGTTCTACTTCTCCACCGAAGTCCGCGTGTCCTGGTGTGTCCAAGATATTGATGCGTGTATCGCCATATTCTACGGCTGTATTTTTAGCAAGGATTGTGATCCCGCGTTCTTGTTCAAGGGCGTTAGAGTCCATTGCGCGTTCAGCAAGGTTTGTACGGGCATCAAGCGTTTGTGATTGTTTAAGCAACTCATCAACCAAAGTTGTTTTACCGTGGTCGACGTGGGCAATAATCGCAACGTTTCTGATGTTTTCGCGTAATTTAGTCAATTTATTTCTACCTATTCTTTCGAAAAATTCATACGGAAATCGCGTCTCCGTAGCTTGAACGCTAGCTTTTATGGTGCGCCCAAACAATATATCAGATTTATTATAGCACACTTTTTGTCAAAGGCGAAAATGCACGCGTTTACAAGTTTTCTAAGGGATAAAATTAATAAATTTGACGTACTTCCTACTATGGAAATTAGTTTACAATTTTGAAATAGTTCAAACAAGTTCACCGTTTGTTAAGAAAAATAAGGAGTAAAAAGTCGCTTAAAAACTTATCGACACTTGAAAACCGCTTACAGTTACGGTAAAATAGAACAATGAAAACACTTTATGATGTACAGGAATTGTTAAAAAAATACGGTTTTATTAATTTCATGACCAATCGCTTAGATGCGATTTATTTTATGCAACAGGAACTTACAAATATGGTTGAGCAGGGGATTTTTGAGAAAAGTGATAAAGAATACCTCACAGCCCAACTTATTTTACGTCGTGAAGAAAGAATTGAGAAGGAAAAACTAAATGGCTAACAAAATTATTGGTATTGACCTCGGCGGAACTTCTATCAAGTTCGGTATTTTGACACTTGAAGGTGAAGTTCAAGACAAATGGGCTATCCCGACAAATATTCTCAGTGATGGGAAACATATTGTCCCTGATATCATTGAATCTATCAATCACCGTTTAAATCTTTACAACCTAGATAAATCTGACTTTATTGGTATTGGAATGGGAACGCCTGGTACAGTAGATATTGAAGCTGCTACTGTCCGCGGTGCCTTTAATCTTAACTGGGCAGATGTTCAAGAAGTCGGTGCGCCTATTAGCGAAGGTGTCGGCCTCCCCTTCATTCTTGACAATGATGCAAATGTTGCAGCTTTAGGTGAGCGCTGGGTCGGAGCTGGTGAAAATCAACCCGATGTTGTCTTTATCACTTTAGGAACTGGTGTTGGCGGTGGTATTGTTGCTGATGGAAATCTCATTCACGGTGTTGTTGGCGCTGCGGGTGAAATCGGACATATCGTGGTAGAACCACATGATGGCTTTGCTTGTACTTGTGGAAACCATGGATGCTTAGAAACAGTCACTTCTGCTACTGGCGTTGTGCGCCTTGCAAGAAAATTCGCTGAAGAATACGAAGGAAGCAGCCAAATTAAAGCGAGCATTGACAATGGTGACGAAGTAACTTCAAAAGACATCTTCATTGCCGCAGAAGCAGGTGATGCTTTTGCACTGAGCGTTGTGGATAAGTTTGCTTATTACCTTGGTTTTGCTTGTGCTAACCTTGGCAGTACCCTAAACCCTGCAGCTATTGTCATCGGTGGTGGCGTTTCTGCTGCTGGAGAATTTCTCCGTTCTAAAGTTGAAACTTATTTCCAAAAATATTCGTTCTCAACAGTACGTGACTCTACAAAAATCAAACTTGCTGAGCTCGGTAATGATGCTGGTATCATCGGTGCCGCAAGCCTTGCTTTAAAATTCAAATAATAATCTTAGGAGAACTTAAATGATCTGGATCATTGACTTTATACTTTTAGCCCTCATTATCGTCTTCTTCATCTACCCACGTTGGACACTCAAACGTAACGCCAAAGTAGTTGAAGCACCTGAATTTGAACGCTTGATGGCTACTTCTCAACTTATCGATGTCCGCGAAGCTGCAGATTTTCGAGTAAAACACATCCTTGGTGCTCGTAATTTGCCTGCTTCTCAAATGGAACAAAGTTTGAACGCAATCAACAAAAAGAAACCGGTATTACTTTATGAAAATGGTAAACCAACGGCTTCAGTCAAAGTTGCTAAACAACTCAAAAAAGCTGGCGTACCAGAAGTTTATATTCTTAAAACTGGCTTGAACAACTGGCCTGGAAAAATTAAAAACGGATAATAAAAAAAGACCTTACCGTATATGTAAGGTCTTTTTTATTATCCAAGTTCTGCTTCGAGCATCCAGATTGTTTTTTCAACATCTCCGAGTGCAACTGTATAAAGGTCAACTGTAACTGCATCATTTTCAGATTCAGCAATATCCATGCCTTCTTGGAAAAGTTTAGCCAAGTATTTGTAAGTATCCAAGACACCGTGCAAACGTTCAGACATTGACTTGTCCCAAGTGGCTGGTTGAAGTTCAATTTTTGATTTTTCATCAAACTCTTTAAGCGTTGAAACTGGTGAACCACCAATGGTGATTAAGCGTTCAGCGAATTCATCTAAATGCTCATTAAGTCCATCCATGAACTCGTCCATTTTAGGATGCAGAGTCAAGAATCCAGAACCACGCATATACCAGTGTGTTTGGTGTACAAGTGCTGCTGCTTGAGATAAATCTGCAACTGTTTGATTCAAAACTTCTTGTGTTTTTTCCTTAGACATAGAAACCTCCAATTTTTTATTTCTATTACAATTATATAAAAAAAGAGGTCAATTATAAAATATTCTGCTTAAGATTGTGAGATTTTTCTCTTTTAATCGTGCTAATAAATATGCTTATAATTTTCTTCATTATCGGAACCATATTTGGCTCTTTCCTCGGTCTAGTAAGTGACCGCTGGGGTACAGAGGCCTCGATTATTTATGGGCGTTCACAATGTAGTTCATGCCAAACAGTCCTCAAATGGTGGCAACTTCTTCCTTTAATCTCTCAATTTATCTTTAAAAGTAGATGTGCTTTTTGCGGAGAAAAATTTTCTTATCATTATTTTATCTTAGAATTTCTTTCCGGAATTCTTTTTGGCGCACTTTGGTTTGATTTAGACTTACTCCACTTTTTAATCCTCCTCATGAGTTTGCTTTTGAGCAAATTTGATATTGATACTCACTCTTATCCTTTAAATATTGGTTTAGGCTTTACTGTTTGTTTCTTTATTTTCTTCCCTACCGGTCCTATCAGCTATTTCTGGCTCGCTCTTGCTTGTTTTTCTTTTTTTATTAATATTGGGATTGGTGCTGGAGACTTCCTATGGCTTTTCTTTGCATCTTTTTCTCTATCCTTAGTGGAAATGCTTCTACTTATCCAACTGGCTTGTGTGTTTGGACTGTGCTTTTTACTCATCAAAAAAAGGAAAAAGCTTCCCTTTATTCCTTTTCTTAGTCTTGCATATCTAATCGTAATTCTTCTGCCCCGAATCCTGTAAGGGTGACTCCAAGAAGTCGTACCCCTAGTGTTTCGTCATAATCAACCTCTTCCAGTAAATCCTGAGCCACATGTGCCAGTGCGGTTGCTTCATTTATCTTCTCGGGAAGCTTTTTACGTTTCGTAATTGTCTTAAAATCAGAGTAACGCAACTTTAGCACAACTGTATCACCCAGAAGTTGATGACGTTTCAAATTAGTAGACACGCGTTCCGAGAGGTTGGTGAGTTCCTTCTTGATGTCCTCACTATTATAGAGGAGTTTGCTGTAAGTCCTTTCTTTACCTACGGACTTTCTTTGACGACTTGTGACCACTGGAGCATGATGAATACCATTAGCTTTCAAAAAAAGATTCCAGCCATAAACCCCAAAGCGTTCAGCCAAGAGTAAGGGGTCAGCTGCTTGAATCTCAGCACCTGTAAAAATCCCCAACTCATGCAGTTTTGCTCCAGTAGCCTTGCCCACTCCGTGAAATTTTTCCACCGGTAGTTCTGCCAGAAAATCTTTTGCCGCCTCAGGAAGGATAACGGTCAACCCGTGAGGCTTTTCATAATCCGAAGCAATTTTTGCTAAAAATTTATTGTAGGAAACTCCTGCTGAACAAGTCAAACCGAGCTCCACAAAAATATCATGCTGAATAAGTTTGGCCACCTTAATCGCACTTGTTGATCCAATCTTATTTCGAGTGACATCGAGATAAGCTTCATCAATGGACGCTGCTTCCACTTCATCAGTATAGCGATTAAAAATTTCACGCACTTGTTCTGATATGGCACGATATTTTTCGTAATTTCCACTGATAAAAACAGCTTGTGGACAGAGTTCGTAAGCTTCTTTTGCACTCATAGCCGAGTGGATCCCAAAGGCCCGAGCTTCATAGGAACACGTGGAAACAACGCCACGTCCACCTGTTTCCAAGGGATTCCGGGCGATAACCACAGGCTTTCCCTTTAATTCTGGATTGTCCCGTATTTCTACTGATGCAAAAAAGGCATCCATATCAATATGGATGATTTTTCGTGATGTATCATTGACCAGTGGAAATGTTAACATGCTTTTATTATATCATAGAGCTGATAAGGGGTATGGATTTACAGATTGTGGTGTCTAACTATGCAAAACGAGCCATCACTTTTTAATGAGGCTCGTCTCCTGGATAATGATTGTCACTTTTTAATTCTTCATTTGCTCTTTTCATAAATTAAAAAACTTCCCGTTGAGGAAGTTTTTTTGTTTTTTACAAAGTGTTTTTTGTCAACTGGCTGAGCAAGTCTTCAAATGCTGCTTCGTATTGTTGGATATTTCCAGCACCCATGAAGACATAGACACCACGATCATGATCTAATAAAGGCGAAACGTTTTCTACAGAAATAACACGAGCAGGCTTGCGGACTTTATCTGCAAGATCTTGTGCGGTAATTTCATGATGGTCAACTTCACGCGCAGAGCCATAAATTTCAGCAAGATATACAGTATCTGCTGAATCAAGGACTTGAGCAAACTCATCTGCAAAGGCGATTGTACGTGTAAATGTATGGGGTTGGAAAACAGCTACGATTTCACGGTCTGGGTATTTTTGACGTGCCGCATCAATTGTTGCTTCGATTTCGGTTGGATGATGGGCAAAATCATCAATAATAATTGTTTCCCCAACTTTTTTCTCTGTAAAACGGCGTTTTACACCAGAGAAAGTCAATAAATGATCAGCAATATCATTCATATCCAAGCCAAGCTGATGGGTCACACCAACCACTGCTAAGGCGTTCGCAATATTGTGCTTCCCATAAGCAGGAACTACAAAGTGACCGATTTTTTCGCCACGGAAATAAGCATCGAAAGATGAGCCACGTGTTGAGCGGATGATGTCTTTTGCTTGATAATCATCACCGTCTTCAAAACCATAGTAGTAAATCGGCGCATCTGCTGTAATTTTACGTAAATAGGGATCTTCTCCAAAAACAAATATACCTTTTTTAATATTTTGGGCATAGTCTTGGAAAGCAGAGGCTACATCATCAATATTTTGGAAATAATCAGGATGGTCAAAATCAACATTTGTAATAATTGTATATTCTGGATGGTAAGGCATGAAGTGACGTTCATATTCATCTGATTCAAAAACAAAATACTCACTGTCCGCATTTCCACGTCCTGTACCATCGCCAATCAAGTAGGACGTATCCACAGCGTTTTTCATGACATGTGCCAGAATCCCTGTCGTTGAAGTTTTACCATGTGCTCCCGCAACGCCAACGCTGATAAAATCTTCCATGAAATGACCTAAAAACTCGTGGTAACGTTTAAAATCAAAGCCATTTTTTTCAGCAAAAGCAATTTCTACATTATTGTCGGTACGGAAAGCATTCCCCGCAATCAACTCAACTTCTGGTGTAATATTTTTCTCGTCAAACGGAAGAATAGGAATACCCGCTTCTTCAAGTCCACGTTGTGTAAAATAATAGTCAGTTGTATCCGAACCCTGAACTTTTTTACCCATTTGGTGGAGCATAAGAGCGAGTGCACTCATGCCTGAGCCTTTAATTCCTATAAAATGATATACTTTTTCCATGATAAATAAGAAATTTCAGTCGGAACTGAAATCTTTTCTCCTTCTTTTATTTAAAGTCCGCGATCAAACAAGTTCTTCCGTTTGTTATCGAAATACTCATTTTTTGCAGTTTTCGTCTTGTCTTCCCCTTTTTGAGGAGAGCCAGAAATAATAGCTTCATCGAGGTTTAAACCACGTTTTTTCATATCCCGAATCGGGTTATTAGTGGCGGGACGTCTTGGAGACATCGGTTTTTGTTCGATTGTCTTCTTTTCGCCTGATGTAGGTTTCGCTGCGTTAAGCACTGCTGATGAACGGCGCAAAGAAAAATCATCTTTATCACGTTCTAGTGGGTGAACATAGCCTTTCGGACGTTTAGGAGGTACCGCTGCTTCTCTTTTAGCCTTTTCTTTTGATTCATCCACACTCGTTTTTTTAGGCATTTTATCAAAAGAACTGTAACCACTATGGTTGCTATTTAATGGACGATGTTGAGTGCTATAACTGACCTTTGTCTTTATTGGCTTATAGACATCTGAGCGTTTTTTATCAGACATTTGAACACCACCAAAAGAAGCCTCGTCTTGTTGACTAGGATTCTTAGTAATCAGTTGTGAATTTGTCATGATAACGCGTGTGTCTTTTTCAAGCATTTCATCATCATCGATGATTGGAAATACGACTCTTCTTCCTTCGTTCATTGCTTGCCCTACTTAATTTTTTGTTTGTCTTGAAACTTTTCCTCTACATTCCTTGAAAAGTTTGTTTAATCTTATTTTTTTCTTAGGTAAGTGTTTCAACTATTATTATATCGCATTTCCAGCGATTTTTAAAGTTATAGTCCCAAAATTTCTCTGATTTCTGCTTCGCTGAGTGTCTTGTCAATCACATCACCGTCTAAAACATTGGCAATCAAATCTTTCTTACGTTCTTGAATTTCCATGATTTTTTCTTCAATCGTTCCTTGGGTAATCAAGCGAATGACTTCAACAGTACTCTTTTGTCCCATACGATGAGCTCTTGCTATGGCTTGTTCTTCAACCGCAGGATTCCACCAGAGATCGACAAGGATGACAACATCGGCGCTTGTGAGGTTAAGACCTACACCACCCGCTTTCAGCGAAATGAGGAAGGCATCACGGCTCCCAGCATTAAAGGCTTGAACCATTTCTAAGCGCTCTTTAACTGGAGTTGAGCCTGTTAACTTAAAGGCTGTGAGGTCTAATTTTTCCATGGCTTCTTCAATATAAGGGAAGGTCTTGGTAAACTGTGAAAAAATTAAAGGACGATGACCAGAAGCCTTGACTTGCTCTAAAAGCTCCATCAAACTGTCTAGCTTTCCAGAACCCCCTTCATAGTTGTCCATGAAAAGTGCCGGTGTGTTACATATTTGACGGAGTCTTGTAATTCCTGCCAAAATTTCAATACGTGATTTTTTAAGACTGGCGCTGTCCATTTGACGAACAGATTGTTGCATCAATTCCAACTGTGCTAAGTACAAGAGTTTTTGCTCTTCAACCATGTTATTGCGTAAGGTCATTTCCATCTTATCCGGCAACTCTGTCAGAACTTCTTCTTTTTTACGGCGCATAATAAATGGGTGGATAATGCGTGCAATAACTTCTGGTGACATTTTATTAAATGTTTCACGTTTCGGTAAAAAGCCAGGCATTACGACTTGGAAAATGGCCCAAATTTCTTCTAAGCGATTTTCCAAAGGTGTTCCAGATAAAGCAAAAGTATGCTCAACATTCAGTTGACTAAGTGCTCTATTTGTTTTACTGCTGTAGTTTTTCACAGCTTGTGCTTCATCCAAGAGAAGATAATTAAGCTGCTTGTCTTGGTAATCATCGAAGTCCTTAAGGAAGCTTCCGTAACTTGTGATATAAACTTGATGTTTCCCGTGAATCAATGCATCCCGATCGGCTTTCATACCGTCCACAACTACATAATCTACCGTATCGGTAAATTGCTCAAACTCACTGGCCCAGTTATAAATAAGGCTGGCGGGAGCAGTGACTAAGACTGTTTCCTCTTCTTTTAGATTTGAAAGTAAATAGGTGATTGCTTGTACTGTTTTACCCAGACCCATGTCATCTGCCAAAACACCACCTAAATGATAGTGCGTCAACATAGACATCCAACGGACCCCTGTTTCCTGATAACTTCGCAGTTCTGCTTTAACATGCTCAGGTTTTTCATAGGGGAAGGTTTCTGGGTGTGTCAAGTGTTCATAGAAAGCTTTAAATTCATTCGAAAAATTGCTGCTTGAAATGTTTTCAAATATTTTAGAAACTTGGAAGCTGCGTGTCACATTGACTTCTAAGCTCGTTCCACTGATGGTAAAATTATCATCAAGTTCTCGTAAAGCCGATTTCAACTCACTGAACTTCTGGTCAAAGATAAATAATTTTCCATTTTCACTGACATAATATTCCGCATTATTTTGCAGCTGTGCAATAACATTTGCAAATTCATTCTCGCCGATGCTTGGCATTTCAAAGGCAATATCCAACAAGCCTCCTCGACGATCAATCATGATTTCAGGGACTTCATCGACCTTCATGTCCATTAGTCCTGGTGATAATTTCACTTGACCTAGCTTCTGGAATTGGGGCAGGATTTTGATAAAGAAAGTTTCTGCAAATTGTGCCGAAAGGGTCACCGAACTTGTAAAAGAGCGTGTGAAACCAAAACGAGCCATAAGCGTAAATATCTTATTTTCTAGGCGTAAGTCTCGTGAAAACTCAAGCGTTTCTAATTCATGGAAGTGTTCCACCTTAAAATTGCCATAGTCAAATTGAACGGAAAGTTCTATATTTTGTCCATCAGGATTAGCAAAGTTAAAAATCGGTGTAAAGGGACGAATAACAAAATTTTCAGGAGCTGAGATCTGACCTACAGTAGAAAGTTGTTGCAGGGCTTGAGCTACTTTGTCCTTGTCCATATATGAAAATTGATTATGTTTTTCACCCTCTAATTCTTTTTGAATCAGCTGCAACAAACGTTTTTGTTCATGGTCAACCTTATAAAAGACATGATTATAGTATAAAAGTGAGCCACTGTAAAAGGAACTGAAGGCATTATCTTCGATTTTTAATTCAATAAAGTCTCTTTGGCTTGTCACACTAAATTTAAAAATCTCTGAATCCTCATCAAGGGTCACAAAGGTGAAATAGTTAATCAGTGCGCCCGATAATCTCAAGCTAAAACGTGACAAGTTAGAGGCCAAATCCATTGCCTCTTCAATAAAAAGATATGGAAAATTGAGGTAACGTCCATTTTTAATATACAGTTGATTGGCCATTTGGGCATCAAGTTTGCCATGTATTTTAAGCAAGAAATTCAAAAAGTCTTGACTCGCTTCATCGAAATTATCAAAAAAGAGATCAACATAATGAAGGGCGCCAAGTGAATATTGCCCAAAGTTTTGCAATGTTCTCAAAAAATAGGGAATATCCTTAATCACATAGGCTCTACCTAAGCGTTCACTGTATAAGCGTAAGTCAAAATACATGAAGTAATCCATAGAAAAAACATCATAGAGTTGCGAATTATCTTCAACATGCACTTCCATCGAGAATTGCTCTGCTCCAAAATTAACTTGTGTTTCCCCATTCAGGGCATCCAAAAAGGCAGCGTTGGCAGTCAATTCATCATTCGCTACCAACTCAATTTTTTCTATATTCTTTTTGTCGTCTTCGATTTCTTTGTTTTCATTCTTGAGATATTCTTCTACTGCAGCAATATGTTTACAATAGCGATGATTACGCTGAAAGTCAGCACAAGAACAATAGTCCTGCGCCCCATCCAGATCGTAAATTACTTGTTCTCCTTCAACCTCTGCAGAAAGTTTAAAATCTTCTATTGACGGATCAATTAAAAGCCCCTGACTATACAGGGCTATTCCTTCACTGCGTACACGTGCTGGCATCATTCTGCTCATTTTATCTTTATCCTATTTTTGATGCCTTTTTGCACCAACTCTCCGTCTATTTTTTCTTCTAAATCCCTTTAAAATGTGCATATATTATATCATATTTCGCTCTTTTTTTCACGAATTCCTTAATAAAAAATAGTAGAGCAGCCTCCAATAAAAATTTTTTCTATCCCTTCATTTCTTCTGTATATTTCAATGTAAAAACCTTTTGACATAAATTTTTTTAAAGTCCAGTTTTAATTTTTTAATTTGTGCAAAAATTTGAATTTTTGTATTATTTGTATTATACTTTACACTATTAAAATGAAGAGGCTCAAAAATGATTAACGCTTATCACACAGTTTTGTTGTTGATTATGGGCTCACACTAAGTACTGGAAAGTAAAGGTGTGAGTCCTCTTTGGCGTTGGTCAAAAAGGGGCAAAAAGATGTCCCTTTGGGCATCTTTTTTAATTTGTTTTTATCGATTATTGCTACTGGAACGTGACAATAAAATGAGAGGAGACTTGATTTGACTTAGAATTCTAAATTAAAAATATATATTTTTATAACGAGAGGAACTTATAATTGGAAAATAATCAAAATTTACAAAAGAGAATGGCAACACGCCATATCACTATGATTGCTCTAGGTGGAGCAATTGGGGCTGGCCTCTTTAAAGGGAGCGCTTCTGCTATTGAATCTGCTGGTCCTGCTGTCCTGCTTTCTTATTTCATCGGAGGTGTGGTTTTATTCTTCGTAATGAAGAGTTTAGAAAAATTAGTCCTCAACTCGGATGAACCGCACGGCCTTTCAGGCTTGGTTCAACCTTATCTGGGTAACCATGCGGCCGACTTTACCGACTGGGTGTATTGGTCACTGTGGATGATCAATATCATTGCCGAAGCTGTCGCTGCTGCTAGCTTTATCCAGCTTTGGTTTCCTCATATTCCATCATGGACTTTTGTCTTACTCATCGCTATCCTGACGTCACTTATCAACCTCCTGTCCGTCACATTCTTTGCAGAAACTGAATACTGGCTTGCCTTTATTAAAATCAGCGTTATCATTCTTCTTATTATTTTTGGTGTCATTTTAGTTGCACAAAACATTTTTAATACCAACTTGATATCTGCATTTTCAGGAATGACAAAATATGGTGGCTTTGCACCACACGGTCTGAAAGGTGTCATCAATTCTTTATTAATCGTTATCTATTCCTATGGTGGTTCTGAACTCATTGCCATTACTGTCAGTGAAACAGAAGATCCTAAAACTGCTATTCCACGCGCTATCCGAGGCGTTATCGGACGTATCATTTCTTTTTATATCGTCCCAATGTTCCTCTTGCTCCTTATTTACAATTGGAACGACTTGGCAACATCAACAATGAGCCCGTTTGTAATGGTCTTTAACAAAATGCATATTCCATTTGCGGCAGACATCATTAACTTCATTATTATTCTTGCACTCTTTTCTTCAATCAACTCTGGCATTTATGCCTCTTCAAGGATTTTATTCTTCCGTTTGAAAAATCATAAAGGGAAGCTTTCGCAAAAGATTGCTACTTTAAATAAAAGCAAGGTCCCTCAAAGAGCTGTACTCTTCTGCTCTGGAACATTGTATATTGGTGTTGTTCTTTCTTACTTCTTAGGAGACAGCCTGTTCAACTACCTCGCGGGTTCTTTATCTTACACGGTCCTTTTAGTTTGGTTCTTGATTAGTCTTGCAGGCTTCTTATTGGCGCGCAAGACCAAAGCTTTAGGGACTATGAGCATGAGTCTTATTGCGCTTATTGCTTTGTTATTGATTTTCTTTGGCATCCTTACAACGAATCCTATCGGAGTAACCCTCTTCACTGCACTCCTTTACTTTATTATAGTGATAAGTTATCGTAAAAAGAACGATCCTGTAGACAATATTGGTTAAGAAATATCAAACATTTTCCTCTCTCAAAGGAAAATGTTTTTTTATACGCTAACAAAAAAAGCTGACAATCCTGTCAGCTTAAATTTTTTATAAGTGTTTCAATCAGTACATCGCGATCTGCAATCCATTGTGCGCGCTCATCTTTTAGATGCACACGATTGGATAAGAAAATCACCGCTTTTTTTGCTTCCAGATTCATCAGGATGAAAGTTCCTGTATAACCTGTGTGCAGCAACCATTGGTCATGTATAAAGTCCCAAGCTAAACTTCTCGGACGTTTACCCGCTGCATAATTTTTCTGTAGGGCCAAATATTTTGTGTCTGAAAAATAGCCTTGAACAAATTTCACCAAATCATTCATCGGTGCAAAAAGCCCTGCTGATCCACAGTGTGTTCCTAAAACTTTTGCTTTTGGATCATGAACCGTTCCCACTTTCGTATCCAGACTTGTAGGTACGGCATTGGTAACAGGTCCAAAAGATGTCTCAGACATATTCCATTGTTCAAAAATCTCTGCTTTAAAGATCTCATCCAAAGATTTCCCATAAAGATTTTCGAGCATAAATCCCAATAAAATAAAGTTAATATCGGTGTAATGGCAACTTTTGTCTTCCGTCACCTCGATATGGTCAATCGCATCCTTTAAAGCTTCAAAGTCTAACTTGTCTCGGTTTTCAATAAACGGATTTATACCCGTGGTATGAGTAAGAAGCTGTCTCAATGTTATACTCTCATCATGAAAATCAGGGTAATAATCCGTAAACGGAGCATCCAGACTTATTTTTCCCGATAATACGAGGTTAATGACAACTGTTCCTGTACCTACAACTTTTGAAACGGAAGCTAAATCCCATTTTTTCCCTGCCACCAATGGTTCGACTTGGGGAAGTATTGCTTGATTGCCTCGAACAAACTCTTGAACATTTGCTCCTTCTACAATAGCAACATGGCAGCCTGGGAAAATCGCTTGTGTCAGGTAATCATCAATTGTTGTTAAAAATTCTTTTTCATTTTTCATAGGCCTTGCTTTGTAAACCAAAGTTCCATGTGTTGTGGGATGTCAATAGCCAATGTCTTTGCTTTTTTATCCAGGTACAATTTTTCATTAGGCAAATCATTCGCAAACTGCGCCAAATCAAAGGATGGAGACACTTGAAAACGTAAAAGCATCAGATCAAGCTTTTCATCCATATTCGCTGTCAAATCAGGACCATCATTTTGGCAAAAGACAAGATGCAAGCCAGAAAGATCTAAAAGATTACCTTGAGCTTTTACACCGAGAATTTTTTCGTACTCTGAAATAATAGACTTTTCAGCGATATTAATTTGCACCTCTTTAATAGCAAAATCGGATAATCCTGAAAATTCTCCCTCATCAAAGTCAACCTCAGCTTTAGCAACCTCTGTTAAGTCTGACCAATCATTTACAGCAACCATCAGAAAAACATCATTTTCTGGAGAAACAGCTTCAAAAGCCCAACTGTCTTTTACTTGATAAAGATGTGTGACTTGGTCTAGATTGCGCGCCAAAAGCTGTTCGATTTCATCCTCATCAGCTTGGATGACTGTACGTCCATGTTTTTTCACACCTTGAACTGGAACCACACCTGGTGATTCCTCTAAGATTAACCGTGGTTGCTTTGCTTCATGTCCAGACAAAAAAACTTCTGCATTTTCTTCATGCAAAACTTTCATGCCAAGCACATCACGGTAAAAATTTAAATTTTCTTCGCGATTGAGTACACGGTAGCCGGGTAAGCAAACTTCTAAATTATTTATGAATTCTTTCATTCTGATTCTCCATTTATCTTCTTATATTTTATTAAAACTTATACAAATTATCAATGATTATATGTTAGAATTGTTCTATGATTAAATTTCGAGACCTTATTAAAAAACCTTGGACCTGGACTATCCTTCCTGCTCTTCTCTTCGCCCTTCCTTTTTCTTTACAGGCGGGTTGGGGGCAATGGTTAGGACTTAGTCTCCTTCTTTACCTCATCAGTTTAATTTTTACTTATAAGAAATCAATCTGGCTTGCTTTCTTTATACTTTCTTTATTGCCAAGTTTTGCTACATCACTTATTAGCCAGCTGCATTCTGGAAGAGCTTTTTCTTCTCTTGATCAAGTGATCTTTTTTGTGATTTTCTTTGTAGCTCTGGGCTTATCTTACTTTCTTGCTCGTCGTCGAAATATTATTCCGCCGATTGCTGTCAAAGAATTTCCTTTGGGCAAAATTGCACTCGGCTTTGGTTCTCTTTTCTTAGTTTCACTTTGTGTCAATATTTTAGCGCAGGTGCTTGGTTTACAAGCAAGTACAGAAAATCAAGAGGCATTAAATAGTCTCGCTCAGGTTATTCCTTTAGGTATCTTTGCTGTCCAAACGATTTTTGCCGGTTTCTTTGAGGAACTCACTTACCGTGTGGGCCCTTTCGAAGTCCTCTTCACAAAAAATAAAATTCTAGCCTTCTTAACAGCGGCTCTCCTTTTTGCAGGCATGCACAGTCCCACAGATCTTTACAGTTGGCTTGTCTATGGTTCAATGAGTTTGGTGTTAACCACATTCTATTTTAAATACCGAAATTTTTACCTCAATATGGCCATCCATATGGCTTGGAATTTCTTGGGAATAAGTATGACATTTTTGATAAAGTAAACATCTTATGGTATATTAAGATTGTAAAATTAAAAATTTGCACAATGGGTGCTCTAGGATAAACCAAGAGCTGAGAAACACCATTTGACCTGATCTGGTTCGTACCAGCGTAGGAATGTGTTTGTATAGGGGACTGCTGTCCTCAATTCTCTCTAACCCTCCTTTGTGCCAACAAAAGGAGATTTTTTTATGTCTAATTCTAAAGTTTTAGAACTTACCGAAACAGCGATTGCTGCTGCATTAGCTCTGGTCTTGAGTTTCATCTCGATAAACTATGCTCAAGTTTTTTATCTTGAGCTAGCGGTTATTCCCTTACTGGTCTTGGCCTTGCGCCGTGGTGTTTTTTGGGGCATGACAGGTGGTCTTGTTTTTGGCCTCCTTCTGATTGTGTTAGGTCAAGCCACTATCTTGACTCCGATACAGACCTTGCTTGAATATATCGTTGCACCTCTTTCTCTTGGTTTAGCGGGTATCTTGCGCAAAAAAGACTCTAGCCAAACACGCACAATCTTTGCTGTAGCTTTTCTCGGTGTCCTTATCAAATATTTTTGGCACTTTGTCGCTGGGGTCATTTTTTGGGGACAATACGCTTGGAAAGGCTGGGGTGCTCTTCCCTATTCATTTGTTGTCAATGGAATAAGTGGGCTTGCAACTGCAACTCTTGCTGCTCTAGTTCTTGTGGTCCTCTCCAAGAGTGCCCCTCAGATTTTTCAAGCGAAAAAGTGATATAATAAACGCATGAGCAAGAAAAAGAAACTGAAAAAAACATTAGTTGAACAAATTCTGGACAAAGGCCAAGTCAAACATGAAGGACTTGCTCTCAATGCTTTAGAAGAAGAGCTCATGCCTGAAGACATCCAACGTCGCGATATTTATAAAACACTCGCCCTTATAGGTGATAAAACGGGTCCAATCGTAGGAATTCTTCCCCTAACAGAGCATCTTTCTGAAAAAAAATTAGCAAAGGTATCTGGAAACAAGAAAGTCCACATGATTCCCCAGAAAGATTTGCAGAAGACCACTGGATACATCCATGGCGCCAATAATCCTGTCGGTATTTGGCAAACAAAAAGGTTCCCTATCTATATTGATACCCTCGCATTGGATGCAGAAAAAATCATTGTCTCTGCTGGTGAAGTCGGTCGTTCTGTGCGGCTCAATCCAAAAGAACTGGCCACTTTTGTGCAAGCCGAATTCGCCGAAATTCGTGAAATTTAAATAAAAAGGAAAGCTTAACTCTCGCTTTTCTTTTTATTTTTACATCTCGAGTTATAGCTCCGACAAATAACGCTTTACAAAAGCACTCAAAACCGCTAAAATTAAGCTATGTTACCTAAGATTATTGCCACCTTATATCCGCTTCTCAGCTGGATTGTATTGGTTTTCGCTTTTAAATTTTTACGTATTCGCCAATTGACTAATCGAAAACTTCGCATTCCTGATATTTTTGTCCTCTTTTTAGTTTTTGGACTCCAACTTTTTTCAGAGCAATTTACTGCTATCAATATTTTGCCTTACTACTTCTTGATTATTTCCATTTTAGCTCTCGTCTTGTTGCTATTGGATTTGTTCTACTTTAAAGACTTCAAATATAAACGTTTCTTTAAACTTTTTTGGCGCATTACTTTTGTGATCACTTTTGCTCTTTACATCGCTATGATTGTCATGATTTACATGCATGGATAAAAGAACCATCCCCATGGTTTTTCTTTTTATATCTCATTTACAAATAAAAAAAACCAGTTTTTCTGGTTTTTTTATTTGTTTCCGAGTTCTTTCAAAAGAACAGCAAATTCTTCATCTGTCAGCGTAATCCCCTTACCCATCTTTTCATGGTCAGGCGACCACTGGCGCAAATCATACTTCGCTTCCATGCCATTCCACGACACGCGGTTAAGCTCTTTTGTCCAGCCTTTGGCATTTTCCGATAGAGTAATAAGATGCTCCTCAATTTCAAATTTTAAATCAGCCATATGCACCTCCTATAAATGATACGTAAAAAGCGTTAACTTTTCACCATTAATCTTCAATAAGTTGAATATCCACACCTAAAGCCGTCATTTTTTCGATGATACTGTCGTACCCTCGCAGGATAAATTCAATATTTTCAATTGTTGTTGTACCTTCGGCAATAATCCCAGCCAAAACTAAACTTGCTCCTGCACGCAAGTCGGTAGCGCGAACGTGAGCACCTTGGAGCTTATTTGGTGCTTCATAGATAATATGATCATCTACAGTTGAGATTGTAGCCCCCATACGTGCCATTTCTGGCACATGGTTGACACGTTTTTCATAAATAGTATCTTTAATCCACCCACGTCCTTGCGCTTTCAGTAACAACGGTGTAATCGGTTGTTGTAAATCAGTCGCAAAACCAGGATAAGGTACCGTCTTAATATTGATGGCTTTTAAGTTTTCTGAGCGGTGGACCTCGATAGAGTCCTCACGAATGGTCATGCGTACGCCCATTTCTTCAAGTTTAGCGATAAAGGATTCCAGGTGCTCGTAGATAACATTGTCAACGATGACACCATCTCCCATGGCTGCAGCCAAAGCAAGATAAGTCCCCGCTTCGATACGGTCAGGAATGACCGTATGACGTGCACCGTGCATTTCTGGTTTTCCTGTAATACGAATTACATCTGTGCCGGCCCCGCGCACCTTTGCGCCCATATTATTCAAGAGAGTGGCTACATCAATAATTTCTGGTTCACGTGCTGCATTTTCAATAATAGTCACACCTTCTGCTGTACTAGCTGCAAGCATTGTATTAATTGTTGCACCTACAGAAACCATATCCATATAGATAGTTGTGCCATGTAATTTTTCTTCTTTAGCTTCAAGGTGCATGGCATCTTCAAGGTAAGATAATTCTGCTCCTAAAGCTTCAAATGCTTTAACGTGAAGATCCATAGGACGTGGTCCTAAATCACATCCTCCTGGCAAACCAACCGTTGATTTCCCAAAACGACCAAGAAGCGCTCCATTGAAATAATAAGAGGCACGTAAAGAGTTTATCTTACCATAAGGCAATGGCTTTGAAACCACTTCACGGGTATCAATCGTCAAAATACCCGCAGCCGTATCACGTTGTATTTTTGCACCCATGATTTCCATGATGTCAACCAAACTTGCAACATCAGAAATGTCGGGAACGCCTTCCAGTGTAACAATATCGTTAGCTAAAATCGTTGCCGGAATAAGGGCAACTACACTATTCTTAGCTCCAGAAATCGTTACCTTCCCTGAGATACTTTTACCACCATTGATTACTATTTTTTTCATAAATTTATTACTCTATCACTTATTGTTTTATTTGAGACATGAAATACATGTACCCTTTATTCTACCATTTTTCCTGTCTTTTGAATAGATGAAAAGCATGCTTTTTTCTTCGCAGATATTCATCAATGACATGTATTCATTTTTCTGTCTAAAAACGCATTGTATATTATTATTTAACATTAGAAAAAAATGATAATATAACATTAGACACAAAAATAAAGAAAGGGATAAATGATGAATTTTTCACTCAAAACTTCTTTCATCCCAAATAAAAAGAAATCAAACTTTTTTAAAGCAAATTATTTTTTCAATATTAATAAGGACATGCTCAACCATTTGGAACGTGCTCAAATAAGCCCGGTACCTTCTCTTAATGAAGCGGATTATCAAGCCTATAATAAAATAATAAGTGCTGAAGGAAAATGGATCGGGATGAGCTCTGAGCTTCTTCCTAAAAGTCAAAGCTATTCTCTCAAGAACAAAACCTTAAAACTCCCCGGCTATACCTTTGAGGGATGGGCTAAAGTCCGTAACCGTCACAATGTACTTGCTCACCCTCAATCTCAGGAACAAGCCCAACTTTATGCTGGACCAAGTTCAGTTATTCATCGCACCAGAGTCTATAATCCTAGCTTTCTCTGGAAACCTCAAGAAAAACATCAGTTTGAACCTCTTGGGCAAATCTATGACTTCCATGCACAGTGGACACCAATCAAATATCCTGTACGCTACAGCGCTAAAACGATTTGGAATGAACCCCTCGAGTGGGAGCATCCCGAAGGGGTGCGAAGCATTGAACAAGGCTACATCTCACCAGCCAAAGTCAAATTGCCTCACTATCACTTTGTCGGCTGGCAAATCGAGGACTCTCCCTTAAGCAAAGAACAGCTAATTATTCCTGCTGGCATTGGTGCTGTCGATATTATCGCTATTTTCGAACAAATATCATAATTGAAGATTGATCAATACTTTCCCTTTTTTAGGAAAGTCTGACCCCATCAAAAAAACGCTCGTTAAAGCACGAGCATTTTTTATATTAATTTTATTCAAAGACAAATTGGTTGTGATAAAGCTCAGAGTAGAAGCCACCAAGATTTACCAGCTCATTGTGGTTTCCTTCTTCAATAACTTCACCGTCCTTAAGGACAACAATTTTATCTGCGTTAAGTATTGTTTTCAAACGGTGGGCAATAACAAATGAAGTACGACCAGCAATTGCCGCTTCCATAGCCATTTGAATTTGTTCTTCTGTGACCGTATCAACGTTTGAGGTTGCTTCGTCAAGAATAAGCAAATCAGGGTTAGTCAAGATAGTACGTGCAATCGAGATTTGTTGTTTTTGACCCACAGAGAAGACATTGTCATCGTCATCCACAAGCGTTTCATAACCCTCTGGCAAGCTCTCAATGAACTCGTGGATGTGTGTCGTCTTAGCAACTGTGATAATTTCGTCCATCGTCGCATCTTTTTTACCAAACTTAATATTGTCCGCAATGGTTCCAGAGAAGAGGACAGATTCTTGCAAGACAATCCCGACTTTTGAACGTAATGAATCTAAGTCAAATTCACGAATATCGGTACCATCAAACTTGATTCCCCCTTTATCCACATCATAGAAACGGTTCATGAGGTTCATAACAGTTGTTTTACCCGATCCTGTTGGACCAACCAAGGCAACCATTTGACCTTTGTTTACATTAATGTTGACATCTTTGAGGACCGGCTTGCCAGGAAGATAACTAAAGTCAATATCTTCAATGTGTACACCTTCAGAAATACCTTTAAATGCTTTACCATTTTCAGGACGTACTTCTTCTTTTTCGTCGAACATCACATTCAGACGTGTTGCACCAGTTATCGCAAGTTGCAATTGACCGAAAGATGAAGAAATTTGCATGATCGGATTGTAGTATTGTTGCGCATATTGGATAAATGTAGCAAGCAAACCAAAGGCTGCAGCAGTTGACAATGAAGCATCGTTAAGTAGGATATTAGCACCTGCAAAAATAACCAAGGCCAAAGTCAAGAGAGAGAAGCCATTCATCAGTGGGAAAATCATACCTGACCACGCTTGAGCAGCAAAGGTTGTTTTACGTACTTTATCATTACGTACTTCAAATCCTTCAATTGCATCTGCTTGAAGCCCTTCAACGATAATCGCTTTTTGCCCAGAGATTTTTTCATCCATATAAGCATTAAGTTCGCCGACTTCTTTTTGTTGTCTGTCCGTATATTTCTTAGCTTGAATAATGATAATCACAGCACAGAGGACGGCCACAGGAGTTGTAGAAATTGTCACTAATGCCATCTTGACATTTTGGTCGAAAATCATATACAAAATTCCGAGGAATAGAGCAAGGTTAGTGGTAACGTTCACTGCTGCTTGGTTCAATGTGTTTTGAATATTATCTAAATCAGAAGTAAAACGGGCGAGAATATCGCCATCCGCATGACGGTCAAAATAAGAAATCGTTAGGCGTTCCAACTTTCCAAAGAGACCTTTACGCATACGGTTTGTTGAGTGTGCAACGATACGTGTAAAGAGCAAGCTATAGATAAGTTGAGCAATTCCTGTCATCACGTAGAAAGCAAGCAGCATCCACATTGAACGCATAAAGTCAGCCTTGCTTGGTGCTTGTGAGGTAGCTACCTTCATTAAGTCAGAAATTGACTGACCGTTAAGGCTAGCACGGATCGTTTCTGGAACATTAGCATCTGTAAGCTGGTGCCAATCTGTCGGAATCTTAGCCATGGCTTGAAGACTATCAATTGTTGTTCCTGAAGGAAGGTTAGAAGTTACCGCAGTTGGAACATTAGCAGATGTCAGGCTATGCCAATCAACCACTTGTCCAGTAACTTTTCCCATTTGCGCAGCAATTTGCTGCAGAGCGTCCTGAGCTTGGTTTGCTCCAGCCGCTATTTGTTGTAAACCTTTCATCGCTTCATCAGCGTGTTGATGACTAAAATAATCACCAACGTAAGTCGAAAGGTGTGTGATAGAATCCCCGAGAAGTACCGGTGCTTTAACTTGCAGGTAAGTAGCCGCAATGATAAATATCGCAATCACGAGGAATTGTAATTTATATTTTTTGAAGTAGAGATAGAAGAACTTCAATGCACGAGATGTATCATTCATAATCTTTTTTCATTTTCTTGTTTTTCATAAACAGATTGAAGAACGCTGAAAATTTAGTCCTCCTTTGCTTTCTGTGTATCATAGATTTCACGGTAAACTGCCGAATTCTCAACCAGCTCTGCGTGTGTGCCTTGCGCAACAAGTTTACCTTCATCAAGGACAAGAATATTGTCCGCATGAACGACAGATGAAATCTTTTGAGCGATAATAATTGTTGTCGTATCTTTTAAGTCATTGCTCAAAGCTTCTTGTACCAGTTTTTCTGACTTGGCATCAAGTGCTGATGTTGAGTCATCTAGGATAAGGACTTTAGGGTCTTTGATAATACCACGCGTGATAGACATACGTTGCTTTTGTCCGCCTGAGAAGTTATTCCCACGTTCTTCAACCTGTGATTCGTAATGATCTGGCAGTTTTTCAATAAACTCTGCAGCCTGCGCAATGCTGGCTGCACGGCTCATTTGCTCCAAGGTAGCGTCTGCTTTCCCTTGTTTCAGGTTGCCAGAAATTGTTCCAGAGAAAAGAATTGCTTTTTGCAAGACAATTGATATCGTGTTTTTTAGAGTAGCCTTAGAGACATGACGTAAATCTTTTCCGCCAACACTGACTGTACCTTCAGTGGGGTCGAAAAGACGCGGAATCAATTGAGCCAAGGTTGATTTACCAGAACCCGTTGCTCCGACAATCCCGACCATTTGTCCCGGTTGAATTTCAAAACTGATGTCTTGTAAGGTTGGGTGTTCATCGTTAGGATAAGCAAAAGATACATGATCAAACTTGACAGAACCGCTAAGTTCTTCATCCGCAACGTCTTCAAACACCATGGCAGGTTCAGTTTTTAAAATTTCGTTAATACGTCCAATAGAAACAAAACCACGAGAGGCAAACATTGACATCATCCCACCCATGATAATCGCCATCATGATTTGCATCATGTATTGGATAAAGGACATAATCCCACCAAGCGTATTGGCCGCGGTATTCAAATCACGTGTTACATAAGTAGAAACCAGTAAAATTGCGCCAAAAACAGCCAATTGTGAAATGATTGTAAATGCAGGGATCATCGCAGCAAAAGTGTAACCTACAGCCATATTATGACCCAATAACTCATCCGATGTGGCATCAAATTTTTGGATTTGATCTTTTTCTTGAACAAAAGATTTAACGACACGAGCACCACGTAGGTTTTCTTTGGCAATTCCATTGATACGATCCATCAATTTTTGGAAAACCATAAAGTGAGGGCCCATTGATTTCATGGATAACATCGTTACCAGCACAATAAGCACCACCATCACAATAATGATCCACCAAAGTTCTGGCATCGTGATAATAGACAAGATAAAAGCACCAATAAAGAGCAAAGGCACTCGAATCAAGACTTGGAAAGTCATCATTAGAAGTGTTTGTACTTGGTTGATGTCGTTGGTCATACGAACAACAAGATTACCTGCATTAAACTTCTCAATATTTTCATAAGAAAAAGTTTGAATTTTTCGGAAGGTTTCTTCACGGATATCCGCAGACACAGACTGAGCAATCTTTGCAGCAGTTACTGTATTAAGGATGGAACCAATTAATCCCACAGCGGCTATAAGTAAGAGATACACCCCATAATGATTAATTTTATCGACCTTGTCCGATATCGAAATAGATTCTGCCATAACACTTAAAATGTTCTTCATATATTGCGGCTGCCAAAGCGCAGCACCAACTTGAAGAAGCATGGTAGCAAGGGCAGCGAAGACAAGCAATTTGTACTTGCCGATGGCTTTCATTACCATAAATAAAAAAGTTTCCTTTCATTTTCTTGTCAAAAATAACAAGAATAAATACGTTAGCTGAAAAATTATAACATTTAAGCATCTATTTTGCAATGCTAATAACTAACACTGTTAGTCTTTTCTTTAGTTTATAACAAAAATAAACTAACAATCTAATTTTAACGTTTTTTAACAAGAGTGTCAATCATTTGCGACAACTTATTTACAGCAGAAATTAAGCGCAAACAGTTCCAAGTCTAAAGCCGAAAAACGACCTTCCCAGATATTATTTTTCCTTTAAAAGCAGCTCCTCTGCTTTTTTGTTATAATTAAGCTTATGAATAATAGCAAAATATCACGCTCTCATAACCTTAAACTCGCCGAACGAGGCGTGTGGGTCAGTATAGCTGCTTATATATTTCTGTCTCTTTTACAACTTGGTGTAGCACAAATCACCAATTCAGCCTCTCTTCTTGCGAATGGTTTTAATAATGTCACCGATATTTTAGGAAATATTGCTATCGTGATTGGCTTACGTATTGCACGTATTCCTTCTGATAACGACCATACGTATGGGCATTGGAAGGTTGAATCAATTGCTAGTCTGATTTCTAGTTTCATTATGTTCTTCATTGGCTTTGAAGTGTTGCGCCAGACAATCGTTGGTTTTATAGAAGGAAGTTCCACTGAAATTAACCCAATTGGTGCTGCAGTGGCCTTATTTTCTGCCTTTGTAATGATTGCCGTTTACCTCTACTCTAGCCGTTTAGCCAAGAAAACTCAATCGAAAGCACTTGAAGCTTCCAGTAAAGATAATCTGAGTGATGCACTGACCTCTTTGGGTACAACTGTCGCCATTGTGGCAGCAGCCTTGCATTGGATATGGCTCGACCGTATTATGGCTCTTGTTATCTGCGGTTTCATCCTTAAAACGGCTTATGATATTTTCCGTGATAGTGTTTTTTCACTTTCCGATGGCTTTGATGACAATCTTTTAGCAGATTATAAAGAAGCGATTGAGCTGGTGAATAAAGTCAAGTCTGTAAAGATGATTCGTGGTCGTACCTATGGCAGTAATATCTTTCTAGATGTTGTCGTTGAAATGTCCCGTGACCTTTCTGTCTATGAAAGTCATGCGGCTACCGAAAAAATAGAACGTATGCTCATGGCTGGTTTTGATGTTTATGATGTTGATGTCCATGTCGAACCTGCTGCGCTACCTGAAGAAGAACACTTTGCTTCACGTGCATTAGAGCTCTTACCCAAAGAAGAGGCGCTTCTCAATGGTAAACATCTTGATCAACTTTTAGCCCCTCAATTTCAAGCTATTACGACAAAAGGAAAAATTATTCAACAGGAAGAATATATGGCAAATGCTATTGCAACAGAGGATTTAGCCATTAAAAATTACCAAGCAGAGCAAGTCAGTAAAAAGACCTTCATCCTTACCTATCATTACTTAGACAATCAAAAAAGTTACACTGTATCAAGTATCTGGCGTAGAAATGAATATTGGCGTTGCATTTATCGCCAAGTGACAGGAGAAAGCTAGTATGAAACAACAAGAAGAAATTATGCTAAGCCTTACAGATCTCTTTAATAAAATGGATCAGCTGCGAAAACCTCAAATGGTCGAAAAATTCAAAGGTTATTCTTTTTTGGAAATTGCCTGCATTGAGTTCATCGCCCAGCTTGATCACCCCAATGTCACACGGTTAGCCGATCAACTGTATGTCACTCGCGGCGCAATTAGTAAAGCAACGAAAAAGCTCCTCAAAAAGGAAGACATTACAACATTCAGAAATCCCAACAACAATAAAGAGATTTATTTTAAACTGACTTCAAAAGGAAGAAAAATAAATCAGCAGCACGAAGATCTTCACAAAGATTTTCTACTCAATGACCAAGCAGTCTTTGAAGCCTTCAGCTCTGAAAAATTAGAAACCATACTAGAGTTTACTCAACTCTACAATCAACACCTTGATAAAGAACTCCGTAACAACTCCATATAGTATGGGGTTGTTTTTTTATCTGATTTTTTTGTTGACAAAGAAACAATAATGGGTTATACTTTTATAGTTTCCTAGGAAACATTAATAAGGAGTTCTATGCATACACTAAATAAACACGCATTAAGTTTTGGCTTATTTTCCGTTTTTCTTACAGGCCTTGGCTTTACCATTATCAATCCTGTGGTTCCTTTTTTACTGGATCCCTATACCTCTTCCCAAAATCAACCCTTAGTCATCAGCTTCTTGAGTTCTATCTATGCCTTATGTACCTTTCTTGCAGCACCAGCTTTAGGTACATTGAGTGATCGCTATGGTCGTAAACCGATTTTACTTTTCTGCTTGCTTGGCTCTGCCTTGGGTTATCTTATCTTTGGCATGGCTGGAGCACTGTGGGTCTTTTTCCTTGGTCGCATCATCGATGGTATCTCCGGAGGAAACATTGCCACTTTATTTGCTTACTTTTCCGATATTACGCCAGCTGCTTCCCGCACTCAAATCTTCGGTTGGATTTCTGCCCTTGTCGGTGTCGGAACCTTGTTAGGTCCAACCTTTGGAGGACTGTTAGCACATTATGGTAACCGTGTCCCCTTTTATTTTGCTGCTGTTCTCAGCTTATTCAATCTTCTCTACGGCATGTTCTTTATGCCGGAAAGTCTTCCACCAAAAAAACAACTTGTTAAGCTGGATGTTCATCAGCTTTATCCCTTTGCCCCTCTCAAAAGTTTATTTAAGATAAAAAAACTGAACCGGTTATTTCTTGCTGCATTATTATTGTGGCTCCCAAATGGTGCCTTACAAGCTATCCTTGCTCAGTTTTCTTTAGACAACTTCTCTTGGCACCCGGTACAAATCGGGCTTTTGTTTTCTATTATGGGACTTCAAGATATTTTTAGTCAGGCGCTCATTATGCCTTTTCTATTAAAAAAATTGACGGACCAATACATTATTAAATGTGCGATAATTGCCGAACTCTTAGGCTATATTTTTATGGCAATATCTGCTTTTACCCTGCACCCTTTCTATTTTGTCATTGGCATTTTTATCTACGGTTTTGGTGATTCGATTTTTGCTCCACCCTTCAATGGAACTCTTTCTAAATCAGTTGCTGAAGATCAACAAGGGCAAATCCAAGGGAGTAGCCAAGCTTTACAAGCACTCACTCGTATTTTAGGCCCTATTATTGGTGGACAACTTTATATTCTCTTCGGTTCTCCTGCTCCTGCCTGTATGGGAATTATCCTGTTAATCTTTGCATTTGCAATTTTCAAAACAAAAAACCGTCAAAATTGACGGTTTTCTTTTTATGTTTTTAGACGCCTCATAATCTGCGGTAAACGTTGAATATTATCAAATACCAACATGAAGATAACCGTTCTTATAGGAATCTGTACAAGCAAAGGAAGACGCGTAGCTAAAAGAACCTTAAAAGGTGTCTGATACATGAGCGAAAGCCAAAAAGTATTCAGTAACACGGTTTGAAGAACCATCGTTACACTCACAACAGCTAAAATATAGAGCCAATCTTTACCTCGTGTTATGCTGAACTTCTTGTTGTAAAAAGCCCAACCATAGATAAAGCCGACTAGAGCTGCGGTCACTGTCATACCTGGCGAGGAAATACTTCCACGGAACAAGACGCCAAATATATCACCCAGTCCTAAAGCTAAACCTGTCCACAAAGGACCTACAAAGAAGCCCATCAAACCATCAGCGATAAATCCTGGCGATAACTTCCAAAAACTACTCCCAAAAGTGAAAGAACGTAAAATGATGGACAAAGCCAACAAAATCGCCAAAAAAACAAGCTGTATGAGTGACAGCTTCACAATAAATCTTTTCATATAGTACCTCCCAAGGATCTGGTGAGTAACTGATTATATGAGAATCAGCGGATGCGAGCCTCTACCGCACTTGAAAAACTCAAGTTTCGTCTGTGAACGACATCCCATTTCACAGCACTTAACGCATTGGCCCTACTCTGTTAAATTTTTACTTTTACAGTTTACCACATCCCTTGTTCAGATAATTCTCAATTTCAAGGCTTTTCTTTTACATTGGATTTTAGATGTTTACAGAAGTTTGCTAAACAGAAAAAACCTCTTAGAGTTCAGCGCTTGCTGATTTCTAAGAAGTCTTTTTTTACAATTCTTTTTCTACATTTGCGATGGCAGCTTCGACTGCACTCTTTTGATTATTAATCAGTGATACACGCGCATCGATTTGTTTAATCGCCATCTCGATTGAACGTTTAAGTCCCGGATTACTCAATTTTGGTTCAAAGAAAGCTTTATATTCTTCAAATTTTTCGGCGGTCTTAAAGACATTACCTGGATAGATTACAAACTTATCATAGCTCATATCGCCCCCAAGTTTTTCAGCAATCCAATCCCAGTTCTCACGTTCCCAAGTCCATGCAGCATCTTGAGCGAAGTCTTTCGCTAAGAGGTAGAACCAAGAGAATGCAATATCTTGAGGTTTCACGATATCCGCATTTTTGAAATCTTCCAAGAGTCCTTTAATTGCTGCTTCATCACGGACATTGGCTACAGCTGCAGCTAATTCACGTTTTAGTTCTTGAAGACTTGTTTTCACATAAGTATCCATATAAGAAGCTACAAGTTCAGCAGAATTACTTGTTTTAATTTCATTATTCAAGACAATTGGACGAATATCTGCAGGAATAGTTGCTACATTGTCCTTATGCGCTGCGTAAATCTCGCTCGCCTTTTCTACAGCTTCAGGATTTTCAGAGTAAAGCGTACGTGAGAGTACTGTGCCACGTAAAGTTTCGTCACCAGCTGATTCGCCAGCTTTTTTCTCCCATCCCAAACGTGCATAGTTTTTGGCAAAAACTTTACCTACAAGTGATTTGTATGATTTTTCTGTAGCTGACTCATCATCAATAAAGATATCTAACTCACTAAAGATTTGGTTAAGCGCTTGGTTAACGATATAACTTTCCTCATTGGCAAAGGCAGGTAAGATATTCACAACATCAGCGTAGCTGATAACCTCACCTTTAGCAAGATACTTACGGTCTTGAAGAATTTGGAATTTCGTAATATCTTCCAGTTTACCAAGATGAGCCAAAAGATTATCTAAAAGCTGACCTTTATAGTCAATAATATAATGTGCTGCGTGTGCTTCGTTGAAGAAGAGCGGTTGGCCTTCATTTTCAGCCTTAAGTGCTGCATAACCCGGAATTTCAATTCTTTCCGTAACCAATGTATCTGGCAAACCTTTCCAGTTTGTATTCAATGGAATTTGCCACAAGCGTCCTTTGTCTTCACCTTTACCAATGAAGAATTGTTGTTGGCTTAAAACTAGCGTGTCATTTACAACTTCCGCAGTCAAGACGGGGTATCCGGGTTGGTTTACCCATGAATGCATAAACTCGCCTACATTTTTACCTGATGTACTTGAGAGTGCATCCCAAAGATCATCTCCCACGGTATTACCATATTGATGCGTTTCAAAGTATTTGCGAAGTCCTGCAGAGAAGTCTTCATCTCCCAACCATTTACGGAGCATGACCATCAAGCGTGAACCTTTAGCATAGACAATAGCGGCATCAAAGAGTGTGCCAATTTCGTCAGGGTGGTTCACATCCACATGAACAGATTGAACACCATCTGTGGCATCACGATCTAAAGCGAGGCTAGCCTCTTTAACAGAGAAACTTTCCCAAACTTTCCAATCGGGTTCAATAGCGTCAATTGCCACATATTCCATATTGTTGGCAAATGACTCATTGAGCCACAAATCATCCCACCAACGCATTGTTACCAAATCGCCAAACCATTGGTGTGCTAACTCATGCGCAATGACTGTTGCTACATATTGTTTGCTGGCAACTGTCGCATTTTCTGGGTCAACCAGCATGCAGACTTCACGGTAAGTGATACATCCCCAGTTTTCCATAGCCCCTGCCGAGAAGTCAGGCAGCGCAACATGCCAGCTGTGTGGCAATGGGTAAGGTGTTTTATAGTAGTCCTCGTAAAATTCAATGGAACGAATGGCGATGTCCAAAGGAAAATCTAAGACCTCTTCAGAATGCGCTTTTGTTGAGAAAGTCCCTACTTCCACGCCAGATTTTGTACGGCCTTTTTTATACTGCATATCCCCAAAGACAAAAGCAAGAAGGTAAGAACTCATACGGACTGTACGTTCAAAGACGTGAATTCCTTCGATATTGAGAAGTTCTGGCATATTGGAAATAATAATATCACCAGGTTCTTCATCAAATTTAACCGATAGGTCAAAAGTAGCCTTGGCTTCTGGTTCGTCAATTGATGGGAAAGCTTGACGGGCAAAATGTGATTCAAATTGCGTACCGATAAGCATTTTCTTCTCACCGTTTACTTCATAATATGAGGGGTAAATGCCCATCATATTATCTGTGATTTTACCTTCATATTCAAATGAAACGGTCACTTGACCTTTTTGGCCCACTTTAACTGTAAGTTCTTCGTTGGCATTATCCACAGTAAAGTCTGCTTCAACACTAAAAGCAGAAACTTTAGTAATGTTCAAATCTTTTTGGTGGAAATAAATAGTCTCAGCTTTAGCTTCACCTTTGATCGCTACCTGACCTTTGAAGGTCTTTGATTTGCGGTCAATGTCAAGGAAAATTTTATAATTTTCTGGTACAAATGTTTCAATTAAACGTTTTACTGCCATAATGTTGTTCGCTTCCTTTTTGTTAGTTTACTTAATTATAGCAAATTGTTTAGAAAATTTCGAGAAAAGCTTTGCTTTCCCACATTTAATTTTTAAAGGTGCTTACGTAAATTATTAAATGGTCTATTCCCCCTTTATAGGAAAAGTTTATTAAATAAGTAGAAACGCTTTAATAAAATAAAGGATGTTCAAAAAAAGATGAAAAAACAGACTTTTCTGTTAAAATAAAGTTATGAAAAAAACAAAGTTTTCAGTAACGATTGATGAAAAAGGGAAACTCCTTCTCGAACTTTCCTCTGGTGCCACGCTCCGTATCTTTGAGAGCAATAATAGTCGCTTTGCTCTTAAAAAAGGTGAAATATTTTTCCTCACGAAAAAAAGCCAAATTATTATGATTGCTGCCGATAAAACATTAATCCCTAAGTTGGAATTTGATAAAGTTATTGTCCTTGATCCTAAGGCTTACGAAATAGACACTCCCTATCTTGAAGCTTTTCTCCTTGAAAAAGCTCAAGAAGCTTCTATGAAGTTAGCCGTAGTTCCTGAAAGTGTTAAATTGCCCTCAAATATCTACAATATCTGTAGTAAAGCTGCCGATGAATTTTTACCTAGCCTTGAAGTATTCGGTTTTAAACTCGCAAAGAAGAAAGCTTTTTCAGCTAAAGCGCAACACCGCTGGAAAAAGGCTATTTCAGATATTCCATTTCATATTAAGCATGAAGGAACATCAGGCACAGTCATTTGGCAAAAATCTACCGAAATGCGTCTGCTTGCAGGTGCAAAAATGCTCCCTAATGATGCCGCACCTAAAAGGGCCGATGGTACTCTTGGCTTCGCTGCAAAATTTACGTTAAACCTTAGGGAAGAAAATAAAGAAAAATTTGATCCTGAAACTTGGACCACTACTGAAGACATTATTCTGCGTTCCGTCAATGAACTCGGCCATTTCCTCTACTTTGCAGGAACAAACAGTTGGTTGGAAATGTTTGATGACGAAGGGCGTTCCATCCATGAACTAACCGTTGTAAACTAAGGAGCGACGATGATTGATTATACTCTAGAGCATAAAAGCCCGTTCATCTTAGCGGCTTACGGTTTTCCCATTCAAGCCTCACTGCAAGACTACCGCTCTTTGGCACTCGAAAGAGAAATCTTTGAGTCAAGTTTGCAAAAGGATGGTCGCTTAGCAAAGCTCAAGAAAAGAGCTAAAAATGAGCGTGAGTGGTCTGTTCATAAGGATTACCTCGGAAAACCTTGGAATTATTTTGCGGTGGAAAGTCGAAAAGAGCTGAAGGACGATTGTCGTTTACTTAAATTTCCTGAAAGTAATTATATTGTAATTTCTGATACAGCAGCTAAAGGAAAAATTTTTGAACACTTGTCACATCAAGCTTTTCGCAAGATTCTCCCCAAAGTTATGGACTATACCTATCTCGGTGGCCCTCATCTTGCTTATCGCCAAGAGCGTTCTGATGGCAGTTATTACGGTGAAATTTGGTTGCCAGTCGTTAAAAAATAAAAAAAAGCTCAGAAATACTCTGAGTTTTTTTAGTCTCAAATATCACCAAAAACAAGGCTCGGGCGTGCATTAAGTGATAAATCCGCAAAATTTTCTTTGTCCATCTCGATAGTGGCTGCTGCTGCTATCATTCCAGCATTATCACCACAGAGGCGAAGAGGAGGCAATATGACTTTAATATCCTTCATATCGGTGGCAAGTCGCTCACGTAAACCTTGATTGGCAGATACACCTCCACCAACGATTAAAGTTTTAGCCGGGTATTGTTCAAGTGCACGTTTTGTTTTAGCAATCAAGACATCAACAACTGCTGCTTGAAAGCTGGCAGCTAAGTTTTCTAAATCCGTAGCCACTAAATCTTGCCCTTGTTGTTTTGCATTATGAACAAGATTGATAAATGCCGATTTCAAACCACTAAAAGACATTTCCAAACCATCTGCTGCAGTCGTCATTGCACGTGGAAAAGCATAAGTATCTTCTCCTTTATGTGCCAACTCATCAATCTCTTTACCTGAAGGATAAGTTAGCCCCATGACACGGCCGACTTTATCGTAGGCTTCCCCTGCCGCATCGTCCCGTGTTTCACCAATTTTTTTGTAGTTCCCCTCAGATTCCACATAAACCAATTCCGTATGGCCTCCACTGACTAAAAGAGCCATAGCTGGGTATTCAATAGTATCTACTAAAGCCGCAGCCATAAGATGTCCAGCCATATGATTGACAGGTATTAATGGAAGGTTATTGGCCCAAGCAAAGGTTTTCGCTGCCATAATGCCCACAAGTAAAGCCCCAACAAGACCTGGACCTTCTGTTACGGCTACAGCTGAGAGTTCTTTTGCAGTAATTCCAGCTTGCTCTAAAGCTTCATCAATACAGGCGGTAATTTGTTCCACGTGATGCCGACTCGCCACCTCAGGGACTACTCCACCAAAACGTTTATGGCTGTTCACCTGACTTGCGATAACATTAGAGAGAAGTTCTGTGCCATTTTTCAAAACAGCGACAGATGTCTCATCACAAGAGGTTTCGAAAGCTAATATATATTTGTCATTCATTTTATTGTATCTTCCTCATTAGAATCGCATCTTCTGTCGGGTGCGAATAGTAGTTTTTTCGAGTATAAAAAGCCTCGAAATTATATTTTTTATAGAGATTTTGTGCTGGTTTATTGGATTCCCGTACTTCTAAAAACAGGGTCCCCGCAAAATTAGCCACTTGATCCATTAAGCTGCTGGCTATTTTGTTGCTTTGAAATTCTGGCTTCACTGCAAGGTTGGTAATTTCCATCTCTTCCATGACCACTTGAACGGCTAAGAAACCAACAAGCTCATCGTCTACTTCAGCTAGAAAATAGATATCCCTTTTCAGATTGCTAAGGAGATAGGCTTCAGACCAAGGGGATTCTCCATAGCAAAGGTCTAAAATTTCTTTCAGTTTACAAGCTATATCCTGCGTCTCAAACTTTGCAGAATCAAAACGTTCAATTTTCATGTTCGGTTCTCAACTGTCTTGACATCCACACAGCATCGCCACCGTCCTCATAATAGTGAGCAATCAGCTTTCCTGTTGAAAAACCTAAGCGACGGTAAAGACCTTGAGCTTTTGTATTGTCACGCCGTACTTCAAGCGTCATCTGCTGCTTACCAAGAAGTGTCATCAGACGAATCATTTGGTTGACGAGATTACTCCCAACCCCCTTACCTTGATAGGCTACAGCAACCGCAAGATTCGTGATATGCACGACTTTCCCCCGTTCCGTAAGGCGAATCCCAATGAAACCAATAAGTTTACTGTCAACGACTGCTGAAACAAAGAAGGCATTCTCATCCTGAACTATCTCATGTTCAAAATGCGAAAAAGTCCACGGCACTTCGCCATCATAAACATCACGCTCAATCGCAAGCATGTCTACAATATCTTTACGCTCTGCCAAGCGATAATCTACACCGTCAATATTTGATTTTAAGTCCACTTCATCCATATTAAGATAACGACGTGGCTCAAATCCTTTGAACATATTCGCCAGTAGCGTTTTCAGATTCTTCATGTGTCTCCAACCATTTCTCTTCTGCTTCAACTTTTTTCAAATAATTTGGAGCAAAGCCGTGAACCGCTACCGGTTCTAGATTTTTACCAAATAGGGCGATTTGATAAGCTGAAGGTAATTTGTCTAAGCTGTCTTCAATAATTTCAAAATTTGTAAACCCTGCAGTTTCAATGTCAGCCACAAAGTTTTCTGTTTCCCCTGTAAATACAATCGGAAGGTTCTTATCTAAGTTGGCTAAGAATTCACGAAAGACACAATGCTGTCCTGGAACAACTTCTTCATCCCCTTTGTAAAGCGCAGCATAAGCATTGCCACGACGTGCATCCATCACAGGAACAATCGCTCTGTCCGTTTTCAATCTTCTTGCAATAGCGAAAAGACTAGAAACACCAACGATATCCTTATTTAAACTGTAGGCAAGTGTCTTTCCAACAGTTGCTGCCAAACGCAACCCTGTATAAGATCCTGGACCCTGAGCTACAACAATGCGGTCAAGTTCACTCGCTTCTACTGCAGATTGGTGCATCAAAAAGTCAACAGATGTCATCAGAGTTGTACTATGATTTTTCTTTAAATTTAGAGTAATCTCTCCCAACAAAACATCATTATCGACAAGTGCCACAGACAAGGCCTTACTCGAACTGTCAAAAGCTAAAATTTTCACGAGATCCTATTCTCCATTCTTCTTATTTTGTTATACCTAATACCCGCAACTCAGTCATTACTTTTCACACTATCGAATATGCAAGTCAGAACAAAGTGTGTAGCTCTTTTTAAACCTCTAGAAGTATACGATAGCATCTATTATACCATTTTTTATATTTCTTGAAATTTTTCGCTTTCCGATTTTGCATTTTTCTTTAGCTCCGATAAAAGTCTTCCTATTATTTTCACTCAACTTTTTGTTTGTCTCTTTTGTCTGGCTTTTCCTTCTTTGAAAAAGCTCTTCTTGTTCCAAATGCTTTGGCTCTATAAACCTTTGCTTTTCATTATCTCCATTTTATGCTAAAATGAAAGTAACTGTAAAACTGAAACACTCGGAAACAAAAGAAAGGAAAGCGAATTTTTATTCGCTCAAATATAATATGATTTTCAAAGCATTTTACCAAGAAGATAAAACACGTTCACCACGTCGTGAAACAACTAAGGTTCTCTACCTTGACCTTGATGTTACAGATACACGTGAAGGTGTCATCTTAGCGCGCGAACTTTTGGCTGCAAACACAGACTATCACGTTGAATTCATCGATTCACTTTCAGACGAAGCTGTTGAATATGAAAAAGAAAACGGTGGCCTTGAAATTACAAGCTTTTAATTAAAAAAAGATGCTTGCCACCCGCATCATCAAAAGATTTACTGCAAAACACTTTAGAAAAGGACGAAAGTCACCACTCTAAAGTGATTTTGTCATACAAATATGTATAGAAAGAAAACAATGATTAAACCATTAAAAATTAACTCCGACGAAGTCGCAGTTTACGCTATCGGCGGACTGGGCGAAATCGGTAAAAACACATATGGTGTCGAATATCAAGATGAAATTATCATCATCGATGCCGGTATAAAATTCCCAGAAGATGACCTTTTGGGTGTCGATTATGTTATCCCTGACTATAGTTATATTGTCGAAAATATCGACCGTATCAAAGGACTCTTCATTACACACGGACACGAGGACCACATCGGTGGTATTCCCTTCTTGCTTAAGCAAGCAAATATCCCTATTTATGCAGGTCCGTTATCTCTTGCTTTAATTCGTGGAAAATTAGAAGAACATGGGCTTTTGCGTGATGCCAAACTCTTTGAAATTCATGCGGATAGCGAAATTAAGTTTAACAATTTAAGTGTTAACTTCTTCCGCACAACGCACTCCATTCCAGAACCTTTGGGTATCGTTGTCGAAACCCCCCAAGGTAAAGTTGTAGCCACAGGTGACTTTAAGTTTGACTTTACACCTGTTGGCGAGCCCGCTGATTTGCATCGTATGGCTGCTCTTGGGGAAGAAGGCGTTTTGCTTCTTCTCTCAGACTCAACCAATGCCGAAATTCCAATTTTCTCTCACTCTGAAAAAGTTGTTGGTCAAAACATCATGAAGATTTTTGAGCGCATTGAAGGACGTATTATTTTCGCTTCTTTCGCTTCAAATATCTTCCGTTTACAACAAGCCGTTGATGGCGCTGTGAAAACTGGACGTAAGATTGTTGTCTTTGGACGTTCTATGGAAAAAGCCATTGTTAACGGTCTTGAGCTTGGATACATAAAAGCCCCTAAAGGAACTTTTATTGAACCCAACGAGGTGAACCAATACAATTCAAGTGAACTGCTCATCATGTGTACCGGTTCTCAAGGTGAACCAATGGCTGCTCTAAGCCGCATCGCTAACGGTATGCACCGTCATATCACATTACAAATGGGAGACACCGTTGTCTTCTCATCTAACGCGATTCCAGGTAACACACATGGTGTAAACCAATTGGCTAACACAATCACCGAAGCTGGTGCAACCGTGGTTTATGGTAAGATGAACAACATTCACACTTCCGGTCACGGTGGACAACAGGAGCAAAAATTAATGCTCCGTTTGATTAAACCAAAATACTTCATGCCTGTTCACGGTGAGTACCGCATGTTAAAAATTCATGCTGGACTCGCTCAAGACACTGGTGTTCCCAAAGAAAATTGTTTCATTTTCGAAAATGGTGACGTTCTGGCTTTAACTGCTGATTCAGCACGCTATGCTGATCATTTCCCTGCTGCTGACACTTATGTTGATGGCTCAGGTATTGGTGATGTTGGTAATGCGGTGCTTCATGACCGTCATGAGCTTGCTGAAGATGGTATTGTACTTGCTGTTGCTACCGTCGATTTCAAAAATAAAACAGTGCTTGCAGGTCCTGATATGTTAAGCCGTGGCTTTATTTACATGCGTGAGTCTGGTGATTTGATCCGTAACGGTCAACGTGTACTTTTCAATGCTATCCGTGAAGCCATGCTCAACACAGAAAATGTTAACGAAGCTGTCGTAGCACGCGCCATGCGTGAAGCGTTGGCTCCGTTCCTCTATAAACAAACTGAACGTCGTCCACTCATCGTTCCGATGATTATGACACCTGATGAAAAATAACACAAAACCACATCTTAAGATGTGGTTTTTGGTTTTGTTATTTTGAGCGTATTAAGCTTATTTTCAGTTATCTTACTATAATTAAGGATAAAAAACGTTTCAATAGCTGAGGGCTTTCATGTATAAATTCTCCAAAATTATCTTTGCTTATTATCTTCTGTTTCTATTTTGGGGGATTCTTTTTAAATTTGACATCACACATACGATAAATACAGCGCATTTTTTCCCTTCCCGTAGTCTAAATGTTTCTCCTTTTGATGCTTCTGGTGGGCGCTTAGAAATCCTTTTTAACGTCCTTATTTTCATCCCTTTTGGCTTTTTTATGGGCCGCTTTTCAGAACGGAGCTTCCTCGGAAAATGGGGAATAATCTTCCTTATCAGTCTCTTTGTCGAAATCCTTCAATTTATTTTCGGAATCGGAGCTACCGATATAACCGATGTCATCACAAATACTTCTGGTGGTTTGATGGGCCTCTTGCTTTATCATGCCTTTCAGAAAAACGAAAGAAGACAAGATGTGACGAGCTTCTTTTTTGGTGGCTTTCTGCTCTTCTTTACTTTCATCCTTCTGCTTCATTAAAAAAAACTGAGCTCACTCAGTTTTTTTTATCTGTGCATATTCATCGGAAAACCGCTGATGCAGGGCCTCTTTTTCCTCTTCACTAATAAAGGCCCCATCAATAGCATAATGATTGATTCTCTCAAAATCACTCACTTGAAAATCATACCATTCTGCAATTTTCTCATACTCCTTCTGCAAATTGGTATTGCTCACTGTGCGATTGTCAGTATTTATAGTTACATGAAGACCTTTCTTATACAATTCCAAAAAAGGATATTCTTCAAGATGACGGATAGCTTTGGTTTGAAAATTACTGGTTGGTGCCATTTCCAAAACGATTCCCAACTCCAACAAAACATGTTGATAATCCGGAAGCTCTTTCGTCATGATGCCATGGCCCAAACGTGTTGCTCCCATCTCGACAGAATCAATGATGTTTTGTTCGCACCCTGGACACTCGCCTGCATGCAGTGTGACTTGTACACCACGGCACGTCACCTTATCCAGCAAGTTTTTAAATTTTACCTGCGGATAGTTCACCTCATCACCTGCCATATCAAATCCAACCAAATGTTCATCATCGATTTCATCAAAAAGTGGCACCAATTTTTCTAAACGTTCAACCGGTAACTGACGTAAACCACAAATAAGAACATTGGCAATAATGTCAAAATCTTCTTCCGCACGAGAAACACCAGCAATTACAGCTTCTACGGCTTCTTCAAGTTCTAGATTTTTTTCTAAATGTTGACCCGGAGCAAAGCGAATTTCAATATATTTGATATTATCCTCGGCAGCTTGACGAACCACATCATAAGCCGCCATCTCAAGATTCACATAGCTTTGAAGTAAAGGCAAGACAAAGTCAAAGCGCTCCAGATACTCCAAAAGACTTTGAGTCGTTTCGGGCGCTTGTGCACGTTTCAGTATTTCATCATCACTCATACTTAAATCGTGCCCCATGTTATTAGCCAACTGCTTAATACAAGACAAACTGAGTGAACCATCAAGATGACAATGAAGTTCAACTTTCGGCATTAAAGCAATGGTTTCTGAATTAAGCATTAGATTAGAGCCCCCATAAAAATATATTTTTTCTATTTTACGCTTTTTTCTTACGACATGCAAATTTTTTCATTAAGAATATATTGCGGAACAGAATAATCTTACATGTCATCCTTGAGTGATTTTTTTTGCCATTTTTTGCCATTTAATTGAAAGGCGTTAACTGTTAATTTTGTCTCCGCCGCTTTATTTATCTATTTTAAGTACATATTTCTTACGGCCATTGATTTCTTTTTCTTCTACCTCTGTTTCTGGTGGTAGTGTAAAGGCTGGGCGGATATGGGCAGGGTAGACTACGCCATTTCCTGAAAACATCCCATCTTCAATTGTTTTTGCTACTGCAGAAGCTGTCGCAAAAGCCGTACGGAGCCACCAAGTATAAGCAGTAGAGCCACCTTCTAAAAAAGCTAGTCGAGTAGTATTTCCTCCCTCCTTCCTCTTGAAATACAGTAGATTTCCTTCATCTTCCAAACGAATTTTTTGCTTATAATTTCCTACATCAATATCTGAAAGCAAGAAAAATTTCCGTTCTATCTTATCCATATGCCTTTTTTCAAAACTAGGTTTCAACGCCCTTATCTTAATTTCTGTATAAGGTATATCTTCTTGTATGCCCTTAGAAAAACGCTGGATAAAGTCCTTATTCATAAAGGAATCAGGTATACTATGTCCGTAATAAAATCTTTTCCACCCCACTTGAAAAGCCATAGGCGGATCCACAAGATATTTTCTTAATAACAAAACATGGCCTTGCCCAATATAGTTCTTCGTGAGAACCAGATAAGGGACTCGTTTTCCGTCTTCTTTGACATGAACGGTATAGCCCAAACGTTTGTCACTGTCATAGGCTAAATCTCTTAAAGTTTGTGGCTCTTTTGCGGGAAGTAAATATACAAGCTCATCTCTCTTTATAAGGAGAACCAAAAGAATTACGCTAAAGAGTAACGAAATGATAAGGAGAAATATTTTTTTACTGATTATTTTCTTCATTTGGTTTTACCTCTCTAAACTTAGCAATAAGTTCTACCTCAGCTTTTACTTGGTGATGGTAAGTATTTTCCAAAGATAAAAGTACATCTCCTTTGTACCAACCCATAAACTCCGCATTTTCTCGTGGAATGGCATATAAGGTCGAATAGTTAGCAAAGCGAGTCATTCCACCTCCTAGGACAAAACCTAGGTTTTCGTTCTCTATTGTAAGATTTGTCGCATAATATTTTGATGACCCTTCTTTATCACTTGTTTCTGAGGTTAGCTGTTCTCCCTCCTTGATGAGTTCTGTATCTTTATTTTCTGATTCTTTATAAAGGTTTATTTCAACTTTTTCGCCTACCTTTAGCTCCACATCCTCAAACTCTTCAGTCAGAAGTACGCTTCCATCCTTATTGTCAATAGTCTGTACAGTATAATCCACCTTGGTTGCCTCAGTGGCTTGGACAAGGATTGTCGTGTCTTCTGCTGCTGAAGTGGAAAGCTCCATGACTTCATCAGAAGAATGCTCCTCCATTTCTCCTGTTTCACGTTTTACCTTGACATTTACATCTCCTGCTATTAGGATACGTTTTGAGGTTTGGCTTTGCTCAGGAGCCTCAATCTTTTCCTTTTGATAATTTTCATCCTGCGCTCTCAACCATGCTAAGCAAAGATCAGGATGGTGGGCTTGGGCAACTGGCTCTAAGTTTTGGATCAGAGTTATGGAGAGGTTGGGGTGGCTAAGCATAAATTTGAATATCAGCTCTCTAACAGTCTCTGCTAAAGATTCTATTCGTGCCTCTGAATGATTGACTAACCCCATGTTTCTCAACCATTCAATAAGAAGATTTTTCACTTTCGTTGCATTACTTCCTAACATCATAGAAGTGACAAGATTTTTAAATAAACTTCTTGTAAGTTTCTCCCTATCTTCAACCCGTGTCGTGAAATAGAGTTCAGCGATTATCCTTATGTTTTCTTGGTGTGCATTTACATACTTGTTTCTGTTCTTTATCCGCTCAACCGCAAATATTTCAATGATATTATCTAAGGACTCATTCATTTTCTTATCCTCTAGATCATCCACAATTAAACCATTAAAAATATCAGATATACTAATTTTTTTAGCTTGAAATTCTTCTAGTTTATAGCTTAAGTTAGAGTCTAACTTTTTCAATTCACCTTCCATTTGCTTTTTCACAGCCTCATATGCATCAGATGAAACTGTATTCTTATCAGGTAAAAATGAATCTTTGCCATAACGTGCAAACTCAAACGGATAAATCTCTGGCCCCACTTTGGTCACTACATCATTGACATTGATAACATTGACAATATTGTCATGTCGTTCATTGTCATTACCTGTTCCCAACAAAGTCCCCGCAGGTGCTTCAAAGCAGAAAGCATACATATCTTCTGCTTTGAGTTCACCACTGGCTAGCTTACGCCCCTTATTCAAAGCGCCAGCGGTCAGATTGGTTACTGCTGCCGCACGGCTATAGCCATTAACCCAAAGTTTTAGCTTGCCCATTACCTTATTTTCTTTTAGATATTGATCTAAGAATTCTAATACTTTTTCACTGGCCTCTTTAAAGCCTTGGTGCTCGCCTGTCCGTCCTAAAGTCAGGTTGCTTGCCCACTCTGCTTCATAACCCCCGCCTCGAATGGCTAGTGCAATCAAGGTATAGTTTTCTTCTTTGACGGTCAGTTTTTTTTGAGCGATAACGACACCAATCGAATCTTTTGAGGGCTTTTCTTGAAAATGCTGATTGGCCTTGAATTTTTCAAAGCCTATCTCTTCCAGCAGCAGCTTCGCATTTCTATTTTTTAAAATATAGTTCTTTTCTTGGATGCTGGACCAGGCAGAAAGCTCTAGATTGAAGGACATGGTCGCTAGCCGTGGGTCATAAGGGCGATTTTTCTCCTGGCGATAAGCATAGGCACTCTGCTCAAAATAAGAGTCACTGTAGTGGTAGACTGCTTGAGAATCCTTGGCTTCTTTTCCTGCAGGTGCGGAACCATAGTTAAAAGTCCCTGATTGAAACTCCTTGCCTGCCTCCTTACTTTTAAAAATAAAATCCATATCCTTAGCATCTCTAAAATCAAAAGCACCATCTGTTTGGATATTTTGGAAAAATGTTCGGGCAAATGCTTTAGTTGAGTCCGCAATCTTATCAATAAATAAGAAAGTCCGAAAGCTTACCTGCCGTTCTGACTTCATCTTTTGCGCCAGATTATCCGCCGCATTGGCAAACTGATAGCTGTAAATGTCTTTATTTCCATACTTTCCCTTGCTTTCTTTTTCACCTGTGGTTGGTGTTCGATCACTGATGATGAAGATATTTTTTTGACCATCATTCTTGACTTCTTGCAAGAGCTGCTCTGTGCGTTTCAAACCACTATATAAGTTGGTCTTCCCTCGCGTTTCTATCTTTTCCAAAGCGGACAGCAACTGCTTTTCATCATGGGTAAAAGCTTGGAGCAATGTCGCTTCATCTCCAAAATTCACAAGCGCAATTTGATGCTCCTGCTTGGACGCACCCGCCTCTTTTACAAACTTGCCTACCATATCTTTGGTCTGTTTGATACTTCTTCCCCCCATACTCCTAGAGCTGTCCATCAGAAAAACACTGTACTGCTTTCTTTCATTGTCATCAGGAACTTCAAAGCTTATTTTTTGTCTTTGAGCTTCTGACAAACTGATACTTAAATCCAACCCCCTCACTGCTGTAGCAGATACATGTGTACCAAAAAATATTGGTTGACACAATATAAATAGCAATAAACATAATTTTTTCAACATCGTCCACTCCTTTATCTATCTATTTTAAGCACATACATTATTTGCCCATCACTCTCTTGTTTCTCTACCTCTGTTTCAGGTGGAAGCGTGAAAGCTGGGCGGATATGGGCGGGGTAGACAACTCCTCCACCTGATAACATCCCCTCATAATCAACGGCGCTAACCACTGTGGAGGCCGTCGCAAAAGCCGTACGGAGCCACCAACTGTAAGGAGTAAAATCCCCCTCTAAATAAGCTAATCTGTCTTCTTTTACTCCCCCTTTCCGCTTAAAATACAGTAAGTTACAGTCATCTTCAAAACGAACTCTATACTTATAATTTCCTACATCAATGTCCGAAAGTAAGAAAAGCTTTCGTTTTATTTTTTCTATGTGCCCTGTTCCTGCATTTTCTTCTGAGGGTTTTATCCCAAGCTCTGTGAGGGGAATATTTTCTTGCACATCTTTGGACAAACGCTGAATAAAGTCTTTCTGCATAAAAGCATCAGGTATACTCTGTCCATAATAGGCTTCCTCCCAACCTTCTCGAAAAGCCATAGGCGGATCCACAAGATATTTCCTTAATAACAAAACATGGCCTTGCCCAATATAGTTCTTCGTGAGAACCAGATAAGGTACTAGCTTTCCGTCTTCTTTGACATGAACGGTATAGCCCAAACGTTTGTCTCTGTCATAGGCTAAATCTCTTAAAGTTTGTGGCTCTTTTGCGGGAAAGAGGTAAATAAAATCCTCCCTTTTTACAACTATAAACACAGCAATAAATAATTGGGTAATGCTTAAGATCATAAATAGCGCCAATCTTTTTTTCCTTTTCATTGCTCCCTCCTTAGCAAATCTTGATAAAAGCTTCACTAACTAATACGAAAAAAAAAGAAAATTAACACAAAAAAAAGAACAAGAAATCATCCTTGTTCTTTTAGTTTTCCATGGCATTTGCCACAGGCATATTTTTTTGTATCAATTTTACGTTGGCGTTGATAAATCTGTTGACAGCTTTGACACACATAAGTATGTTTAGCTTCTCTTATGGATGGAGCATAACGCAAACCTCCCACTTGAGCAAGTAAGACCTTAAACTCCCTGTCCTTATGCTTATAACCTCTTTGCTGGGCATAGAGATGATAATGAACCAACTCATGGAGAATAATACCATCAAACTCTGCTCGATTTGCCATTTTAGGGTTAAAATCCAAATGCATATCCTTAGGAAAGAAGCGACCGCCCGTACTGCGTAATCGACTATTCCACTGCACAGTGTGCAGAAAAGGACGCGCAAATTTCTCTACAGAAAGTCGGCGCACATAGTCCGTCAATTCCTCATTGTTCACGGGGTTCAACCAAAGTTAAATTAATCTTACCGCGCTCTTGGTCAATTGATTTTACCCAAACGGTTACGATTTGTCCTACAGCGACAACTTCATGAGGATTTTTCACAAAGTTTTTGCTCAAGTCAGAAACGTGAATTAATCCGTCATTTTTTATACCAATATCCACAAAAGCTCCAAAATCGACAACATTACGCACTGCGCCCTCAAGTTTTTGACCCACACGCAAATCACCCGCCGAAAGAACATCTTGACGTAAGATGGGTGCATCAAAATTATCACGTAAATCACGCCCTGGTTTTGTCAAATCAGCAATAATATCTGTCAATGTTTCGCGCCCAACTCCAAGTTTTTCTGCCATTTCGGCAATATTTACTTTTTTCAAAATTGTTGCTGAATGCGCATCAAGATCAGCTATATCAAGCGTTTTGAGTAATTTTTCAACCACTTTATACGACTCTGGATGAACTCCAGTATTGTCAAGAAAATTCTTTGCATCAGGGATACGAAGGAAGCCTGCTGCCTGCTCAAAAGCTTTCGCCCCTAAACGAGGAACTTTTTTCAATTGTGCACGGCTCGCGAGTGCTCCATTTTCCTCACGAAACTTCACGACATTATTGGCTAAAGTTTTGTTAAAACCAGCAACGTGTGAAAGAAGCGCTGGACTTGCTGTATTTACATTGACACCAACTTGGTTGACGACCGTTTCAACAACAAAGTCCAAGTTTTCGGTAAGTTTCTTCTCTGCAACATCATGTTGATATTGGCCTACACCAATAGCTTTCGGTTCTATTTTCACTAACTCAGCCAAAGGGTCTTGCAGCCTTCTTGCAATGGAAATAGCCGAACGCTTCTCCACCGTCAGGTCCGGAAACTCTTCACGCGCCAACTCTGAAGCCGAATAAACAGAAGCCCCAGATTCACTGACGATGACATAAAAGACATCAGAAAGACTGTTTTCTTTTAAAACCTCAGCCACAAATGCTTCCGATTCACGACTGGCTGTACCATTACCAATAGCTATCATATCGACCTTATATTTAGAAATCAGCGCTGCTAAATCCTTTTTAGCTTGGGCGATTTGACTCGCATTGGCAGGTTTTACAGGGTAGATAACTGTCGTCGTCAAGAGTTTACCTGTCGCGTCAACAATGGCAAGCTTTGCTCCTGTACGATAAGCGGGGTCAAAGCCCATCACCGTACGCCCTTTAAGCGGTGCCACCAAGAGCAAGTTTTTCAAGTTTTCACCAAATACTTCGATGGCTGAATCTTCAGCTTTTTCCGTTAATTCTCCTCGTACTGCACGTTCCATTGCTGGAAGCAGCTTTTTCTTCACTGCTTCTTTAATGGCCAAACTCATGTATTTGTTATTTCGTGCAGCAAAACGATTTTCAAAAAAGCGTAAAATTTTATCTTCATTATGTTCAAACTTTACAGAAAGAACGCCCATCTTTTCTCCACGATTCAAGGCGAGTACACGATGGTTCGGAAGTTCAGACACTTTCTCCGCAAATTCATAATAAATTTGGAAGACTTTTTTCTCATCGAGGCTTTGCTCTTTCAGACGGCTTTCTAAGAGGCTGTTTTGTTTCACTTCACTCAACAACCAGCTCCGCAATTTAGCATCCTCAGAGATAGCTTCTGCTAGGATATCCATGGCACCTTGAAGCGCCTTTGCTGCCGTAGCAAAAGGTTCACTCGTATATTTTTCTGCTTCTTCTTCAAGATTTGCTGTGTTTTTGACAATGAGTTGGGCAAGCGGGAAAAGACCATTTTCTTTCGCCACTGTGGCTTTTGTACGGCGTTTTTCTTTATACGGGAGATAAAGATCTTCAACTTCAGATAGCTTCTCAGCTGCATTTATTTGAGCTCTAAGCTGATCCGTTAATTTGCCTTGTTCCTCAATCTTTGACAGAACCGCTGTTTTGCGATCCAAAAGTTTTGTCAGGCTGTCGTTTTCATCAATAATTTTTTTGATTTCAACTTCATCTAAGCTGCCTGTAACCTCTTTTCGATAACGGGCAATAAAAGGTACTGTGTTACCTTCTGCTGTCAGTTCAAGCACTTTTTGAACTTGTGAACTTTTAATATTTAGTAATTCAGCTATTTTTTGCGTATTTTCCATTCTTCCATTTTACCATATTATCCCCATTTTCAATTCATGTGATTTCGATGTATATTTGCTAAAATAGCTCTAGTAAAAAATTAGAAAGTGGAAGAAATGGAATATTTAGAATTAGCCCAATCACGCCATGCCGTCAAAAAGTTTGACAGCAAGAAAGTCCCCCTTGAAGAAATAAAAGATATTATTAAAATTGCCCGTCTAGCCCCTTCAGGTATCAACATTCAAAGTTGGCACTTTGTCGTTATTGATTCAGCTGAAGCCAAAGCTGCACTTTTAAAAGAAGTAAATCCTTCAAACCACGAACAGATTGAAACGGCGGGTGGATTGTTGATGATTTTTGCGGACAGCCAATATGCGGAGCGTCTTAGACTTATTAGCGAGCGCGGAAGTAAAGAACTGTCAAGTCTGGACATGGAACGTTTTACTCAACGCTATCAAGCTTATGTCAATGGTTTTGATGCTGAATACCTCAATACCTATATGTCCATTACAACTGGCCTGGTCACAATGAACTTGCTCTATGCTATATATGATAAAGGTTATAAAGCCAACGTTGTCCTTGGTTATAAACGCACAGAAAAAATTAATGAGATTCTCAAGGTCGATAAAAAATACCGCCCAGAACTCATCATTCCTTTTGGAACTTCTGAGGAAACAGGCAACCCAAGTTTCCGCTTGGGGCTTGAAGATATTATGGAGATTCGGTGATAAAAAATCTGCGTTACTGCAGATTTTTTATTTTGAGTTTAACATTTTTGATCGTTTTATAAAAAAACTCTAAGCCAAATATGGCTTAGAGTTATAACTCGTGTGAAACGAGATTACATCATTTTGTTGTAGAATTCGACGATAAGTGCTTCGTTGATTTCTGTGTTGATTTCATCACGTTCTGGAAGACGAACGAGTGAACCTTCAAGTTTATCAGCATCGAATGATACGAAGTTTGGACGTCCTTTAGTTGCTTCAACAGCTTCAAGGATTGCAGGAACTTTCATAGATTTTTCACGAACTGAGATAACTTGACCAGGTGCTACGCGGTATGATGGGATATCAACGCGTTTGCCATCAACGAGGATGTGACCGTGGTTTACGAATTGACGTGCTTGACGACGAGTAGTTGCAAGACCAAGACGGAATACAACGTTATCCAAACGTTGTTCAAGCAAAGTCATGAAGTTGAAACCAAGAGTTCCTTCTTTAACACGTGTAGCTGCTACAAACAAGTTACGGAATTGACGTTCAGAAACACCGTAAGTGAAACGGAGTTTTTGTTTTTCAGCCAATTGCAAACCGTATTCAGAAAGTTTTGAACGGTTGTTAGGGCCGTGTTGACCAGGTACGTAGTTACGACGTGCAAGTTCTTTACCAGAACCTGTAAGTGAGATGCCGAGACGGCGTGATTGTTTCCATGATGGACCAGTATAACGTGACATGTAAATGTCTCCTTCAAATTTTTTTGAAGAATATTGACAGCCTCGAATTCGTGCATTTCACTTTCGCCTTACAGCTTCGGTTACTTCGTAACAAGTGAAATGTTGACGAGTTTTCTAGCTGACTGCTATATTCAACTTTACTATTTTAGCAAAATTATTAAAAACTGTCAACATGATAAGTGCATCACTTACAGTAATCTTCTTATTTAGATTTTACTTTAACAATTGCTGCAACACTATCGCTACTTCGCTTCATTTTCGTTTGATAATAAAATACAGGAATACCCGCAAGTGTGATCGCTATCCCAATCATCGCAAGGACAGGTTGCTGTGTAATAGTCGTCCACATGATAAACAAGGCACCCAACATTCCAACGATAGGAAGGACGGGGTAAAGGACCACTTTGTAGGGGCGGTGCAAATTTGGCTCCTTTTTGCGGAGGATAAATACTGCAAGAATTAACAAGAAGGAGAAAAGCCACATCACAAAGATAACAAGATTTGTCAGAACATCAAAGGATCCTGCTGCCATAAAGATACAAGCCAAACTCCCCACCAAGGCTGTTGAAACAAAAGGAATAGCATTTTTATTGAGTTTACTTAAGTGTTTCGAGAAAGGAAGTGAGTTTTCTAAAGCTAGAGCATAGGGTACACGAATTGCTGTCATTGTGTAGCCATTGAGCGTGCCATAAACAGAAACTAAAATCCCAATCGTCACTAACTTACCACCGTTTACACCAAATAATTTTTGTGCAGCATCTGAAGCGGTATTCGCATTTCCTGCAATCTGCTCCAGAGGCAGAACTTTCAAAAACCCTAAGCTAATCGCAATATAAATAAATGAAATAACCAATAAACCAATGGTGATAACTTTCGACAAATGTTTTTGCGGATTTTTCATCTCACCGGCGATATTCCCTACATTCATCCAGCCATCAAAAGCAAACAAACTCGCGACTAAGGCGCCACCAAGTCCGACAAAGAAGCCGATATTTTGTCCCGCCTGAATCGGAAACAACTGCACATCCACTTGCGAATGGGTTGATAAACCAAAAATAATAATCAAAAAAATTGGGATTAATTTCAAAATCGAAGTGACTTGCTGAAAACGTGAAGTAAAACGTGAGCCCAGTAGATTAATAGACATGATAGTCAAAATAGAGGCAATAGCGATAGGTAATAATAAGCCTTGAGGCAGGCCAAGCAAATTCAGAACTTGTGTGGCAAAGATTATTCCTAGGGCTGCCATATTTCCAGGATTATAAATTAATACTTGTACCCAGCCAAAAAGAAAGCCCACTAATTTTCCATAACTGCGCTCTAAATATTTTACAGCACCACCTGTTTCCGGAATGGCAGCAGCTAGTTCAGCAACGCTGAGTCCCGCACAAATCGTTAAAATCCCCCCTACTGCCCAAGCAAGCAAGGTTAGTGAAGCGGATTGGGTTACTGCGACCATTGCAGCAATTTTGAAGAATACTCCAGCTCCAATAACCGTTCCTACAACAATAGATAAGGCTCCGAAAAAACCGATATCATTTTTCAAGTCTTTTTCCATATAAGATCTTCCTTAAGTAATATATTCACTAATTTTTTAGTGTTATGCACTATTATACGTTAAGTACTTCTACACACCAAACCATTTATGGGACTTCACGCGCTTGTTAAGTAAATGTAAATTTTTAGATGAATTAAAAAGTAAAAATTCATCTACGAAAACTTCTCACCAAGCGCAACTAAAGGCTGTCCGAAGACAACAGCTTTTTATCCACTGCTATTTTTTCAAACCAACCTTACAGAAGACCACGAACAATCATCTTAAAAATTAATACCAGCCCGTAGGGTTGTACCAATAAGAAAAGGTATCAGAAGATCTTCCATAAGCAGTTGCAAATGCCCATTGTTTAAATCCAGCATTTGCTATTCTGATGTTCCTACCTACTTGAGCTTTAGCGCCATGTCTTTGGTATTTAGAGCTGTAATGATTTGAATGTCCTTTTTTCCCTCTCCCCCAATCATAAAGTTCAGAGAAATATACCCATCTCCCTGAAGCATGATTAATAGCTGGTCTTGCTTTCTTATTGGTGTTAGAGTCTAAATTACTTTCTACAATATTACCTTCAGGGTCAAAATGGATATATCCCTCAGAATCTGATGTATGTGTGATATCCCCATAGGGTTCTTGTTTGTCCGCAAAAGCCACTGAACCACCTAGAAAACTTCCAAACAGTCCAAAAGAAAGGACTAAAGTTGCTAAATATATCGTTTTTTTCATCTTTACCTCCCAAAAATTTTTTATATACAATGTTGCTAGGTCTTCGATAATTTTACAGTGTTGGATTGTTCATGATCTTGTGTAAGGCTAATTTTAAAAAAGGGCAGTGGAAATTTAAAGCTCTATGGTTTTATTTCCTTTCTTTGCAAGTTCCTCATCATGGGTGACAATGATTACTGCTTTCCCATCTATTGATTGTTGAAATAAAATATCCGTAACGATGTCTCTGTTGAGTGAGTCTAAAGAACCTGTGGGTTCATCTGCTAAAATAAGTATGGAGGGTTTTAAAATAATTCGCGCAAGCGCAACGCGCTGTTTTTCACCTCCAGATAAACTGCTAATGGTTGTCGATAGTTTTTTATTTAAATTGACCGCATTCAGTGCCTCCTTTTTTTGTTTTACTTTCTCTTTCCTACTTAATTTGCTATATTTTAAGCCTATTTCTAAATTAAAATTAATTGTTTCTTCTTCAACTAGACCGAAATCTTGAAATAAAAAAGATATTTTATTTCTCTTTATTTTTAGCTTTTCTTTTGCTTTCAGCTTTGCTGTCTCAACACCCTCAAATAAATATTCTCCTGAACTTACCGTATCGTTCATCCCCAGTATGTTTAACAGCGTCGTCTTTCCAGAGCCGCTCACACCTTTGATCGTAACAAAATCACCCTTACTTACAGTAAACGCCTGGATTGAAAAAATGGGTTTATCCTGTATTTTTTTTTGGATATTAGATAGAGAGACTATTTCGTTTTTATTCATCACTTTCCCCTTTAAAGATTTAATTAGACTTTCTTTTTTCAACTCTAAACAAAGTCATACTGACTATAATGACATTGAGTACCATGGCCAGAAAGATATTAATAACAAATTCTTTGCTGACTTCAGACAAGAGTATAGCTATAGATAAACCGATCATTAATTCAACTATCAACAATAAAAAGACTGATGCATAAGTTTCAAAAAATGAATAACCGTTTAGCCTTAATAAATAAAATTTTTTCTTATTATACTGGAAGAAATAGGCAGTGGTAAGTAAACAAACAATGGAAAAGACAAATACAGTCAATAAGGAGCTTGTTAATAAATAACCTAATGAACCGGACAGGCTTTTTATTAGCGTGATATCTGCTTTTTCATAGGGAACAAAAGAAGGTAAATTATCCATTATCTTGTTTTTCTCTAAAAGCTCGTTAAGTTTTTCACTTGACTGCCCAGCTGTTTTTATTTTGATTGGTGGATACTTATGACCACTAAAAATATTCCTTTCCCAACTGTCGCTGTTTTTGAGTGTTAAAATATCTAAAATAGGATAGTCATCAATCCATGGCTTATTGGGAACAAAACTATAGACAGGTTGTTTATCTTTGATATAGATAATCTCAGTTAACTTTTCCTCAAATTGGAGCAATTCTTTAAAATAGTATTTTTCTATCTTCGTTAAGTCTTCACTCCCCTTGAATCTTTCGGGAATGAGTAATACTCTTTTTTCTTCACTTTCTTCTATAAAAACTCTCTGGTTATTTTCATCTAAAATCTCGAATTTTTTTAAATAATTAGGGTTGAGTTGTATCGTTCGCCCAAATACTTCGTTCTCTTTTGTATTATAATGTTGTATACTGACCAGCAAGCTTCCCTTTTGGTTTAAATAGCGATAAATTTCCTCCTCTTCTTCTGCTCTAAAATCCTTGTCATGGTCAAATTCAAGTTGATTTTTTCCCACAACAACGGGGTAAAAAACATGATAGTTATCTTCACTTATTTTTTTAGGCACCTCACTATTCCACGTGATATTAGATGCTTCATACATAATCCTTGCTAAATCTAGGTGAGTTACGACTAACATCATCAGAAAAATAAGTTTTATTGCTGTAGGTAATAAATGGATAAATAACTTTTCTGCTTTATTTTTACTCTCTTTTTTTCTCCGATTTAACCTCTCCACAACATAAACCATCATCATCAACCAAACATAACTCAAGGAGAGGAGTAGTCCACTATTGATCATAAAATTGACACAATAGATGCGTGAAATGGTCCCTAATAAATACGTAAGTAAAGCAATCGTTGCCAAAATACAAGTTGCATACCCCTTGCCGATGAAGTTATTTATACTCGCTACGATAGAATAGCCATTTTGTCGTAAAATATGAATTTTTTTATGAACCGAAAAAATCCAAAAACTCAACATCACCGTAAAAAAGGCTATGCCAATCTTTAAATAACTTGAAATATTGTAAATATCCCTACCCGATGATAATTCATAACTTTCACTTTTTTCAAAATCTGCAAAATCTTTGTAAGTATAGTTCTCATCAAAAGCTTTGTTATAAGCATTTTTAATCTGTTCTACCGTATCTTTATATTTGTTTTTATCCTCTGTTTTTATAAAAACTTGCCACTCAAATTCATTTTTATTTTTTAAATTATCTACACTGTCTATAGTTAAGACTGATTTACTCAATGGAGGAGTGTACGCGCTCTTTTGATGCGTATTAGGCGTATACAAAGTTATCTCTTCTTTCGGTAGAAACTTAAAATTAATGCCTTCTTCAATAAAGTACCCTTGGTCTACAACTTTATAGAGTGTAAATAATCCCTCCTGTTTTGAAATGTTTTCTATAATATCAATCGCGCTGTCATTCTCTTTTTTATTTGTTATTTTTTTAGTTTTTTTTACAGGAGAATAACTATCCGTATATCTAAAAAAGTCTGTCACTTTATCTCTTGAATATTGCTCTACCTGAAAAATAAACATTCCAAATAAAATGCTGAGTAGAAGAATAGCAAGATTAAATTTTAAAATTCTTTTTTTCAAACAAGCCTCATTTCAGTTAGTACTTTTATTCTCAAGTTCTGTTTTCTACTGTTTTTTGATCTGTTCTGCAATTTGGACTTCAAATCCTCCTATTCACAATAATTTTTATTCATGGCACACTATTATCCGTAAAAAAATATGAGATATAACAAAAAAATCAAAAAAACTTTTTAACTGCTACTTCTAGAATCGCAACGCTTCCTTGAACTCTCCTATTTACTTTGACCTATATAGTACTTCCTGAGACTAGAGTGACAATATTAATGCCAAATTCAAAGCAAAACAAAAAATAGACTCCAAAGAATCTATTTTTTAACTCACTGACTCCAACCGCAAGACAGGCTCAGTTTTCATTTCCAACAAAAAAAACTCATCTACGAAAGATGAGTTAGGGTTAGTCGGTAATCGGGAAGACAGGATTCGAACCTGCGACACCTTGGTCCCAAACCAAGTACTCTACCAAGCTGAGCTACTTCCCGGAGGTATGAAAATATTTATAACGCTGAGAACTAGTCTTGACTTTTAGCAAGAGTACTTGCAGAGTAAATTTGCCAAGCAAATTTCTATCCGCAACCTCAAAGCAATGCTTTGAGCTCTACCAAGCTGAGCTACTTCCCGAAGGTATAAAGATTTTTTACAATAATAAAACGGGCAAGCCCGAATTAATTATTATGCACCCGGCAGGATTCGAACCTGCAACCGCCTGATTCGTAGTCAGGTACTCTATCCAGTTGAGCCACGGGTGCGTTTTTTAACTACTTGATTATTATAGCAAATCAACTTTGCGAATGCAAGAATAAACTCATAATTAAACAAAAAAAACCGAAATTATTCAGTTTTTTCATTCTAAAAATAAGAACAGGAATTAACGACTAAAGGCATTCCACGACAGTAAAAGAGCAGCCAATATAAAAATACTCAGTAATAAAACAAAATCATTTTTTGACCATTTGAGCTGGCGATATTTACTGCGTCCATCGCCTCCTTGATAACCTCTTGACTCCATGGCAACTGCTAGATCTTCTGCACGACGGAAGCTCGAAACAAAGAGCGGAATCAATATCGGAATAATCGAGCGGACTTTTTGCAAGAGATTTCCTTCACCAAAATCCATTCCTCGTGCCTTTTGTGCATTCATAATCATCGTTGTATCGTCCATCAAGGTTGGAATGAAGCGCAGTGAAATTGAAAGCATAAGTCCTAATTCATGTACAGGTACCTTGATTTTCTTCAAAGGCGCCAAGCCAGTTTCAATACCATCTGCCAAAGTTAACGGCGGTGTGGTCAATGTGAGCACTGTCGACATAAAGATAATTAACACAAATCGGAAGAAAATATAGAGTGCGTTTATCAAGCTCTCTGTTGATATCTTCAAGATCCAAAATTGAAAAATAATATGTTCTCCAGGTGTAAAAAGCATCTGAAAAATGACTGTAAATAATATCAAACCAATCATCGGTCTTAGACCTTTAAGGAAATAAGAAATAGAAATGCCTGATAAAAGTACCCCGGCAAAAGTATAAAGAATTAAGAGTAGATAGCCTAACCAGTCATGTGCAAAGAAAATCACGATAACAAAAATAAACATGACTAAAAGTTTGCTGCGAGGGTCTAGACGATGAATCAGCGAATTTCCGGGGATATAACGTCCCATAAGCATATTTTGCATTCTACTTTTTCGCCTCCTTCAGCATTTGAATCAACTCTTGACGTTTGATAGGCAAACGGTCAAAGAGTACACCTCGTTGCTCTAACTTAACGGCAAATTCTGTTGTTTTAGGTACACCAAGCTCATGTTGCATCAAAAACTCAACATTTTGAAAAACGTCCTGAGGGGTACCTGATGAAATAACACGTCCTTTTTCTAAGAGGTACACCTTGTCTGCATATTCTGCCACATCATCCATATTATGCGTGACCAAAACAACTGTCTGTCCTTCTTGATGCAGATGACTAAAGAGCTCCATCATCTCAATGCGGGCTTTGGGATCCAATCCAGCTGTGGGTTCATCAAGAACTAAAACTTTAGGTTCCATTGCTAAAATCCCCGCAATGGCAACACGGCGCATTTGTCCACCTGATAATTCAAAGGGTGACTTTTCAAAGTTTTTTTCTGCTAAACCGACAAGCTCAAGTTTTTCCCGTGCAATTTTAAGCGCCTCTTCTTGCGAGACACCAAAGTTTTGTGGACCAAAAGCAACGTCCTTCAAAACGGTTTCTTCAAAAAGCTGACTTTCCGGAAACTGGAAAACAACCCCCACTTTTTTACGTGCTGGCTTAATTTCTTTTTGCTTACTGCTGGCCTGAATAACAATATCGTCAATATTGACCTTACCTTCTGTGGGTTGCAGCAGGCCATTAAGATGTTGTAATAGTGTTGATTTCCCTGAACCTGTATGACCAATAAGGGCAGTATAACTTCCTTCTGCCACCTCTAAATTGATGTCAAAGAGCGCTCGACTCGCAAAGGGAGTATTCGGTTGGTAAGTGAAATTTACCTTATCAAATTTAATCATTTTCTCAGTCTTTCTGCTAAGAGTTCTGCCAGTTCTTCTTCATTTAAATATTTTTCTGGCAAGTTAAAGTCCGCACGTAAATCCTCGGCTAAGTTCGATGTGAAAGGCATGTCTAAACCAATATTAATCATATCCTCACCAGAGGCAAAAAGTTCCTCTGGTTTGGCGGATTTGATAATTTTACCTGCACGCATGACCAATACACGATCCGAAAGGGTAGCTTCATCAAGGTCATGGGTAATCGAGAGTACTGTCAGATTATATTCTGCCTTAATTTCACGGATAACGCGCATGATTTCAGCACGTCCTGTCGGATCAAGCATGGAAGTTGCCTCATCAAGGATAATAATCTCTGGACGCAATGCGATAATACCTGCAATAGCAACACGCTGTTTTTGTCCACCAGATAATCGTGCAGGTTCCTTGCCTTTAAACTCAAGCATATTGACTTGTTTTAAAGCCTGATCTACACGCAAAATCATCTCCTCACGGGGAATGCCCTGATTTTCCATTCCAAATGCCACGTCGTCCTCAACAGTTGCTCCAACAAATTGATTGTCAGGATTTTGGAAAACCATTCCTATTTTTTGACGAAGCGTCCACACGTTCTCCGAACTTAAAATTTGGCCGTCAATTTTTATATTTCCTGATACATTTTCAAGTAAACCATCAATAGCGCGAGCTGTGGTTGACTTCCCTGAACCATTTTGACCAATGATAGAAACCCACTCTCCTGCTTGGACAGCAAAAGATACACCATCTAAAGTGGGCGCTTCTTGATCTTCTTCATATTTGAAAGTTAGGTTTTCTACTTCGAGGATTTTATTCATAAAACTAATTATACCAAATGACTTGCATTTTCGCTATCTCTCATTTTTGCAAAAAAAGCCCTAATGTCAGGGCTTAAACATTTTTGCAAAATCAATTTCCTCTTCAGAAACTTTAACATCCTTCAGGGCCGATTTTAAGGCAAGATTTTTTGCTTTCTTGGGGAGCTGGTACTTTTCTTCAGGGGCATGCGTAGTAGGGTTAGCCAACTTTTGTTGTGTACTTTTTTTCTTGGGGACTTTGGGCTTCATTGCTTTTTGGGACAACTTCATTTCCGGAAAGGCAAGCTTAAGCTTTTCAATAATCTTTTCTACACCGAAATTACTGCCTATCCAGAAAGGGGTGTCACTCGCTTTTGCTGCTTCTTTTGCAAATCGTACTGAAGCATGAGCGACATTGAGGTTCCGAATCATGACAAAGTCAGCTTGCGCCACTAATTGGTCGATTTCAGAACGCTTAGGCTTTTTCTTATCAAAACCAAGAAAGCCAACTTCTACAGCTGCAAGTCCTTCACGTAAATCATGCCAATAACCTGACTCACAAATTACTAACACTGTTTTCATATTAGCTTTTCCTTATGAATTTGTTCTACAGCTGCTTTGCCGTCATTGAGTTTTTCCCAGATAACTACTCGATGTTCAGCAAGGGATTTTTTCACATCAATAATTCGTTGATTTGAAGACCCTCTAAATTGGAGCAATAAATTTTTCTTACTGAGTTTAAAGCGACCGTCAACAAGTATATCAATATTTCGCAACAACTCAAGTTTAGTTTCATCCTCTTGTAGAAGCTCTTCCCAAGTATAGCCCGTCCAAGACCAAATGTCCTTTTCAGGAAGTTCTGCACGTATACGTTTGACGAGCGGCAAAGCCACGCCAGTGTTGAGGAAAGGCTCGCCACCAAGTAATGTCAAGCCTTGAACATAAGACTGGCTCAAGTCTGACATGATTCTTTCTTCTAATTCTTTTGTATATGGACTACCGTAACGGAAATTCCAGGTTGCTTGGTTGTAGCACCCTTCACAGTGGAATTTACAGCCGGATAAGTAAAGCGAGCAACGCACACCTTCACCATCAACAAAATTGAAAGGCTTATAATCTGAAACATAGCCCTGTTCCAAATCCGAAGCAAGCCACTCTTGTGGTTTGGGATTATTCATCTGTCATTACTCCTATCTCTATTTTATCTAAAATTTCACAGTTCTTCCTCTTAATCACAATGAGGAGGATAACTTAAAGGCAAGCCTGATAAAGCTTGTCGACCTTCATTAATTCCTTTAGAAAAAATGAGGGCATGTATCAAAAAAATGAGCAATTTCTTCCGAAACTACTCATTCTATTATACTACTTTTTAGACTAAATCATTTGATTTTTTTTGCTCACGACGCGCAATAAATGGAAGGAGCATTCCTAAAAGAATCAAGACAACAGGTGTCAAGATGTTCGAAGTCAATTGGAACCACCAAGCAGAAGGATCAGCAGCAAAATCAACTTTTGGTACCATACCAAGCACACATGCTACTAAAGTGAACAAGAAACACCAGATACCTGCAAACATCGCTAAGCGTTTTTGCTTGATAAATTTGTACTCAGAAGTAAAGTGTTTAATCGCACGATTAAGCATGATGAAGGCAAAGAATACCCACATATAGCGCATTGGCATTACGACTGAGTTTAAGTTTGTCAGCCATTTGACCAATTCGTTCATGTTTCCTATTCCAAGTAAAGGCATCAAAATAACGATACTTACCAAAATTCCTGTCAATACAAAACCATTGATCAATGTTCCTTTAGCAGTTGTTTTACGTAGCCAAGCTGGAACAAATTGTGGATCTGCATCCGCAAGCAAGATACGCAATGGCGCATCAATTGAAAAGGCAAGCGCAGCAATTTGACCGATACCTTGTGTAAAGGCATAAACATACATCAGGCTCTTGCCAATGCCATAGTGTTCGCCAAGCATTTGAAAAGCGGCATAAGCACCATTAGCCATGAGGTCATCAGGCAGGTTACCACTTGTAAAGAGCATCCCCATCGCAATGGAACCAAGAACAGCACAGACACCGACCATCGCAGCAAGCATAAACATTGCTTTTGGAAACTCACGTGCAGGATTCTTCATTTGGTTGACATAAGGTGAAATTTTTTCTGCACCACCAACCGCAAAGACCAGCATAGAGATTGTTGTGAAGTAACTGAAGTCAAATTTAGGGATATATGTGTTGATATTTCCCATATCTGGCGTTGCGATTGCAAAATCTTTTGCAATAAAAGGAACGCTGACAGCCATCACGATAAAAAGCAAGCTCATAACAAACATTGCTGTTCCTGCGAGTCCCCCAATAACTTTAAGCGTGTTTAAGCCTTTTGTTGCGAGCCAGAGGAAGAGAAGGAAAATAATCAATGAAATGATGGCAACCATCGGAACAGACATCAAACTGACAAGCTGTCCATCTCCACGGCCAATCCAACCAAAGGCAATTAAAATAGCTTGAGGTTTTTGGGCCAGGTAAGGGATATGCACCACCCAATATGTCCAGGCTGCATAGTAGGCAAGACGTTTGGTTGAAGTTTGTTCAACCCACGAACTTACGCCCCCTTTACTGTCTTTAAAAGTTGAACCTAACTGCCCAACAATAAGTGCGTAAGGTACAAAGTAAAGCGCCAAAATCAAAATCCATGAGGTAACAACTGTGATCCCTTGCTGGGCGAAGTTATTGACCACATTTCCCATGCCCCAAACCATGTTGAAGGCGATAAATGCGACGGTAAACCATCTAATTTTTTTAGTGTCCATATTACTCCTTAAATTTTTTATCACTCTGCGGACAAGACAAAGTAATTTTTTACGCGCCTTTTACAAATGTAAAAAAGCGGTTGCATTAAAATTATAAAATAAAACTTAAACACTGTCAATCTTATTCTTGAATTTTCACTAAAATTTTAAAATTATTCCTGCTTCTTTACCTTCTCATAAAAAAAAGCGAATCCTAAGATCCACTTTTCCCTTTATTTTACAAACTTACTCTTTGCATGATCTACAGCTTCGCTGTCAATGCTCTCACCATCTTCAAGAACACCTACAGAGCCATTCATATGTTTCACACGCGCTGATATTTCTTTATGGCGCCCATGAACCATTGGTCGAGCTTGTGGGTTACCGAGGTAACCACATGTGCGTTTTACCACGTCACATGTTTGGGGGTTAGCATTGTCACATTGGGGACATTTAAAGCCACGCTCAGTCGCAGTAAAGTCCCCTTCAAAACCACACTCATAACAATGGTCAATTGGGGCATTTGTTCCCAGATAACCAATGCGATCATAAGCAAAGTCCCAAACGGCTTCCAATGCACGAGGATTTTGTTGAATCATTGGATATTCCGCATAGTGGATAAAACCACCATTGGCATAAACAGGATAATCTTTTTCAAACTCCAATTTTTCAAATGGAGTTGGATTTTTACGTACATCATAATGGAAGCTGTTTGTATAGTAATCTTTGTCGGTGATATCCGCAACGGAACCAAATTTCTCTTTATCCATACGACAGAAACGGTCTGTCAGGCTTTCACTTGGTGTAGAGTAAACGGAGAAATGATAGCCGGTTTCTTTGCTCCAGTCTTTACAATCTTGGTTCATGCGTTTTACTATTTCCAAAGTAAAGTCTTTTGCTTCCTTGTTATTTTCCCAAGTTGGCCCATAGAAACTGGTTGCAACTTCATAAAGGCCGATATAGCCAAGCGAAACTGTCGCACGTTCATTTTTATAAAGCTCATCGACTGAATCTTCAGCTTTCAAGCGACCCAAGGCCCCGTTCATAAAGAGAATAGGCGCATTTTTGGGTTGGGCTTCTTTTGTACGGTTAACACGGTAAACCAAAGCATCCTTAGCAATGGCAATGCGTTCATTAAAGATTTCCCAGAACTTTTCTTTATCTCCTGCCGCTTCAAGTGCAATACGTGGAAGATTTACCGTTACAACTCCAAGGTTATTACGACCGGCAGTAACTTCATTGCCCTTTTCATCTTTCCATCCATGAAGGAAACTACGGCATCCCATGCTTGCTTTAAATGAACCTGTTAACTCGACAATCTTGTCATAAGACAAGATATCTGGATACATACGCTTTGTGGCGCACTCTAGTGCTAAGTTTTTAATGTCATAGTTTGGCGTACCCACTTCGAGATTTAAACCACGCTTCAAGGTGAAAATTAATTTAGGGAAAATAGCTGTACGATGCTCTTTTCCTAAACCTCCAATACGGACTTTCAGGATGGCTTTTTGGATTTCACGTGCATACCAATCTTCTCCTAAGCCAAAACCAACGGTAACAAAAGGCGTTTGCCCATTTGAAGTAAAAAGTGTATTGATTTCATATTCCAAAGATTGCATCGCATCATAGATGTCTTTTTTAGTTTTTGCTTGAGCATAGGCTTCGCGTTTTTCCGGTTGTTCAATCCACTCTTCCGCATCTTTTAAATGCTTCGCATAGTTCAATTTTGCATAGGGTGCTAAAATTTCATCGGCGCGGTCAAATGAACAACCGCCGTATTGTGAGCTGGCCACATTGGCAATAATTTGTGAAGCTTGAGCGGTCGCTGTTTGAATAGACTTAGGTGAATCTACTTGTGCGTTCCCTAATTTAAAGCCGTTCTCAAACATATTTTTAAAGTCAATTAAACAACAATTTGACATCGTTGTGAAGGGAGAATAATCTAAGTCATGGTAATGAATTTCCCCTTTTTGGTGGGCATTCGCTACATGAGGAGGAAGCATTTTTAAACCAATGGCTTTAGAAACAGCACCTGCAGTTAAATCACGTTGTGTATTGAAAACATCGCTGTCCTTGTTTGCATTCTCATTGACAACTGTTTGATCTTTATTGATCAGTTTTTCGATGGTGAAGTTAATGTCTGTTGCCTTGCTTCTTTCAAGGTCACGCTGTGTCCGATAAGTTGTATACACTTCCGCCCACTTCGTTTCACCAAGTTCCATCAATAAATGTTCTACAATACTTTGAATTTCATAAATCTTAACATTATCCGTAAAACGTGTGAATATTTCACGCACGACCCGGTCACAAATCTCTGCTATACGGTTCTCTGAAGCTGGAGGTACTATTTCGTCCCCAGCTTTTTGCAATGCCTCAAAAATTTTGCTACTGTCAAACTTTACGGAGCGACCATCACGCTTAATCACACTGATTTCTTGATCAGTTACGACGGTGGTTTCCTCAACCATTCTCATTCTTTGTTCCCCCATTTTTTTAATTCCTTGTGCTTCTATTCTACCAAATAAAAAATTCTTTTTCCACTATATCTAGTATCATTTTTTATGAAAATAAAAGAAAGCACACTATATATAGTGTTGAGGGCAAAAACAAAAAAAGAGCTATTTTTGCTCTTTTTTAGTCATTAATCACATTAATTTGACAAGATTTCATTGTTTCTAAAGCTGCACGATGACTTTCTGGAGTTACACCTGCACAACATGAAGCATCAACAGAAATTTTCACTTCTGGAGCAAATGACTTAATCAACAAAGCATTTGAAACCACGCATATATCTGTACAAATACCAATGAGTTCCACTTGATCCACATTCTCGTTGCGGATATATTCTGCAAGCTCTACTGAACCAAAGATATTTTTTTCGAACACACGTTGAAAACCAACTTGAGCTTCCTTATGTATTTCCCAACCCGGAGTCCCTTTTTGACAGTGAATCACTGGCAAGTTTTGACCTTCTTGAGTTGTCAAATAATCTTCAAAATGTGTATCCTGTGTGGCTAGTCGTTCATTTTCGGCGTAAGTTGCCAACTTCTCGATAACCTTTGGAACAATAGCTTGCGCTTCTTTTGTACCCAAAGAACCATCTATAAAATCATTTTGAAAGTCAATCAATACCAGTAATTTTTTCATAAGCAAATTATAGCAAAATTACTTTAAAAAGCAAATGCTGATAAAAAAATAAACTCTTCTTTCATGCCAAAAGAAAAACTCCACAATCGGAGTTTTTTTTCTATTAACGATGGTACTTCTTGTCTAGATGATTGTAAACAGGAAGACCAATTAATGTAAAGACAACACCAACCATGGCTGGAACTTGGTTACTCATATAGTCTGAACTGATCAAAGTCATAACCAAGATGAAGACCCCACCAATGATTGCAATAATTGGAATCACAGGATAAAGTGGTACTTTATATGGACGGACTAATTCTGGTTCGCGCTTACGTAAGATAAAGACCGTAATGAAAACCATAGTGTAGAAAATCCAAATTACAAAGACCAACATATTTGTTAAGAAGTCGAAAGCATCGCTTGAAAGCATTGTTACAACTAACATGATTGCTGCAATTGCAACTTGCAGAATACCTGAGTTTACGGGAACACCGCTCGCTGAGAGCTTTTTGAATGTTTTCCAGAAAGGGAAAGATTTCTCTGTTGCCAAAGCGTATGAAGCACGCATCCCTGTCATCGAGTAACCATTAATTGTGCCGTAAACAGAAATCAAGATACCAATTGTGACAAGTTTGCCACCCATCCCACCAAATATTGTATTGGCAACAATAGCAGGGAGATTAGGATTATTTTCCATCAAGGTTGGAATACCTAAAGTACGAATATAAGCCGCATTGATAAAGACATAGACAAACATGATCGCAACTATACCGAGAATAATCGCACGCGGCAAATGTTTTGCAGGATTTTTCATTTCACCAGCAATATTACCAGCATAAATCCAACCATCATAGGCAAACATAGTTGCTAAAAGACCTGAACCAATTGCGGATGCCAAGGATAAGTTTTCCCCTGCTGTAATAGGAAGCAATTGGAAATCAACACCACCAGGACGAAGTAAACCAACAACCACAATCAAGGCAATCGGAATTAACTTAATCACTGTTGTAACGGACTGAAGCCCTCCTGCAGCTTTAGAACTAATAAAGTTAATCAAGGTAACTGTAATTGCTGCAATTACACCGACTATTGCGGTATTAGCAGCACTCACATTCATCCCAAATAAATTTAAAAATTGCGTACCAAATACAACAGACAGCGCTGCAATATTTGCAGGGAAGTAGATAATAGACTGTGCCCAACCTAAAAGAAATGACCAACGTTTACCAAAACCACGTTGAATGTAGCGAATCATCCCACCTGTTTCAGGAATAGCAGCAGCAAGTTCTGCCGCAGTTAACCCCCCACAAATTGAAATGATACCACCAAGTACCCAAACCAATATGTGCAATCCTGGTTGGCCAGTGAGTTCCGCAACTCGTCCAGCCTTGAAGAATACACCTGCACCAATAACCGTACCCATTACTGTTGTAAGGGCAGGGAAGAAACCAAGCGTTCGCTTCATTTCATTTTTTTGTTCCATAAGAGCTCCTCTTTCAAAGATAAATTTTTGATAAGATTAATAATAACAATGCTGATTCCTAACATCAGCATTAGAGAGTAACCTTGTAACCGATTACTCTCTTATTTTAACATAATTTTCGATTTTGTGATGGGATGAACTTAGTTTTTAGCCTTTTAATTTCTCTGTAAGTTTTTCAAGCATTTCTTTCGTCATTGCATCTAAATCATATTTAGGATTGAAGCCCCATTCTTCTTTGGCACAAGTTGCATCGATAGAGTTTGGCCAGCTGTCTGCGATACCTTGACGGACTGGATCTACATCATAATCCATTGTAAAGTCTGGCATGAATTTTTTGATTGATGCAGCAATTTCTTCAGGTTCAAAACTCATCGCAGTGATATTGAAAGCGTTACGGTTTACTAATTTGTCTGCAGGTGCATTCATCAAGTCAACAATGGCATCGATCGCATCTGGCATGTACATCATGTCCATTTTTGTTCCTTCAGCGATGAAGCTTGAGTAATGACCATTTTTGATTGCTTCATAGTAGATATCTACAGCATAGTCTGTCGTTCCTCCACCAGGCAATGTTTTATAAGAAATCAAACCTGGGAAACGCACACCACGTGTATCAACACCAAATTTAGTGTAGTAGTAATCACAAAGCAATTCCATAGAAACTTTAGTTACACCGTACATTGTATTTGGACGTTGAATAGTCACTTGAGGTGTGTTATCCATTGGAGTGCTTGGCCCAAAGGCTGCAATAGATGATGGTGAGAAGTATTGGAGCTTAAGTTCACGCGCTGTTTCCAAGGCATTAACCAAACCACCCATGTTCAAATTCCAAGCAAATTGGGGTTTTGCTTCAGCAACAGCTGAAAGAAGTGAAGCCAAGTGGATAATTGTATCCACACCATTATCTTTAGCAATTGCCATCATTTTGTCGCGGTCCATGACGTCCAAAATTTCAAAATGACCGTCAGTCACAACTGGATTACCTTCAACTTCACGTACATCTGTTGCGATAACATTATCAACCCCAAGATCTTTACGAAGACGTTCTGTTAATTCTGATCCAATTTGTCCGAGTGCGCCTGTGATGAGTACTTTTTTCATTATATTTTCTCCAATATATTTGTTATATGCTTACTTGTAATAAAATGGTTTTTATTGCCTCAAGGAATTAAATCAAGCCGATTTCTTTACCTACTTTGGCAAAAACAGCAACCGCTTCATCTAACATTTCTTTCGTATGCGCTGCTGTAGGCATCGCACGTACACGTCCTGTTCCAAGTGGTACAGTTGGGAATACGATCGGTTTAACATAGACGCCATTTTCAATCAATTTCTTAGAAAACTCTTGTGTTTTCGCTTCATCTCCGAGAATAACTGGAGTGATTGGAGTTTCAGATACACCCGTATCAAAGCCGGCTTTTTGTAGTTCTTCTTTGAAATATTTTGCGTTGTCCCAAAGTGTTTCAACATATTCTGGATGATCATGCATTAAAACAAAGGCTTCTTTAGCCGCCGCCGCTGCACCCGGTGTCAATGAAGTTGAGAAAAGGAAAGGACGTCCTTGTGATTTAAGCCAGTCAACCAAAAGTTTTGATCCTGCTACATAGCCGCCCACTACACCAATCGCTTTTGAAAGTGTCCCGATTTGGAAATCAATCTTATCTTGCAAACCAAAATGTTTTACTGTACCGGCTCCGCCGCCCATAACACCAGAACCATGTGCATCATCAACATAGGTAATCAAATCATATTTTTCAGCGATTTCAACAATTTCTGGCAATTTAGCAACGTCGCCATCCATTGAGAACACACCATCTGTGATATACATTACTTTATTGTATTCACCAGACTCCGTCGCTTCTTTTGCTTTTGCTTCAAGATCAGCCATATCTTGGTGTTTAACACGGATAATTTTAGCACCTGAGAGACGACATCCATCAATAATTGAGGCGTGGTTCAGTTCATCTGAAAGAATCGCATCCCCTTTTTTCATGACGGCGCTGATCGCCCCCATATTACAATTGAAACCTGATTGAAACGCAATCGCGGCTTCTGTGCCTTTAAATTCAGCGATTGTTTTTTCTAATTCAATGTGTATATCTAAAGTGCCGTTGATAGTACGTACAGCACCAGCTCCAGCTCCATATTTATCTGTTGCATCTTTTGTTGCTTGAATTAATTCAGGACGTGTTGCAAATCCCAAATAGTTATTTGAAGCAAGGTTAATCATCTTGTTACCCGCAACTGTAATCTCAGGACCATTGGCGCTATCTAAAACGTCAATCGTGTTGAGCAAACCCTTTTGTTTAAGGTCTCCAAGCCCATTTTCGAGGAACTGTGTTAAAACTTTTGAAGTCATTCTATAACCTTCTTTCAATTTTTAGTTACATGTTTTGTAACCGTTTACAGTAAGTTTAACACTTTTTATTTTCTCATGCAAGGATTTTTTTGCATTTTGATTAAATTTTAATTTAAATTACATGTCTTTGTGAATTTCGTGATGTCAGAGTAAATTATCTCACGATTAAAAAAAGACTGAACTATACAAAAAAAGACTCTGAAATTCAAAGTCTTTTTTTAAAGAATTATTGATCGTTGTCATTGGCAATGAGAAAATGATCCACAACATCTTCAATACGGGCCAAGTCAACATTCCCGCCTGAAACGATAGAAACAACTTTTTTGCCCTTCACATAATCATCAACTTTACCTGAGAGGATAGCTGCTGTTGCAAGAGCCCCAGCGCCTTCCACCACGATTTTTGTACGTTGAATCAGATCTTTAATGGCTAATTCAATTTCTGCTTCTGTCACAAGAACCATGTTATCAACGATTTGATTGACTACTTCAAAAGTCAATTCGCCTGGGTAAGCCACATGACAGCCATCTGCAATCGTTGGCGCTTCATCATGGTGTACTTTCTTACGTTCTCTAAAGGATGCCGTCATACCATGACAATTTTCAGCTTGAACACCAATAACTTGAATATTAGGATTAAAAGATTTCAAGGCAACTGCAACACCTGAAATCAAACCACCACCGCCTACAGGCACCAATACTGTGTCAACATCCCACAGGTGATCTAAGATTTCTAGACCGATTGTTCCTTGTCCAGCCATTACCTCTGCATCATCATATGGGGGGATATACGTAATATTATTTTCTTTAGCATAAGCTTCACAGAAGGCCTTTGAGTCATCAAACTGTTCGCCTTCAAGCATTACTTCTGCACCATAGCCACGTGTAGCATCAACTTTAGCTTGAGGCGCACCTTTTGGCATAACAATAATACTCTTGATTCCCAAAAGTTTTGATGTTAGAGCAACACCTTGGGCGTGGTTACCTGCTGAACAAGCAATAACTCCACGATCTTTTTCTTCTTGAGACAATTGAGCAATCTTATTGAAAGCACCTCGGAACTTGAATGAGCCTGTTAATTGCATATTTTCAAGTTTCAAGTAAACTTCGCCACCTGTTTTAGCAGTCAAGAACATTGACTGAATCAATGGTGTTTCACGTGCATATTGTTTAACAGTGTTTTGAGCTTTTTTAATATCTTTAATTGTAATTGGCAGATTTGCTAAATTTGGCATAATTCTTTTTCCTTAGATTTCTTTTTAAAGTTCCGTATAAGTGACATCGATTGAATCAGCAAGTGCTTTAGAAACGACTTTTCCTTTATAAACACTCAAACCAGATAGAAGCTCTTTTGATTTCAATGCCTCATCTAAGCCTTTGACTGAAATATCCTTGAGGAAAGAGATATTGCCTTGAGCCAAAGCAATTGTCGCTGTACGTGGTGTTGCACCTGGCATATTTGGCACAGCATAATGAATAATGCCATGTTTGATGAAGACGGGATCCGCATGGTTTGTTGCATGATCGATTGTTTCAACAGTTCCCCCTTGGTCAATCGCAATATCCACGATAACAGAACCTGGTTTCATAGATTCAACCATATATTCTTTAACTAATTTTGGTGGTTTAGCGCCAGGGATTAAGATTGTTGAGATAAAGACATCCGCAAGTTTAATATTTTCTTCAAGAGCTTCAGTTGTTGATTTAACGATTTCAACTGTTTTGCCTGCATAACGTTCTTTAAGTTGAGCGATACGCGCATCGCCAAGTTCAATGATAATAACCTTACATCCTAAAGCAACAGCCATATCTGCGGCATTTTCTGCGGCATTACCACCACCAAAGATAACTACAGTACCCGCTTCGATACCTTCAATACCAGGGAGAAGAATTCCTTCCCCTTCATGTTGTTTTTCAAGATAATATTGCCCAATATTAACTGCACGACGCCCCGCAATAGCTGACATTGGTTTAAGTAACTCCAGCACACCATTGATTGAGATGTTTTCACCAGAAATAGCTGTTACACCGACTTCCATCATTTTTTCAACACAAGCTTTATTTGCTGCCAAATGCAAGAATCCCCAAATAATTTGTCCTGGTTTGAAATATTTATATTCAGATTCCATTGGTTCTTTGACTTTAACAATCAACTCCGCTTCCCAAGCAGTTTCTGTATCAACAATTTGCCCTCCAGCTGCTTCGTAAAGGTCATTTGTAAAACCACAACCTGCACCAGCATTGCTATCGACAAGTACTTCATTACCTGCTTCAACGAGTATTTTCACGTTTTCTGGAGTCATCCCCACACGCGCTTCACCTTGTTTTGGGTCTTTAATTACACCAATTTTCATTTTGTTTCTCCTTTGTGAATTCTTTATCAATTAAATGATAGCACTTTCATTCTCTTTTGGCAATTATTTTTGTGAAATAAAACACTTTTTTAACGGTTTATTATTCTTCCTGTCTATATTCTGTCAATTATAAAAAAAGACACTCAAATCTTACAATTTGAATGTCTTTAAACTTATTTTAGTGATCAACTTCGTCTGGATTGCGTGCTAGACCTGCTTTCCCATGAAGGCTGTCAATAAAGGCGATATCTTCTTCAGTCAAATCAAAATCAAAGATATCCGCATTTTCTTTAATACGGCTTGCCGTTACAGATTTAGGTAAAGGAAGGTAGCCTTTGTGTAAACTCCAACGTAAAACGACTTGGGCAACTGTTTTACCATATTTAGCTGCAATATCCGTCAATTCTGTAACCGCAAAGATTTTACCTGTACCAAGAGGGCTGTAAGCTTCTGTCAAAATATCGTGTGCTTTATTGAAGGCAACAACCTCTTCTTGCTGATCCGAAGGATTAACCATAATTTGATTAACCACAGGTTTAATTTCAGCGACTTCCAATAATGGTTCCAAGTGACGTGGATGGAAGTTCGATACCCCAATAGCACGCACTTTTTTGTCGTGTACGCCTTCTTCCATGGCTTTCCAAACGGCGGCATTGCGCTCTGCAAAGTTTGGACGAAACGCTTTTGGATTTGGCCAGTGAATAAGATAAAGGTCCACATAGTCTAAACCTAATTTTTCCAAGCTTTCGTTAAGTGCTGCTCGTGCATCTTCTGTTGTGCCAACAGCCCAAAGTTTTGTCGTAATAAACAAGTCTTCGCGTGCAATTCCACTGTCTTTAATCGCGCGGCCTACTGACTCTTCATTGCCATACACAGCTGCTGTATCAATATGACGGTATCCCACTTCTAAGGCGGTTTTTACAGCTTGATATGCTTCTTCGCCATCTTTAGATTGCCATGTTCCAAAACCCACTTTTGGAATTGTCATACCATTTGCGAGAGTGTAAGTTTCTGTAAGTGACATAATTTCTCCTTTTCTTTACTTTCTAGCTTCATTCTATCACTTTACGAGGTCAGACAAAAAAATTTTGGTTCAAAAAATGGTAAAATAGAAGAATACTAAGAATAGTGGAGGTAGAAAATATGGCTGAAGTAGAATCATTCCAGCTCGATCACACAAAAGTTTTAGCACCTTACGTGCGTCTAATTGGGACAGAAACTGGTCCTAAAGGTGATATCATCACCAACTTTGATGTCCGTTTTGTGCAACCTAATCACGGTGAAATCCCGACAAGTGGACTACATACTATCGAACACTCAATGGCAAGTTTGATACGTGACCGTATTGATGGCATGATTGACTTTTCTCCTTTTGGATGTCGTACTGGCTTCCATATGATTATGTGGGGCGAACCAACTGCTGAGGAGATTGCCAAAGTGATCACTTCATCTTTGGAAGAGCTTGCAGGAGACAGTTTCACTTGGGATAATGTCCCAGGGGTTGCCGAAAAAGAATGTGGAAATTATCGTGATCATTCATTATTTTCAGCAAAAGAATGGGCGAAGAAAATTTTAAGTGAAGGTATCTCCTCGGATGCTTTCGAACGTCGCCTTGTAAAATAGAGAGAAAGAGAACCATGGGAAAGTATCAATTAGACTATAAAGGGCAAGCCTCTGTCCAAAAATTCCACGAAAAAAATTCAAATAAAAAGACAGATAAGTTGTCAAAAATCGAGGAATTAAAAAAACAACACCAAGCGAAAAAGAAAAAAGAGAAGAAAGCATGAAAAAGTTAAACATTGCTTATGTTGGTTTTGGGAAGTCCACCAATCGCTATCATATTCCTTATGTTAAAATTCGTGAGCACTTCAACATTGCACGCATTGTCAATCGTAGCCTCGGTAAACGTCCTGAACAAGCCATCCTTGAGGCTGAAGGAACTGTTTTTTCAACAGACATCAATGATATTATTCAAGATGATTCGATTGATTTGGTCATCGTGGTCACGCCAGGTGCTGCACATTACGAAACCAGTAAAAAGCTTTTACTGGGTGGAAAAAACGTTATCTGTGACAAACCTTTAGTAGAAACTTTAGAACAAGCCAAAGAATTGGTGGGTATCGCTCAAGAAAAGAACCTCTTCTTTATGCCTTTCCAAAATCGTCGTTTTGACAGTGATTTTTTGACGGTCAAAAAAGTTTTGGAGGCGGGTTACCTAGGAGATTTGCTTGACATTACTGTCACTATGGATCACTATCGTCCAGCAGACGCATCTGCTGGAAAAAACTTTGATGGTGCCTGGTATGGCCACGGTGTACACATGGTTGACCAAATGGTTTCACTCTTTGGTCAACCAAAAGATGTACAGTACGATATACGTTCGACACGTGATTCAAATGCTGTAGATGATTACTTCTCTGTAAACTTGCTTTACACCGATTTCCGTGCAACCGTTCAAGCCACTGAACTGGCTGCGCTCAAACGTCCCAAATGGGTGCTTTATGGTTCTAGAGGAACTTTAATTAAAGAAAACGTTGACCAACAGGAAAATGATTTGAAGGTGGGAATCTTCCCAGGAAGTGAAGGGTTTGGTGCCGATACACCACAAGATTTTGCTCAATTGACATACTACAATCAAAATGGGGATCGTATTGACAAGTCAATTCCTACGATTTCAGGCGATTATGGCCGTGTTTATGATGCAGCTTATGCGTCAATCGTGAATGGAGCTGAAAAACTCGTTTCAGATGATCAAATTTTGACGGTTATTGAAACTTTAGAAAATGGTTTTAAATAAGAAAGTCCTCTTTGAGGGCTTTTTTGTATACCTTTCTATCGGCAAAAATAGCAATTCATTTCCTGAAAGAACTGAAAGATAAAATGTTAAAATGACACTATGACTATTACATTTAAAAATGTCACTAAAAAATACGGAGACAAAGCCGTACTTTCAGATATCAACTTCTCCATTGAAAGTCATGAGTTTTTTGTACTCGCAGGATCTTCTGGTGGCGGAAAAACAACATTACTCAAGATGATTAACCGGCTCATCGAACCCAATGAAGGGCAGGTTCTCATTGATGATCAAGATATTCAAACGATTAATTTAAGAGACTTGCGTCTTCAAATAGGATATGTTCTCCAGCAAATTGCGCTCTTTCCTAACATGACCGTTTTAGAAAATATTGGTCTCATCCCGACGATGAAAGGTTGGAGCAAAAAAGAAACCCGTGCGCGTGTACTCGAACTCCTTCCTTTAGTTGGTCTAGATGCTGAAAAGTACCTTAACCGCTATCCTCACGAACTTTCTGGGGGTGAAGCACAGCGGATTGGTATTTTGCGTGCTATTGCCTGCAAGCCAAAGATTATTTTAATGGACGAACCCTTCTCCGCTCTGGATCCTATCTCTCGTAAACAACTACAGGAACTGGTCAAAGATTTGCAGAAAACCTTGAAAATCACAACGGTTTTTGTTACCCACGATATGTCCGAAGGAATGGCGATGGCTGACCGTATCGCGATTCTCAAAGATGGTGAACTACAGCAGGTGGGCCGTCCCCAAGAAATTTTAAATGCCCCAGCAAATACTTTTGTGGCCGACTTCTTCACGGACTATCAGCAAGATTTGTCTCAATATAAGTTAAAAAATCTTGAACAAGCTCTTGCGACACATGCTTTTTCGGAAGAAACGCCTTTGGCAGAAATCTTAAATAGTCTGGAGGACGATGCCCATGAATAATTTGATTGCTACCTTTCAACAGCAAGAGCATCAGTTTTGGACCGCTCTTCTAGAGCATATCCAAATTTCCTTGGTTTCTCTTTTTATCGCTATTCTAATCGCACTTCCTCTTGCCTTACTTTTAAGACGTTATCCCAAAATTGCTGAGCCTGTCCTACAACTTACTGGAATTTTCCAAACGATTCCAAGTTTGGCCTTGCTTGGATTATTGATTCCTTTCATTGGGATCGGTTCTTTGCCAGCTATTGTCGCATTAGTTGTCTATGCCCTTTTTCCTATTATTCAAAATACCTACACCGGACTTCAACAAATTGATCCGTCCTTAATTGAAGCAGCAACTGCTTTTGGAATGAATCGGCGAGAGCGCTTGATGAAGTTTGAGCTGATACTTGCTTTGCCCTTTATTATGGCTGGTATTCGTACAAGTGCTGTCATGATTATTGGGACAGCAACTTTAGCTGCACTTATTGGAGCAGGTGGGCTCGGAAATTTCATTCTCTTAGGCATTAACTCCAATGATGTTAACCTTATCCTGATTGGAGCGATTTCTTCTGCTTTATTGGCCGTTATTTTCTCAACCTTACTCCGCTTCTTGGAAAAAGCAAAAATTCGTACCATTCTGATTAGCTTCTTTGCTGGTCTTTTACTCTTGTTGGGTTCATATTATCACCCTCAATCCAATGCTCATCCACAGATTACCGTTGCTGGAAAGCTCGGAGCTGAGCCGACACTTTTGATAAATATGTACAAGGAAGTCATTGAAAAGAACAGTGACATCGAAGTTACTCTCAAGTCCAACTTTGGAGACACCACTTTCCTTTACAATGCTTTAAAATCCAATAAAATTGATATCTATCCTGAATTTTCTGGAACAGTCTTAACGACATTCTTGAAAAAAACCACAACCTCCACCGATCCAAAAAAAGTTTACGAAGAAGCACGCGCAGGCATAGCTAAGCTTGATAACTTTGCCTATCTTACACCTATGGAGTTTCAGGATACTTATGCTTTGGCTGTGAAAAATAGCTACGCCCAGGAACATCACCTTAAAAATATTTCTGATCTCCAGGGGCTGCCTTCAGTTAAAGCTGGCTTTGACTTAGAATTCGCACACCGCCAAGATGGCTATATTGGTATTCAAAGTTTATATGGACTAAATTTTGACGTGAAGACAATGCAAACAAGTTTGATCTATAATGCCTTGAACAGTGATAGCATTGATTTAGCCCAAGTTTACTCCACAGACAGTCAAATCAAACAGTATGAACTTACTGTACTGAATGATGATAAAAATCTTTTCCCACCTTATCAAGCAGCTCCTTTGATGAATAAAGACCTCCTTAAGAAGTACCCCCAATTGGAGCAAATTTTAAACCGACTTTCAGGAAAAATTACCAATCAGGAAATGATTGACATGAATTACGCCGTCAATGTTGAGCAAAAAGATCCTGCTGCCGTGGCACATGACTTTTTAGTGAAACACAGTTTGATTTAAAGGCTGAGCTTAAGAACTCTTACATAAGGGTTCTTTTTATATATTTCCTAAGCGAGCGCATGAAATCAGCACCTGAAACTATGCTATAATGAAGTTATGAAAAAATATGATGTAATCGTTGTTGGGGCTGGACCTTCGGGTATGATGGCTGCTATAGCTGCTGCAGAAAATGGTGCCCATACAGCTTTAATCGATAAGAACAAAAAGGTAGGAAAAAAACTGTTGATGACGGGGGGCGGACGCTGTAACGTTACCAACAGCCATTCGGTAGACGACATTATCACTCATGTCCCTGGAAATGGGCGCTTCTTGCACAGTGCTTTTGCTCAATTTTCGAACTTAGATATTATTGACTTCTTTGAAAAAAATGGCATTCCGCTCAAGGAGGAAGACCATGGGCGGATGTTCCCTGTAACCGATAAATCTCGAACCATTGTTGAGGGACTTTTCAGTAAAATAGAGGAACTTCATGTGGACTATTTCCCAAACGCTGCCGTAACTGAACTCAATATAGAACATGGCGCCATTACTGGACTTGAAACAGAAACAGAGTGCTTCACAGCCTCTTGTGTCGTCTTATCTACTGGCGGACGCGCCTATCCATCGACAGGTTCTACTGGTGACGGTTATAAATTAACACGAAGTGCTGGACATACCATTACAACCCTTTATCCGACAGAGTCCCCCTTAATTTCTTCTGAAACATTTATTAATGAGAAAACTTTGCAAGGTATTTCTCTTCGAGATATCCGCTTAAGTGTACTTAATGCTAAAGGAAAAATCATCATTGAACACCAAATGGATATGCTCTTTACGCACTTTGGTCTCAGTGGTCCTGCAGCACTTCGCTGTTCTAGCTTTATCAACCAAGAGCTGGCTAAGGGCGCAGAAAGCGTTACTGTACAGCTGGACAGCTTCCCCGACATATCTGCGGCACAACTCTTAAATGATTTGAAAAATACTGCACGTGATAATGGAAAGGCTGTTAAAAATGCTTTTGCAGCGCTCACGCAGGAACGTTACTTACTTTTCTTACTGGATAAAGTCCAAATCGATGCGGATATGCCTGCAAAACAATTGACCGAAAAACAATTAGAGAAATTTTCTCATATCCTTAAAGCATTTCCAATCCAAATCGATAAAACTTTTCCGATTGAGAAATCTTTCGTTACTGGTGGAGGCGTTCAACTTAAAGAAATTAATCCAAAGACAATGGAAAGTAAATTAACGCCTGGCCTATATATGACAGGGGAATTGCTTGATATTAACGGTTATACTGGAGGCTATAATATTACTTGTGCTTTTGTGACAGGTCATGTAGCAGGTACCCATGCTGCAGAAATAGCCTCTTATATGAAATACTGAACATACTTTATAAAAATATCTAAAAATCAAGTTCATTCTTGCATTCTGTCCCGTGAAATGGTATTATATTAAAGTACCAATTCGCGGAAGTGGCGGAATTGGCAGACGCGCAGGATTAAGGATCCTGTGGCCTATCTTGGCTGTGCGGGTTCAAGTCCCGCCTTCCGCATCGCAAAAACACCGGTAAATAACTGGTGTTTTTTTATGTTTCTTATTTCAAACAAATGCCTCCTCAGTAATACAAAATACTGGTTTACCGAGACGCAAACATGATATACTGATTTTAACTATTGGAGGACTTTATGCTTTATCTACTCTTTTTTCTCACTGTTTCTGGGATAGGCTATTTGCTGATCAAATTTAAAGACCGTAGTATCTTTGGCGGCTTGCTTTTTGCTGCAGGTTTGATACTCTCATTTTTCACCCTTTTAATTCTTGGACTCGTCTTCCTTGATAAGACCTCCTCTCATGGTTCAATGCTTGCTTTAGCAATTTTTTATTTGCTTATCCCTCTCATCTTTTTAGCTGTATGCATCTATCTCATTTTAAATTCTCAAACGATGCGTACTAAAGAAGGAAAAAGCTTAACTGCAAAGCTCTCCGCTGCCATGAGCCTAAACTTAATCATCAGTTTTCCACTTTTTGTTTTCTTAATTACAGGCGTATTCAAGCTCCCACTCTTTCTGAATATCATTTTGTTATTTATCCTCTTACTTGATCTAATACTGTCTTTTATTTTTATTGCCTATCTCTTTTATTCTTGGATGTACCAAATGCTGCCGCTCAAAAAGCATATTGACTATATTATTGTATTGGGATCTGGTATTTCTAGTGAGGATGTTCCTCCTCTTCTAAAAAGCCGTTTGGACAAAGGAATTGAATATTTCTATAAAAATCCGAATGCGAAATTTGTCGTGAGTGGTGGTCAAGGTGCTGATGAGCCTGTTTCTGAAGCTTATGCTATGCGTAAATACCTCCTCTCTCAGCATATTCCTGAAGACATGATTATTCTAGAAGATCAATCAACTACAACGTATGAAAACATGCTCTTTTCAAAACAGCTTATCGAAGAAGATTGGCTCACAAGATGTGAGGCTGAACCTCCAAAGCCAAGTATTATCTTTTCAACCAATAACTACCATGTGCTCCGTGCACGTTTATATGCCCGTAGAGTGCATCTCAAGGCTGAAGGGGTTGGTGCACCCACTGCACTTTATTTCTTGCCCACAGCCCTTATACGTGAATATGTGGCCCTCTTATCACACAATAAAATATGGGTTATGGGACTCATCGGTTTTGTTTTCTTGATTTTATTGTATAGCTTTTTGCCAATATAAAAACACACGGTGAATGAATGACCGTGTATTTTTGTTATACTACACCAACCAAGGTATAGCGTAAGATGTAAAGAATAAGCAAATGCGCGGGATAAAAATAATAGAATAGATCTCTTTGCCACTGGGCACCACTACCGCCGCGTTGCCCAGTGTAGAGGTAAATAAAAGGTAAGACAGTAATAATCATAAATTCATTTGAAAAACTGAGCACCTGATAAAGCGTACCTACTGCACTGCCTGTAAAATAGCCCACCAAACTCCAGGTGAGCAAAAGAAGACTAAAAGTAATAATTCCCGCTGAAATTTTTGCCCATCTTCCTCGGAAAAAATAGAAAATGAGGACCAATACAAGCTCATATGGGCCACCCTCACTCAACAAGATAAAGGGCAAAAGTAATACAATGACTAAGCTGTAAGAAAAATACTTAAGCTTCGTCCCTTGATTTTTACGCATAATATCAATTGCCCAGATGAAAGCAAATAAGAGTGCCAGAGTCATAAAAATATTATGACCAGCAAGAAGTAAAAATATATCAAATTGCCCATATGGATCCTCAAAACTGCTCCTTGTCAGCAAGTTGAAGCTAATATTGATGGCATACATCAATAAACCACCACCTAAAAGCCTTAAAAAATATTTTTTTCGACTTCTTGTATAATGAAAGCCTTCGACCATCATAAAGACAAATAGGGGCGCGACAAATCTCCCTAAAAATCCTATCCAAGTGGGTAAGCCCAAGTAGCTCCCAAGATAAGTGTTCACATGGTCAATAACCATAAATATTATACCTATGATTTTTAAATCATAGCTAGAAAAAATTTTTTTCATACGCTGTTCTCCTTTATTCGTAAAACAGATTTTCTAGAAGAAACCAGCCTAGCTAAAGAGATTTAAGAGGCAAGAGAGCTACTTCTATTAAGTCGGCTTTTTTTAGAAAAACTGATACCTTTTTATTATAAAGGAGGAATTGTACATTCACTCTTACATTTCAGTAATTTATGGCCTATTAAAAAACTGTTGGAACAACTTTCCAACAGTTTTTCTTATTTTGTTATTTGAATAAATAAGACTTTCAAATAATCGCCTTCTGGGAAAGAGGAAGCCACCTTGAAGTCAGCCGGCAAATGCTCTTCCTGAAAAATCTTAAATTTAACATTTTTATTTTTAAGGGCCTGTTCCACCATTTTACGGAATTTCTCACGGCTGACATTGGCAGCATTTGTGGAGGCAATCAAAAGTCCTTCTTTATTTAAAATATCGATTGATTCTTGAACGAGTTCCCCATAATTTTTCGCGACCGAAAAAGTCTTCTTCTTGTTACGGGCAAAGCTTGGTGGATCTAAAACAATGACATCGTAACTCAACTCTTTTTTCTTGGCATAATTAAAATAACCAAAAACATCCATAACATAGATGCGCTGACTCTCAGGATCAATACCATTCATTGTAAATTGTTCTCGCGTTTTATCTAAAGAACGTTTGGCCAAATCCACTGAGGTTGTCTGGCTTGCTCCTCCAAACGCTGCTGCAACCGAAAAAGCGCCTGTATAACTAAACATATTTAAAAGAGTCTTACCGGCCACTAAACCACTCGCTAAAGTACCACGAACTTCTTTCTGATCTAAGAAAATCCCTGTCATCAACCCTTCATTCATATATGTTGCATAGGTCACTCCATTTTCCATAACAGCTAATGGTTCTGGAGCAATTTCCCCCCCTATATGTCGCGTTTCAAAACTTAATCCCTCAAAACGAATTTTTTCATAAATTCCTTTGATTTCAGGATAAACAGATTGAAAAGCAGCTATAATATCTGTACTTTGCGTATAGATAAAAGGATTGTACCAGCTAAAAACAGCATACTCAGCATAATAATCAACAGTCACCCCTCCTAATCCATCTCCTTCACCATTAAAAATCCGGAAGGCTGTGGTGAGATCATCTTGAAAAAAAGAAAGGCGTGCGCGCTTAGCTTCTTCAAACTTCTCCTCATAGAAGCTTTGATTTATAGCCTCTGGAATTTGACTTAAAAGCCAACCGGCACCTTTATTTTGCTTCGATAAATAGCCTCTTCCTAAAAAATTTTCTTTTTCATCAACAAAGTCAATAAACCCATCTTCCTGTGGAGTAGACTTTAAATCTTCGGCAACAATTAAGGGGAAAGCGCGGCGAAGCTTAAGTGCGGCCTGCTTTTTTACTGTGATTTTCTTCATAACATTATTGTATCAAAAAAACAGACCATGGTCTGTTTTTTATTGCATTATTTTTCTGTAAGAGCATCAAGTCCTGGAAGAACTTTACCTTCGAGAAGTTCCATAGAAGCACCACCACCTGTAGAGATCCATGAGAATTTATCTGCACGACCAAGGTTGATTGCTGCAGCTGCTGAGTCACCACCACCGATGATTGATTTCACACCTGGTTGAGCAATGATAGCATCCATAACACCAATAGTACCTGCTTGGAAATCAGGGTTTTCAAAGACGCCCATAGGACCATTCCAAACAACTGTTTTAGCGCCTTCAAGTTCTTTAGCAAAACGTTCCACTGATTTAGGACCTGCATCAAGACCAAGGAAACCTGCATCAACTGCTTCACCTTCAGTATCTTTTACTTCAGTGTAGCCAGCAAAAGCATTTGCTTCTTTTGAGTCTACTGGCAAGATAAGTTTACCGTCTGCTTTTTCAAGCAATTCTTTTGCCAAGTCAAGTTTATCTTCTTCAACCAAAGAGTCACCGATTTCGATACCTTGTGCTTTGAAGAATGTGTAGGCCATACCACCACCGATGATAACTTTGTCTGCTTTACCAAGCAAGTTTTCAATAACACCGATTTTATCTGAAACTTTTGAACCACCAAGAATCGCTACGAATGGACGAACTGGGTTTTCAACAGCTTCTTGGATGTAAGCAATTTCGTTTTCAAGCAAGAAACCAGCTACTGCTTTATCCACGTTAGCAGAAATACCTACGTTTGAAGCGTGTGCACGGTGAGCAGTACCAAATGCATCATTTACGAAGATACCGTCTCCGAGTGAAGCCCAGTATTTACCAAGTTCAGGATCATTTTTAGATTCTTTTTTACCATCAACATCTTCAAAACGAGTGTTTTCAACAAGCAAGATATCGCCATCTTTTAATTCAGCAATAGCAGCTTCCAATTCAGCACCACGTGTAGTACCTGGGAAGACAACTTCTTTGCCCAATTTTTCACCCAAAGCTGCTGCTACTGGAGCAAGAGATTTACCAGCTTTGTCTGCTTCTTCTTTAACACGACCAAGGTGAGAAAAGAGAATTGCGCGTCCGCCTTGTTCAAGTACATACTTGATTGTTGGAAGAGCTGCAGTGATACGGTTATCATTAGTAATTACACCATCTTTAAGTGGGACATTGAAGTCCACACGAATAAGAACTTTTTTACCTTTAAGATCTACATCTTTAACAGTCAATTTTGCCATTTTCTGGAAATCTCCTATAAATTTTTATTTAGTAATAAAGTAATTATATCACAATTTGGGTAAAACTTTCGCTCCAAGCATTATCAATAAACTCACTGCTGATCATATAATATATTCGTTATTTTTTCCTTCAAACGATACTTTTCCATACGGTGCAATTCATCGCCGGCGAGGTAACTTTTGAGGAGCCGTCGGTAGCGTAAATTTAAGTTTTCAAAAACTTCTTCAAGTAAACTTCCAGAAATCAGGATATGTTCTGGACTGGCTGCTTTCCCCTTTAGAGTATCAGAATATTCGTATATATCTAAGCCAGTCCCGCAATCAAAACCCCTTTTAAAAGCCCGCTCCCTTCTTTTAATATCAATAAGTCTCTGCTTATAGCGCACCTTAAAATGGCAAAATAAGTTCCTTTGCGTCACACCATCTCCCAGCAAATCGTATAATACCAAGCGCCCTTCCTGCTGATAGTCATCAAACGTCCAAAAATTTATCGGAATCAAACGACTGTTCTTCCACACAATATGTTGGACAGAATGAAAAATTTCTTCCAACTGCTCCATATCTAAATTATGCTCCATCCTAATATTTTTTTCTCCCCTCTAGAATAACTTCCAACTTACCGTAATTTATTTTATTCCCTCCTTTTGTGATATGCCTTACTCCTATATAGTAGAATATCATAGCTTAAGCTAAATACAATTATCAAATTATTTTTATTTTTTAAATTTCTAAAACATAATCGAAAATATGGACATTTTTTAAGTTCCAGAATATAAATTGACATTTTATCAAAAAAAATAGAATATAGGCACTTATCTTTTCATCTTAGAGTAATAAATAACAATTCTCTGATATTTAACAAAAATAATTTATTTGCCAATTGAAAACAACTAGGCCATTCTCCAAGCTGTTCATATAAATTATGTACAAAAAAACCAAGAGTCATAAAACTCTTGGTTTGAGTGATGCCGAGGACCGGTTTCGAACCGGTACGAAGGTTCCCCTTCGCAGGATTTTAAGTTTCAGATTTAACTATTTTTAGAGTTTTCTAAACTCACAAATCGCTCTATAATCAATTTTAACAGCACTTCGATTTTTGTACATTCATTTAAAATTCTAGTTTTTGGACAAACTTTGTGCAAAATAATTGCTTTTCTTTTACTTGATAAAATCGACAAAATTATATCATTATAAAGAAGTTATTTTATTCTTGATGTATGAATATGCAAAACTTCTAATTAACTCAACACCATAATATAGAAGAAAGTCTCCAAATAAAGATATATAGCTATTTATCATTTAGTTCAATTCTGTAAAAACCTTGATTTTCATCATAATTAGACATTTTTTAGACACTCAGTACTAACTTTTGAATAAAAAAACAGCAATTTCAAAACCAGAAACTGATGTTTTAGTTGTCAGTATTGCTCTTCAAAATATTGATACCTAATATACTGAAAAATACTATTCACTTGTCGCTTTTTAGAATAATCCAACTTCATTTGCTGGTATATTTCAGGATTATCTTCTTGTTTCAAAATAAAGAGCTTTACCTGCCTGCCTTCTCTATATAAAACACAAACACCGCCCACTAAAACCCACGTGTAAATCGTATTTCTCACAAATTTTTTATCATATTCAATCATATCCGATAAATATTTCATATAAAAATATTTCTTCGTATAGATCTTTTCTTTTATCGCAAATATAGATAGATAAGTCATTGCATACCCAGAAACAAAAAGTATCATAGAAGCTATAAACAATCCAAAACTAAGTTTTCCAACACTCATCCCATATGTAATTATTAGTAAAAGAACGGAACTCGGAACTAGTACAAATATTGCCCATATCAACGCAATCCTTTTTCTAATCACAAATCTCTTTTCTCTTTCTTTAGCCATAAAGTGACACTTTATCTGTATAGAACTAAATTCAGCATTAGAGATCTCACTTCTCCTTATCATCATCCTCCTCTCCTTCTACAGAAATACCAAATAAACCTAGAATTGCTACAAATGCACTTGCAATTGCACCTAATCCCGCACCTGCGGTAAATACTAACCAACCAAACGCAACCATAGCAATTCCAATTATTCCCATAGTAATTTCATCGGAGTGTTCATCTATAAAAGCACTTAATTTTTCCATGGCACTCCCAAAACAGGGAGTGGGGACAAGAAGCTAAAATCAATATTAATATTAAATTCTACACTTTGCCCTATTTTTGCTTCCGCTTCCTCAATATCCGGAAAATTATAAGTCACTTTAAACCCTTTATTCAAAGTTTCATTTATTGTTACTTCTATTGTGACTTGCGCATTACTAATTCCAGCACTAACTTCATTAATTTTTGAAATCAGTAAACTGCCTGATTCTACACCAATTTAAAATATCAAGTACTGCAAGGCTCTCTCAGTATCGCTATGAATTGCGCACCAACTTTTCACGTTAACTATATCACAGCATACGAGAACGAGTTGTCAACAAACTTGATAAGTGCCAAGTGAATACATAATTCTATTTCATTTGTTATAACAAGCTATCTACCTGTAATGAACTTTTGTGAAATATTTATCTTGGTTGAACTAGATATGTCTTACTGTAATTATTAATGTTTCATCTTTTGCAGTAATAAAAACAAGTTTATCCGTTCCTTTATCCACTTTATTCAATTGAACACTTTTTAATTGAATATTTCTCAATGGTACCTTATTGTATAAGGTATTACTTCGTACAAAGTTAATCCGGTCAGACCGGGACCAACTTCGATAAGCCTCTCCTGGACCTATAGGATCTAAATTTAACTGTAATGTATTACTCTTACTATTTAATTCTCCAATAACATACTGAGGTTTAAATGGAGAAACATACCCAGATATTGAAGGAACTGATCTATCATTTGCTATTTGTATGGAATGTAATTTTACCCCAGATATTATTAATATTACTAATAGTATCAATACTAACAAAAAATTTTTTTTACTTAATTTCATTTAGTCTAATCCGTGTTCATTAAAGTAACGTAACTTTCTTTCAAAAGCTTTTGCAATTGCTTCAGAATTTTTAAGGAAATCTGAAATAGAATATTTAGTAAAATGCTGAACAAAGTATGTTAATATTCCATTATTTACTACTTCCCAAAATTGATCATTAGTTACAGCGTCATATGTAATATTGTAAATATTATTTACACTTCCAAATCGTACTGTAGTAAATTGTGAAGCTCTTCCACGCCAACCATTTTGAGTATAGTATTTCAAAAAACCATTTAATCCAGTTTTGTCATTCATAGCCTGACAAATTTGGTCGATATTGTATGCATCAATATCCTGAATAAAATCAATAGCTGGAAAAGTTCCTACTTCTTCTTCCCCAATAGCATTATACATATATTCTTCAATGTCATTATCAGATGTTCCTGCTAATTTTGCATCATTCCAACATGTAATCAAATCTCCTAACCACCCAGCAAAATCAGTTGTAGTCTTTACTACAGGAGCTAAATTAAATAGATGGGTTTGTAAAGTAACGATAAGATGAGCTAAATCAATTTTTCTTCCACTATCTGGATCATAAACAAATTTCATTTTATTTTAACACAACATTTATAATTATACAATAATGAATATAAATTTCTTTATAAAAACAAAAAAATAGTACCTGTACTTGTAAGAATATAAACTAGTGATGCTGTTAGTAACAAATTGAAACATTAAAATTTAATATTAAAAAGACTAGAATTATTTAAACCTATAATTCTAGTCTTTTATTTTTAATCTTGATTATCACTCAAGCCAAATAATTCTCCCCAAGGACTCTTATAGAAATCACTGCTTCGGAGTGCCTTATTCAGGTTTTCCGCAAGTTTTCTGCTCTCTTCGTCACGATACTCTATCTCATGTCCAAGTTTTTCATTCTGTCCCTCAATTAAATTCACCCCTTGTCCTCCCTCTTATAGACACCTTGTTTTCATGTTCTCGTTCTTCTCTTATCTTCTGAATTTCTTGATAGACTTGCTCAATATTCAATTGATTCAAAAGCGTAAAGAAGTTTCAGATTTAGCTATTTTTAGAGTTTTCTAAAATCACAAATCACTCTATAATCAAATTTAACAACACTTCGATTTTTGTACATTCATTTAAAATTCTGGTTTTTGGGCAAAATAATTGCTTCTCTTTTACTCGATAAAATCAACAAAACTATATCACTATAAAGAGGTTATTTTATTCTTGATTATGATTAAACTTTTTTAGACATTCGGTATTAACTTTTGAATAAAAAAATAAAAACAGCAATTTCACATCATTGAGATTGCTGTTTTTTCCTATTATATTTTCTTACTATAATTGAACGGAATTTTACGGAAATATTTAATAATATAATTATTTCCACTCACCCCAATACTCTTTATTCGCTTCATAAAGTTCATCTAAAACTTTTTTACCCGTAGTATAGTCAGGAATCGTTTTATTGAGCATTGTTGCTTCAAGCGCTGCTTGATAAGAATGAGTCAATGCTGCTTCTACTGTCTTTTGCTCATATGCTTTTTGCATTTCCATCAGTCCTTTTTGGAAAGCCGGAATTTTCCCAATATTAATCGGTTCTGCTCCGCTACTTCCAACATAGGCAGGTACTTCTACCACAGCTTCTGGATCAAAATTTGAAATTGCACCATGATTTTTTTGATTTACAACAAAACGCTCCCTCGTGTTATGAATAATCGCATAAGCAATATCTACGATATAGTTTCCATGTACACCTGCATGAAGTTCTGAATCTTTTGCACTTCCTGCCGCAATTACACGCTCACATTCTTCATAAATCCGTTTTTCTCTTCCCTGCATAACATAATCACCACGAGTGAAGTTCGCATCGAGATGTTCCATCGCTTCATCAGGCGTCAAATAATATTGAAGGTAACAATTCGGGAAGTATTCTGGGAAGCGCTTAAACAAACTGATCATTTGCTTATAAGTTTCAACCCAATATTCATCCCCCACAGTTTCTTCATTTGACATGAGAAGTGTATCAATTTTTCCTGAAAGTACATCTTCTCTCAATTGTGGCAATAAATCTACACCATTTTCATCAATGATGTTTGTCCACCAGCCAAAATGATTCAAACCAAAGTATTTAAAAGTTAAATCACGATGCTCTTTACCAAAGTATTTTGCAATCGCCCCTTCAATAGAGATAGGCATGTCACAGATACAAAGCACTTTTGCTTCTGGAAATTCTTGATAAATTGCTTCAGAAAGAATAGCTTCTGGATTAGTATAGTTCAAAATCCAAGCATCCGGACAAAGTTCTTTCACTTTTTTTATGATTTCTAATACTGCAGGAATTACACGCATGGCAAAAGAAAATCCTCCCAAGCCACATGTTTCTTGTCCAATAACTCCATTTTGAATACAGATTTTTTCGTCAATAGATCTCTGATAATTTAAACCTGGACGAATTTGCATAAATAGAAAATCTGCTCCTGTTAATGCCTCATCTATATCTGTAGTATAGGAGACATTAACTTTCGAGCCTGTTTCCTTATAGTACATTTCTGTGTATTGTCCTAAGAGTTGTGCTCGTTTTTCATCAATATCATAGAGTACTAAATCTGTGAGATTTAATTCTGAAGAACGTTGACGTAGTACTTCGAGTATTCCAGGAGATTGAGTAGATCCTCCCCCAACCATTACAAATTTGTTTCCCATTATTCTATTTTCTCCTTATTTATAAATTTCCATAATGGACAATTTCAAGATTTTTAGCTTCAATAAGTGACTTGACTTGAGGTGCAGTCAAAAGTTCGACTTCTCTTATTCTTTGAACATTAAAGGATGAGCCGAAATATAGAGCTTCATCCACGAATGCGGGATGAACCATAAGCTCCGTTATATCTTCTGTCACTCCCTCTAGTACCCTTTGAATTTCTTCTAAGCATTGGTTTTGAGTTTTCAAATATGGGGTATCCATATTGCGAATAGCTGAATAATTCATTAAATCCGCAAAACCTCGGATATCTTTTTGATAATTCAGGTCAACTCGCTCCTCTAAACCAAATGCATTCCGAAATGTGAGCTTGTATTTTTCAGAAATACGTTTGACAATTGACTCGTTACCTTCAAATGTGTGCACATGATGATGACTATCCAAATGAGTCAAAGGTACGCCTTGATTCAATAAATAGTCAATTTGTGTACACCACTCTTTAAAAATTTCTTCATCATTGATTTCATTGCGCTTTTGATGATATTCTTGTAACAAATGAAATTTTCCATCTTCTCCTTTGAGTGTTGTCCCTTGGGTCATTGGTGCGCCACAGGTCAATACTAAGTGTGCTCCAACACCTAATCCCGGATAATCTTTAGCGAGTTTAATCGCTTCATCACAGCCTGGCATATTCGCCATTAAAGTCGTAGAGGATAAAACACCCTCACGAAACGCTTTGATTATTCCTTGATTGACTCCTGAGGAGTATCCAAAATCATCCGCATTGATAATTATTTTTTTCAAATATTTTCCTCTTTCTCTCGTTTTGTTTTTTCTTACAAATGCAGTATACTATATCTAAGTAAGCGTTCGCAATAGCTTTATAGCACTTTGCATATGCTTTCAATAACTGAAAATATTTTCAAAAATAAAGGAAAAGTTATGACAAAAATATATCATCTTGATCGTCTCCTACCCAATAACTCATTTCGTCCAGAAGATGAGAAACTCATTGAGAGCATTATCACAGCAATCCAGAAAAAGGAAAGTTTAGACATCAGAGATATCGCTCAAAAAAATTTCTTTTCTCCTTCTTCAATTAGTCGTTTGGCCAAAAGAGGAGGGTTTAATAATTATAAGGAAATGATTTTTTTCTTGTCTAAAGAATTTTCAGTTCAGAATCTGGAAAAAATTGAAGCTCTTCCCTATGCATTTTGTCAAGAGTCTTCAGATGAAATAGATTCTATTTTTAGCACAGCTTTTACGGACAAAAAAATCTATCTCTATGGTGAAGGATTCTGCCAATTTTTAGTAAGTTACACTTATCGTAAATTGCTTCTAAAAAAAGTTTACGCCATCGATTTAGAAGGAGTAGAAATCAGTTTAGTCTCAAATGGTAGGCCCTATACTCTTTTTATTTTTTCACAGTCTGGTGAAAATAAGCGTGGCTTGATTAAAATTCAAGAATGTAAGTCTTCAGGTGGAAAAGTCGTTGTTTTCACAGCCTCCAAAAATAGCAGTTTCACAAGACAAGCAGACCTTTCCTTCATTGTGGAAACAGGATCAAATAAAATTGAGCCTGAAAATCAAGAATTAAATTATTTCTACGGCAACTGTTTAAATTTAATAGAATGGCTTATTCATCAATACGCAAAAGATTAATAAAAGCCCCTCTTTACTTTAAGTGTAAAGATGGGGCTTTTTCAAATTATTCTATTAACCATTGACTAGACCAAGCCGTTTCTTGTAAATCACTGACTTCTAAATAGCCTAAATTGTGCTCAGTATTAATGACTTGTGTGGGTTTCCATCGATTAACGAGACGCACATACCCATCAATAGAAATTTTTTTCCATTGCGCACTATAATAAGTTTCTGGAACTTTTCCGTGCTCTACATAACCTGTCTGGTTTTCATTATGGAGTAATTCCCCTGTTTCAGCATTTTTAATAACATAATATTTCCCTTTAGGAATGAGTTGCCATTTTTCGTTTAAACCATTTTCATTGCTCAAAACTACTTTGTCCGACTCAGAATTTAAAGAAATGAATTCCCCCGTTTGTCTATTTTTCAAATCTTGCTTTGGAATATCATATCCTGAATCTTTTTTGTATACATGAACATAATCCACTGCCCACTCTTTTGGAAAAACGTCATTATGTTTGCCCGAGCCTGCATCAGTATAAATATTAAGAATCATTCCCATTGGATAATCCGGTGATTCATTTATTGTTCTGAATAGCTGTCCATCAAAATAAAACTTTAAAGAGCCTGGTTCCCAATCCACTGCATAGGTATGGTATTCATTCATCAAACTGTCCACCCCTACTGCACCAGGAACAACTGCTCCCGCACCTCCTTGTGTCGCCGTAGTGCTGTCTGTCCAAGAAGTAGAGAAAAACGGATCATTCCAACCAAAGGTCGCAACTTGCCAAATTCCTTTTTGGCGATTTTCTTCAGTAATTCCTTTTGTTCCTACAGGACGTTGGACATTTGCACTATAATCAAAGAATGTTTCGATAATATCAATCTCGCCCGTCTGCTTTGAATTGAACCAATCGTTAGTGTCATTTTGCATTCCGACCAACCACCATGCTTGGTGGCCTCCTCCTCCTGCATTAGAGAGCTTGGCTCGAATTTCAAAATAGCCATAAGTCGTCGCATAACCTCCAGTTTGTGCATCTCCAAGCATCTCCTCACTGGCTGGAATAGGTGACATTAATTTCTGAGAGCCGCTAAAATTATGTATCCAATTTTTATTGAACGATTGAATGGCACTTGACTTCACGCCGTTCGTACCATAGCCATAATTATCTTTATCTAGAGTAGGTGCCCATGGTTTTTGATTGATATCAATATACTCTTTCAAAACACCATCCTCAATGCGATAATTCGCTTTAGCATCCTCTTTATTGTCTGCCCAATGTGACAAATAAGAATCCGTCCATTTTGTTTTATCTAAGGTGGGTCCATCAAAGTCATCCTGAAAATCAATGTGATACCCTGGCTTTTCTGGTATCTTGCTTTCTCCATGAACATTTTGTACTCCAAAAGAAGCAATGCCTAGCGCTGCGCCTGCCAATAAAATTTTCTTTTTCATACACGAATCTCCTGTCCGTTGTATCCTTGAATACTAAACTGAGAAAATAGGGGAAGTAAATCCTAAAGTCTCTGGATCGTTAACAATCTGACCTTGCTTACTCTCCATAGCAACAATAATAACCATATCCTCCTTTCCTGCAGATTTTATTTCTTCAGTATCCATTTTTGCAAGAAAATCACCATGCTTTATTGATTGTCCTTCTTGTACTTTTATTGTAAAAGGTTTTCCTTGCAAATCTACAGTATCAATTCCCATATGAATAAGAATTTGATGTCCTTCTCTCGTTTCGATTCCAATCGCATGCTTTGTTGGGAATATATTGGTAATGACACCATCCACAGGTGAATATACTTCTCCATTATGGTTTTTAACCGCAAACCCATCTCCCAATGCTTTACCGGAGAACACTTCATCCGGAACTTGCTCCATTGGAAGAATATTGCCTTTCGCTGGAGAATAGAGTTCTAGATTACTTTTCTTCTGTTGAGAGATATTTGAATGTATTGTTAGGTCCTGTTTCAGTGTACTTGGCAAGTTTAGTTTCCCTGATTTCAAGTTTTCAATATAATTATCCAGATCTTCTCGTAGCGTCTCAACTCCTATTCCAATTATAATTTGAATATGTTTTTGTTTATCAACTACACCTGATGAAGGGAAGGTTTTCAATAAATTAATATCAACTTTACTTGCATCTTTGACATCACAACGCAAACGTGTATAGCAATTATAAACTTCTACAATGTTTGAAACCCCACCAAGGCCTTGAACAAGTATCGCTAAACCAGCTTCTTTTTCTTTCGCCACCATTGTGTTTTCGTCATCATTTTCAAGCATTGCCTCACGGCCAATGGTTGGTAAATTCAATTTAAGAATCACTGTTTTGAATGCAAAATACTCAATAATTCCGAGTCCCAAAGCAATTGGGAGAATCCAATATTGATGCCCTAAATTTAATGGAACAAATAATGAAGGTATTGTTTCTGGAATACTCCCAATCATTACTTTCAATCCCAAAATATCAGAGAAGAAATAACCTAGCCCAAACACGACTGCATGAATTACCCAAAGTACGGGAGCCGTAAATAAGAACAAAAATTCAATTGGTTCAGTTACACCAGCCAAAGCAGCAACAATAACTGTTGGGAAAACAATTGCTTTAACCTTTGCTTTATTTTCAGGGCGCGCAGTTTTAATAAAGGCAAGGGAAATCGCTAGTGGAAGTGCTAATGGACCAAAATTAGTTAAGAATCCAATTGCGGGATTCATTTGCGTCACAGAACCAATATCCCCAAGTTGTGCCAACCAAATGTTATAGGCGCCACTCACTGCTTGACCAGCAATTTCTGCAGTACCACCTACGGGAGTATAAAGCATTGGCATCCATAAGAGGTGATGCATTCCCACAGGTAACAGCATTCGATTAAGAAAACCATAACCAAAGAACCCAAAGGGTCCAGATTTAGCCATTCCATCTACCAAGAAATTAATTCCTGAATTTATCATAGGCCAAATATAAGTAATAATGATAGCTAGAAAAATTGTCACAAAGAGAGTCAAGACAAAGGCAAACTTCGTTCCCTCATAAGGCGCTAAGTATTTGTGGAACTTAACATTACCAAAACGATTAAGCATAAATCCTACAAGGCAACCTAGAATAATGCCTAAAAAGACTCCCATATCATTGACTTGAATTCCTAGAACTGTATTTTGTCCTGTTCCAAACAACCCCATTTCGCCTTCTTTTGCCAAACGATTTGTAAGTGTCAGCCAAGCATTATTCGCAAATAGAAATATCATGAATGTACTCACCGCAGTGATTGCGGCATCTGTTTTCTTTTTAGCGAGTGCAGTTGCAATTCCCACACAGAAAATGATCGATAATGAGCCTATTACTCCACTCGTAATAATACCAAAGAAGAAATCTCCAATAGCTTTAAACAAACCTGGCATAAACTCCATTTTCATTATGGCAGCGATTGAGATAATTAACCCCGAAACTGCCATAAACATCACAGGTTGAATAATCGCTCGTGCAAATGTTTGCGTTGCTTTCTGAAATGATTCTTTCATAATAACTCCTTAATGTTATTTTTATTTTCAATCATAGTTTACAAGATTGCAAACGCTTACGCAATAGACCAGAGGGTTTTATATTCTATTTTCAATTTCTGAAAATATTTGCAACTTTTGAAAATTACATTATCTAACTAAACCCAAGATTTAAAAGAAGCTGCTGAAAAACATAAGAACTTAAGCAAATTCTTGTGTTTTCAGCAACATTCAATTTTATTAGGATGGTTTTTTATATATTATAATTTGACATTTTATACACTCAGGACTAATTTTTGAACAAAAAAAGCAACTTCATAAGAAATCGCTGTTTTTTGGGGGCTTACTTCTACGTCCACTATTTTTCTAAAGTCAAACGATACGTAGTTTTTAAGCCCTTACTACCCTTGAATTCATTCTTACTCTCATCAAGGATTTTTAAATTTACTACAGGATTTTTAATACCAACTTTTTTCATTTCTTCTAAAAGTTTATTAGTAAATGGGGTCGCTTTCTCTTTGAGCTCATCAAAGCTTGCTTGCTCCATAGGTTCAACTTTCGGAAGTTTCAACATAAATTCGTATTCGTTTTTAACTTCACCCCCGACGGGCGCTCCTCCCATTTCCCAACTCGCTCCCTTCCCAAATACACCTTCTAATTCTTTCAAATCCGGTCGTGCTGCTTGAGAAGCAACCTCAAATTGTTCAAATGGACTAAGTTTCTTGTTTGATTGACTCTCCTCATTATTTTTAGAACAAGCCCCTAACATAACTAATAAAGAAAACACCAAGCTTAGTTGAAATAATTCTCTCAAAAATTTATTCATCATGCAAGTACTAATAAAGCTAACAATATTACTCAATGTAGCTCCCCTCCCTCCCAACTCCTAATCATACTCCTTATTTCAAGCATGCACAAGTGGTCAATTTTGATCAAGTTTACAGTTTCATAAAACAAAAAAAGCAAGAGTCGCTAAACCCTTGCTTTCACTTATGCCGAGGACCGGTTTCGAACCGGTACGAAGGTTACCCTTCGCAGGATTTTAAGTCCTGTGCGTCTGCCAGTTCCGCCACCCCGGCAAAATATGGAAAATCCCCCACTAAGGGAGAACTAACAAAGCGAACGACGAGATTCGAACTCGCGACCCCAACCATGGCAAGGTTGTGTTCTACCCCTGAACTACGTTCGCAACGCTTAAAGAAAGTTAAACTCTCTTCATACCTCTAGCTGTACTCCAT
>Ga0153917_1000042_pt1 | contig 154375 bp, 125 predicted proteins | sample TSFL001MetaG_FD_104695 | JGI IMG/M metagenome (GOLD analysis project Ga0153917, IMG submission 104695) | Attine ant fungus gardens microbial communities from Florida, USA - TSFL001 MetaG | ecosystem: Host-associated > Fungi > Mycelium > Unclassified | place: USA: Florida, Paynes Creek Historic... | reverse complement strand
GTACTTGTTAAACAATTCAAATCGGAGGAAGATCTCATGCGAGCCATTGGTATAATTGGCCAGCTTCGTCGTTTCCCCGTCGTAGCTGTATCCGATAAACAGGCCGTCGGTGACCTGGAAGCCAATCAGACCACTCCACGCTGCATCCCAGCGGTAGGCTCCACCAACGGTGAACCGGTCGTTGATCAGGAAGTTCGCCGTGATATCAGCCTGTAAAGGAGCTCCGTTTACCGCCTTCAGTAAAAACGCTGGCTTGAACTTCAACGTAGGGTTGAGCTCAAAAACATGGCCTCCCATCAGATAATAGTTCAGACGCTGCTGCATCGTACTCTGGATGTTGTCGTCATAACGTGTGGTCTCCAGAAAGTTCGGTACCGAAAAGCCTAAGTAACTTTTTTCCGTATGCCAGTAGATACCTGCCCCAATGTTCGGGGTGAACTGGCTCTGGATGTCCTTCTGAAAGCTCGGATCGTTCGGATTATACGTAAGAAGCCTTGAATACTCCACGTTTAACAGGTTTGCTGACCCCTTCATCCCGAAGGAAAGCTTGCTGCCCCGGTTGTTCAGATCAAGCGTATACGATAAATCCACACTGATGGTGTTTTCATCCATGATTCCCAGTTTATCGTTGAGGAAGCTCACGCCCAATCCCAGCTTGCTCTCCCCTAAAGGGGTGTTGACAGAAAAAGCGTTGGTTTGAGGGGCACCGTCAAGACCTACCCACTGGCTGCGGTGCAGACCAAAAATGCTCAACGAACCGCGGCTCCCTGCATAGGCCGGGTTGATGTTCACCGTATTGTACATATATTGTGTAAACTGAGGGTCTTGCTGTGCATGGGCTGAGAAGCTTACTAAAGCTAACAAAGCCCCTATGATTTTTAATCTTTTCATTGCTTTTTAGGTTTAGTCGTTGTTCTCTAAATGTAGGTATCCTACTTTCTTAACCCACTGGTTCTGACCGTCGCGGTCGTACAGATACTCAATTACATAATAATACGTTCCTGTCGGCAATTTTTCCCCGGAGCCTACGACTCCACTACCTTCTGCAATACCTTTAAATACGTTTCCGTGGCTGTCATATCCCTGTGTTTCGTACACCTTACGGCCCCATCGGTTGTAAATGCTTACGTGGTTGTTAGGAAAATACACTAAATTGTCAATAATAAAATAATCATTTATCCCGTCTCCATTTGGTGTTACCCCGTTATAGATTACCACATCACCCGGATTAAGGAATTTCTCTTTGATCTTTCCTAAAGTAAATACACCGAAGCCTTCAACTGCCACAGGAGTCGTAACTGTTTGAGCACCGTTATCAACGATTCCCCCTTCATCGACCCAAAGCTGCTGCTTGTCGTCCCAGCGCACTATATGCAGATCCTGACCTCCTCTAAATTCTGAAGGTGTGGTTTTATCATGCCATGAAAGCGATACAATTACAGAACCGGTAGTTCCGTTCGCCTGCATAATTGTCCAATACTCATCATGATTAACAGAAGTGATTATCCCCGTTTTATCTTTATGTGGATACAGGACATCCGTTTTTTCCGGTTTGTATTCACTCATATAAGTGCTTGATGTATTCGATGGAGCGGAGATCCCGGCCGGGCGGTAATACCCTGATTTACCAATAGGAAAAACAAAAGCATTATTTCCCTGTTTTTCAATGATTCCTTCTGCATAGCTTACATCAGATGTATTTATCTGAGATGCTCCGTTTCCAAACATCATCTGCCCTCCGTTAGCCTGATCAATGTTTACAATTCCCCGTTTGAAATTTCCCGTTCCGTCAATAATCATATCACTTACCAGATCAAAAGAATACTGGGCAGATGCATTATTAAAAAGAACATCGAAGTGCTTTGAAGGTTGCGAACCTGAAATGGTCTGAACCTGCGTCCCCTGAAATACAGAATATCCGGTGGTTTTATTTGTTGAATGTGTAAACAAACCATCGTTCTTATAATTTTTATAGAACTGGAATTCCCCGTCATTAAAAATTACTCCCGATGCCTTATTATCAAAATCAAAATGTGCAGATACCACTGTTTTTGGTAAGATGTATAATTCCCCCTTATTAACCATTGTATTCGATTGAGCGTAAATCCCTTCTCCGAACATCAATGACAACATTGGTATTATACTACAAATGTTTAATAAATTCTTTTTCATCGTCTAATAGGATTAGGATTAATTACTTTTCAATCTTGTTCGGATCATAGGATTGACAATAGAACCACAAGCTGCAATTTTTACCTTAAGATACTGAGCATCGCCATAATTACATCCCTGGCGTTTCGTTACTACTTTCATGTATAGAGTTCCTGCCTGGTTGTACGCTTTGAACAACTCCCTCATCTGTAGCCTGTACTGCACCTTATCGGCATTTTCAAATCCAACAGGAACCTGAGAACCTGTGATATCATTCCATGCCGTGATATTTCCGCCAACAACCGTAGGATAAGCATAAGACAGTTCATAACTTGTACACGGATCCATTTTCTCTATTTCAAACGGTGCTGACGTACATAATAAAGTTGTACCATTATCTGAATCAAAATCAAAATACGGCAATAATGAAACATCGTAAATTCTTAATTTTGGAGCTAAAAGCTGCAGGTTTACAACATTTCCTACCTTTACTTCCACTCTGTCAAACGGCGCCCCTATGCCTTCAAGCATATAGGCATACTTTCCTGTGGTCTGACTGTTGATCAAAGACAACAGATCCAATTTAATAATTGAAGAAGCCTGAACCACTACCGGATCACCGATTGCAACTGCTCCCATATAACGTTGAACCGTTAAAGAGCTTCCTAGCACATTGGCATCCAAGATAGAAAGATCATCTTTTCCTAAAACGATGCGAACTTTATCTCCAGGACGGGCGATCTCTTTAAACTTAACAGTTACAGACATGGTGTTCAAAGCTCCTACAGACGCATTGAATAAAGTTCCGGTATTGTAATTAGGCGTTCCATGTAACGGTGTTCCCGGTGCATTGATGGCATCAGCCGAATAATAAGGATAGTTTATAGAACTCAATAAAGTCGCTACTCCCAGACCGGCATCCTGAACGCCCCAGAATACGTCACGGGTAGAAGTATTTAACAATAAGGTTTCCTCAGTCCCTGTTCCTATTCTTGTTTCTGCCCCAGTTACCACAATATTAGGATTACATGTTGCATTTGCTACAGCTATACGTTCATCGATATATGCACCATATACCTTTAATGAGTTTCCAACACCTAAAACAGAACCTAGATTAACTCTTACACCACTGTATGCTACAGCAACCCCATTGTTGTCTTTAGGGATAAAAGTATATTCAAATACGTTGTCTCCAACGAGTACATTCGCCAAGTCAAATTCATCAACAGACAATAACGGTCCTACAGGACTTCCGTTCGTTCCAAGCGCACGCAGGGTAATTCCTCCCAATACCTGTACAGCATTATAATCCTGCCCCAACTTAATGGTCAAAGGTGTACCGGCAGCAATGGTTTTATTAACTCCGCTTGTCTGGAAGAGCAGATCCTGTGATGTTGTTCCGATTCCCAATAATGAAACGACATTAAAAACGGAACCATGTGTTGATGCGTCCGTATCGACAGCACGGGCACTTTGAGAAGTTCCTCCCAGAGGGATTCCCAGTAAGGTTACCGTTTGGGCAGTTTCTTTATTTGCCATCAGCTGATTGTAACGATATTCACATTCTGCTTTATCGTATACGTATACCGTAACACGCCGAACAAGGTCACAATCAGGATTTGCCAGATTTGTTGCTTTTACATAATAATTATAGCTCCCGATCTGTGAATAATTCTTTAAAGTACCTGTTACTTCAAGCAACGTATTTTCATCATAGATCTTTATAGGACCGTACTGACTTGTAATATCTGCATTCTGGTTGTTAAAATCAATAATTTTATAATCACTTGCCAGGAAAGTGTGTTGCGCATCGGCGGTACCATCGTCATTAGCATCCAAAGGCATGCTTATCGAAACCTTTCCATTGATCTTATAACGGGTATCCTGTATGGCTGTGATACTTACATCCTCATTCGAACAGTAAGTAGTTGAACCTGTTATTCCCCTTACAATATAGGAACCTAACGGTTGCCATTTATTTGTTACGGGATTGATCGAATTCCCATTGATATCGCGAACAGTATAACTATTTGCTGCATTATAATTAGGAATGATGTGCGTGATATCGAATTTTGTTTCACGAATACCGTTTGTGATAAACTCTTTCGTACACACCTTTGTAACAACCGGTTTGTCGTTAATTGCGGCAAAGTCATAAACACGAATGTTGCTTCCTCCGAGTAAATCAACTGATACAGGTATGTTAATACGGATACCTACCTTATCGAAAGGAATGATATTTCCTGCAGCATTCCTAGGTGCAGCAGCAAAGCTGAATGTTTTATCTCCTGTAGCATTTACCAACCCTAAAAGATCCAATCCTAAAGTACTGCCATTTATTTTTACAGAACCTACTTCCACTCCATCGCTGTAAAACACCACTGAAGATTGATCTGCTATTGTAAGTTTTAACAAACTGGCTGGCATCTGCATCGTAATCTTAACAGATTTATTTGACACTTTTGTAGGCAGGTGGAAGTATTGTTCAATTGTACTTGCCGTACCCAGATTCAATAAAGAAGTAATTCCAATAGTTGAATAGGTATTCTGCACATCATTATCAATTGCACGATTGGCATTCGTTACGGGCGCGGAAGACAAAACCCCCAACAACCCTCCACTCGCCGTGTAAGATGTAAGTAATGGTATATCACAAAGCGATACATTGTTGTAATAATATGAATCAAATACACTGAAACTATTTGTTCCTCCAAAAAGTAAACTGAAAGAGGTTAAATCCTGAACTTCTACTGTTTTTACCGCCTGTTTAGGATAAAAAACGGCATAATAATTAGTTCCCGTTGCGTCTGTCGCAAACGTGACTTTATCCTGATTGGTACTGGAATTACTTGTAGATACATTAATAACGCTAGTTCCGGATCCATCTTTCAAGTCAAAGCTTGTAACATGTTCCCCGCCTATTACTACACCTAAGACTCCTTTTAACAAATTTCCCAGGCCTCCACCCAAAAGGGCATCCAAAAGTCCTGTCTCACCTGAATTAATCTTCAGGTAAAATTTAGAATTTGCAGGTATAAAATCTGCCGTATTGGTATATCCTAAAGTCAGTAAACTATTGTAATTACCTATTCCTACCGCTGTACCTCCATAACTTTGTAAAACAGCAGCTGTTGTTTCACTGGTGTCATTTGCATTTCCCTTATTTTGCACCCGGTCACATTGAGCAGGTGGAATTATGCTACATGTATATGTATTACTTCCCGCAGTATCCGGCCTTTTTTTCGTCGTAGTCTGTGCAAACGCATTTGTTCCTAATGTCAGAAATGACAATAGCAACAAGCTTTTTAATATATTTATAGATCTCATCATTTTCTAAGTTTAAAAGTTCAACAACTATTTCACTACGAAAACAATGTTCACAAAAGAATAATCTGTTCCTGTTCCAATCACATCGTAAGTTAAAATACCATTGGCGTCAATTGTTAAATTGGCCAATGCCGTACTGTCATAATCTGTAACATAGTAATACAGATCTGTTGCTGCAGGGGTATTCGGTATTTCAGCCGGAGCACCTGTACTCTTAATGAACTTGGTACTTGCTGTATTTGATACCGTTCCACCGTTAGCATCCATTACGAATGTTTTACCTGTGAACTGTGCCTTGTATTCTGCATAGAGGTTTCGTTTTAATCCTGTAGCTGCAGTCGACGTATTGAACACAATTGAAGGCATATAGAAAAACTTAACGCTACCTAAAGCTTGATCGCCCTGGGCAATCAGGCGTTTCCATTGCGTGCCATCGTTCTGGTATAATCCCAAATCCAACCCATTTACCGCATTTACCGTGGTGTTGTAAACAATTATCCCGCGTACATGTGCAGAAAGAGGAGCCGCATTACTGGTTGCTACTAATGCTACTCTGGGAAACAACATACCTTTATTGGTAGCCTCTATTTCCAGCATGGCATTTGCATTTGGAGTTCCATCAGTTCCTCCGATTTTTACTTGTGCAGATGCTGCTGCACTAAATAACATTGCTGATAAAAGGATAATTTTATTATTCATAGTTCAAATTTTATAGGGAAAGCTATCTGTTCTTTTTCAAGAACAGATAGCTTAAGGGTTAGTTTATTATTGTGCGGAGAATTCTACAACTACTTTTATATTAAGATTGGTTGCACTTAATACATTGTACATGTTTCCAGTTCCGATTTTAAAAGTTAAAGCCGTTCCTGTTAATACCACATCTGTAGTGGAAGTGTTGATGATGTTGTTCGTTGCAGCATTCAACAACTTAATGCTTACAACTTTACCTACAGTTGTCCCGGCAGCAGGAGTGATGGTGATAGACGAAACATTCGCCGTGCCTCCCGTAACAGTCGCTGCATAAACTCCTTTATAAATCTTACCTCCGTCAAGCCACGTATCTCCGGTGTTTACAACAGTCGTATCACTGTACGTATTACCTAACGCGTTCTTGATGGTCTGTTTTTGAACAGCGGTAGAATTAACAATTGCCGTTACTACCAGGTCAGATAATTTGATCTCTTCCTTCAGCCCTGTTGTAGTGTTCACTGTATAGAATGAATCTGCAGGAATTGCCAGCTGACCAACAGGAGTTCCTGCAGCAATAGCCGTTCTTGTATAATAAACGCTACCTCCGGCATTCAGAATATTTGTAATGGCATTACGGACGTTCTGATTGTTAGTGATTGAATAAAGGATATCCGCCGTTACGTTGATGTAGTTTTTGGTTCCGTCTTCTGAATTGTACTCATACGAAACTACCGTAGCAGCTTTTGGATCAGCTGTAACCGCAGCATAAGCAGCATTGTTCTCACTTCGCTTAATGTTGGTATCTGTTTCGTTTTCTGTTACAATCGATTTGAATTGTGTATTCGGAACAACTTCCCATAAATTCGTTGTGTCGTTCCATTTTTCAAAATGTGCATTTCCTGTAACCGTATCATAAACGATTTTTGATATCCCGTCTTGTGTGGCCCCTTGAGCAATTTCAATAATATATTGTTCAAGCGTTGTATAAGATTTAGTATTTACATTTACCGGACTGTTTGCGATGGTACTGAAGTTTTTAACCACACCGTTCACGAAATCAACGGCGTATACACCTGCAGGAGTAGTAGCGGTTGTCCATGCATCTATTGCAGATTGTGCAGGTGCCGTATTGTTATTCGCCGTAAGGTAAGCTTCTGAAATATAATACTGTTTTGATTTGTCAGTTGTACTTACCATTACCGTTTTTGACTGAGCCGCACCTACAAGATCCGTTAGGCTGATCGTTACATAACCGCCCGCACCCGCATTGGCAGCATTACTCCAGTATTGGAAAACCCAGTTAGGAGCTCCGGATGTTCCGATGTTTTTGTAGATTACATTTCCATCGGCCATGCTTGAAATGTACTGGATATACTTTTCAACCGTAAAATAATCCGTTGTAGATCCCGGAACAAGAACCGTAGTAGTCTGGCTCATAATGGTTTCGATGTTTTTAGCAACGCCACCGATAACGTCTACCTGGTAAACGCCGGCAGGAGCCGTTGTCCACGCGTCTATTACAGACTGAGCAGGAACCGTATTGTTGTTCGCCGTTAAATAGGTTTCGGAAATATAGTATTGTTTCTTACCGTCGGTTGTTTTAACCAAAAGCGTTTTAGACTGGGCTGCACCTACAAGATCTGTCAAGCTGATGGTCACGTAACCGCCTGCACCAGCATTCGCATCCTTGCTCCAGTATTGGAAAACCCAGTTAGGAGCTCCTGATGTTCCGATGTTTTTGTAAATTACATTTCCATCGGCCATACTTGATATGTACTGAATGTATTCTTTAACCGTGTAATGGTTTGTAGTAGATCCGGGCAACAGGATCGTAGTGGTCTGATCCAGGATTGTTTCAAGATTTGTAGCAACTCCCCCGATAATATCAATTTGATAAACGCCTGCAGGAGCTGTTGTCCATCCGTCAACTACAGCTTGAGTAGGAGCCGTGTTATTATTAGCCGTCAGATAAGCTTCTGCAATATAATACTGCTTTTTCCCATCTGTGGTCTTCATTAACAATGTTTTAGATTCCGCCCCTTTGATGATATTTGTTATATCAGCGGTAATGTCTTTCTTAACATAATTTGTCCCGTCGAAATACACATACTCGATTTTAGGCGCTACCGCCGGGGTAGTCGTTCCCGGAGTAAAAACCATTCCTCCACCATGCGTATCACCCGTAACTGCAGGATCTACCAGATTGTTGGAAGGAAATGCCACTTTTAGCAGGGCTAAGACTTTAGATACATCTCCCTGTAAGTCTGTAATGTTGCTGATTGCATCTTCAAGCTGTGTCTGATTTACGATGCGTTCCCAATGTGCCGCAACCGTAGTACCTCCGGTTCCTCTCTGCGAAACCCAATAGTAAAATCCTGGTGATACCGCATTGGCACCTGTTGTCGTATTGGTATTGTAAACCAACAGACTTTCAATCGCGGTGCCCGTAACCGGACCAAAAGCAGTTGTTCCTCCTAAAGATACACGAGGAATTAAAACTCCCTTATCTGTAGCTGTAATATCCAGATAAGCAGCATCAGCAGGAGTTGAAGTACCAATACCTACCTGTGCATTTGCGAAGTAGACCGAGCCTAATAAGGCAGCCATTAATGTAATTTTTTTCATAATAACAAAAAATTAGAACTAAAATTTATTTAATTAAGCTTTCAGATCCACTCATTTAGAAGAAAAAACTAAAGGTTACCAATCAATCGCCTGTTCTTAAAAATGTGAGTGAAATCTAAAAGTGTGATCTCAATTTTGACTGTAAAAAACAATATCGCTTTTTAACACAATAAAATTATATTTTTTTTAATTATTAACAAAAGAAAAAGTTAAACAATATTTTCACACCTGCTTCAAATTTTAAATAATCAATAAAAAATTATTAAGAATAATACATATAAACGTAAATTTAAAACCTTAAAAAAAAATAAAAACAAATAAATTAACATTATTTCGTGTTTTTTTGGCCAATCATTAAATTAATAAAAAATTGTAAATATTTTTTATTTTTTTTAACAAACGTTTTCTTTTTTATTTGCTATCTAAAAGGAAAAAAATTAAAGAACTTTGATTTTCAACAAGTTAAAAAAAAAGACATTCTTAACATTACATCCCAAATTCCTGTTATACCGGTACCTCTTAGCTTATAAAAAAATCTTATATGCTTATTTTACTTTGAAGGTCATGTTACAACTTATCTCTTTTCGGACAATTGATACGATTCTTCCGGTAATAATCTTCCTTTATCCTCTAATATTTTGCATGATAATGTACCCTTATCTGGTTAATTCCCTTCTTCAAAGTATACGCTAATTATCGTAATGGATGATCCAAATATAATCATCAAAGTTACCGGAAGAAGCTGCTTGATAATCCACAATATTTGAATTAAAAAAGATTCCCTTCCTGAAAAATCAAAAAGGGAATTGTTTAGACATCTAAAACCTTATAAGATTTATTTTAGAATGTATCGTATGTTTATTTTTGTTGAAGAAATATCAACTCCATCCAGAGGTTGGTATTTGATAATTCCCTCTTTTGTCAGTTCCAGTATTTTAATCTTGTCCTTTTCAAACCAGGTAATCTGGTATTCCAGATCCTGTGGTTCCACATCAACTTCATTCGTTTGTCCGTTACTGCTTATGACAGCTGTTCCGTAAAACTGATTGTAATAATCATACAGGTTAAAAGTTGAAGGCTCCGCTGATGCGCTGTCCAGAGGCATCAATACGTTTGGTGCCACAAACATCTGTGTTTTCGAAAGCCTTTCCTTTCTAAGCATTTCCTTATTGGACTTATTCAGCTGCTGTTCGATCCACTCTTTGTAGGTACCGGTAAAGCCTTGAGTCTGAGCATGGTCATAAGCTTTCTCCCCATCACTTCCGATTACCGATTCTACCCATTCTGTAAACGTTCCGTAAAAACCATGCTTAAGCGCCAGTTCATAAGGCGAACTCCCGTTAGATGTATTCAGAGACTGGATCCATTCGGCAACGATGGCTGTTGTTTTATCCCGTTTGGCAATTTCAACATCCACCTGACGTCCCCATAACGATCTCATCCAGTCTTCCTCACTGCCTTTGAATCCTTTGTCAACAGCCTGTTCATAAGCCGTTTTTCCTCCTTTTTCACTTACCGATTCGATCCATTCCGTTACCGTACCTTCGAATCCTTCATTTACAGCTACTTCATAATCGTTTTGCGGATTACTGATTATAGGAGTATCCTTCGCAGAAAGTCCTTTTTCAGGTTTAGAATCTGAAACGGCTGTCTGTTCCTTTAAAGGTTCTGTTCCTGCCTGAACCTGCGTTTGCGTTTCAAACGGCACTTCTTCTCTTTTCACAACTTCCACAACATCCATTACGTCAAGCAGTACTGCTGAAGGATCTTCACTCGAAATCAGTACGTTTTCATTTTTGACCTCTTTCAGAGAAGCATGCGCTTCCTCCTGTGAAACGGCAGTTTCTGTAATAATCACAGGATCTGCATTTTTTATTTCCGCTGGTTGCTGATACGTAACCGGCTGCTCCTGAACAACCGACTTTGACAAAGCAGCCAGGTCGTTACGTGAAACTTTATAGCTATCCAAAGCTTCAATGGGAAATAGATAAACAACCCCATTTACATCTTTAATCTTCAACGGATTTTTATGGTCGTCCGGGATGGTAAAAAGCGTTTTAAAACCATTATAAGGAGTAAAAAGCTCATGTGCGTTTAAAATTTCATACCATTGATCATCCACCCACATAAAGAACCCTTCTTTCAGAAAAGCATCTCCAGTATGAACCAGAAGATTATAACCGAAATCGTTAACATCGGTCACGGCTTTTTTATGTACATCCTCAATCTTCAAATAAGGAGCCGCATAATAAGCCTCGGTTTTGTTCTGGGCCATCATCATGCATGGGAACCCTATTATGGTTACAAAATATTTAAACATGTAGTATCCTATTTAAAACCCTGCAAATGTACATATTTATCAAAAATAAATAACATATGGGCAACATGCTTTATATTTGTATTAACAAACCAATACTTTTTAAATGAAAACACCTTCATTTGTAAAAACTTCTGTAGAAAAAAACATTGCAACCATCGAATTTTATCATCCATCCAGCAATGCATTCCCGAGTTCGCAGCTTGCTGATTTAACTAATGCCATTACGCAATTAAACGGTAATAAATCGGTTAATCTCATCGTGCTCAAAAGTTCGGGAGAAAAGGCTTTTTGTGCCGGAGCTTCCTTTGATGAACTTTTAAGTATAAAAGATCTTGAAACTGGAGGAGTGTTCTTCAGCGGTTTTGCCAATGTGATCAATGCCATGAGAAAATCGGATAAGATCATTGTAGGCCGGATACAGGGAAAAACCGTAGGAGGGGGTGTCGGGCTTGCTGCTGCATGTGACTATGCCTTTGCTACCCGAAATGCCCTGATTAAGCTTTCAGAACTGGCAATAGGAATAGGGCCTTTTGTAATTGAACCTGCTGTAAGCCGTAAAATAGGAAAACCCGCACTTGCTGAAATGACCCTAGATGCCGAAAACTGGAAAAGTGCCGAATGGGCTTATGAAAACAAGCTCTTCACAGAACTGTTTGACGATACGCAGAGTATGGACGAATCTTTAACAAAATTTACGCATCGTTTAAGCGGTTATAATCCGGAAGCGCTTTACGAAATGAAAAAAGTCCTATGGGAAGGTACTGAGAACTGGGATACATTACTTCGGGAACGGGCCGCTATTTCAGGAAAATTAGTTCTATCGGACTTTACTGTGAAGGCCTTACAGGAATTTAAGAATAAGTAACCGCATTACAGGAAAGTATTTTCTGAACCTTCCTTTTTTCTATATATAAAGTCAGGAATCCTCTATGGTAAAATTTAAATTGCTAATTTTGCTAAAATTTTAGTATCATGAGTTTTATACGGATCACCAAGCAATTCACATTTGAAACGGGTCACGCCCTTTACGGATATGATGGAAAATGCAGAAATGTCCACGGGCACAGCTACAAACTTTCTGTTACCGTAATAGGACAACCTATTACCGATTCTGAAAATGTAAAGTTTGGTATGGTGATTGACTTTACCGATTTAAAAGCCATAGTAAAGGAAGAAATCGTAGATCAGTTCGATCATGCAACGGTATTCAACCAGAATACACCGCATGTGGAATTAGCCAGGGAGCTGGAACAGCGCGGACATCACGTAATACTTGTAGATTATCAGCCCACAAGCGAAAACCTGGTAATCGATTTTGCTACGCGTATCAAAGACCGCCTGCCGGAAAACATCAGATTATTCTCTCTGCGGCTTCAGGAAACGGAAAGTTCTTATGCGGAATGGTTCGCATCCGATAATTTATAAGCATGATTACATTAGATCTGGATCCGGGAAAAAAAGTCTATTTCACCTCCGACCATCATTTCGGAGCCCCTACCCGTGCCTTAAGCCAGCCTCGTGAAATCCTTTTTCTCAAGTGGCTCAATATTATTGAAAAAGATGCCGGGGCCCTTTTTATCGTTGGGGATTTATTTGATTTCTGGTTCGAGTACAAAAAGGTAGTCCCGAAAGGTTTTGTACGGATACTCGGCAAACTGGCACAAATGCGTGACAGCGGGCTTCCCATTTATTTTTTTGTAGGCAACCATGATTTATGGATGGAAGATTACTTCCTTGAGGAATTGAATATTCCCGTTTTCCATAAACCTGAACAGTTCCGTATTTTTAACAAGATTTTCTTTATTGGTCACGGAGACGGCCTAGGTCCGGGAGACAAAGGATACAAGCGGATGAAAAAGGTGTTTACGAATCCTTTCTCAAAATGGCTTTTTCGATGGCTGCATCCCGATATTGGTGTTTCTCTTGCCGAATACCTCTCAGTTAAAAACAAACTGATTTCAGGTGAGGAAGACGCACGGTTCCTCGGTGAAGAGAATGAATGGCTTATTCTTTATGCAAACCGGAAAGTTGCCGAACAACATGCTGATTATTTTATTTTCGGCCACCGCCACCTTCCAATGGTATTTCCTTTAAAAAGCAACCCGGAATCTCTTTACATCAACCTCGGAGACTGGATCACCTACTTTACTTTCGGGGTGTTTTCAGAGCAGGGATTCGACTTAAGGTGCTATCGGAATAGAGATCCTGAGGAGCATTTTCATCCAATATCCAATCGTGATGACTAAAATGACTCCACTGTTCCCCTGCAAGGTCTACAGTGGGATCTACAAGCCTTTTAGCCGGTCGTGAATTGATATACACATCGCTCTGAACAACATATACTGCCACTTCTTTTCCTTCCTGTTTATAAAGTTCTTTTATCTTTTGAGCCATCTGCCAGATGACATCAGGCGTATTTAATCGTGTCTGCTGTTTATAGGTAAGCAGATTGTCGTTATAAAACCTAAGCACTTCATTTGTTTTTTTATCTATAACCCTGAATGCTGCTTCACCTGACCGGGAACGCAGCATCATACGCCAGCTTAACCGGTGGCCTTCTTCAGTCCATAAAACATCTCCTTTCATAAACCAGTGACGTATTGGCAGCAAAAGCTGTATTAACATATAAGGCACGAAGAAATATTTCAGAACCCCTTTTCCGTCACCTGACTCTTCTTCTTCAAACAATTGTTTGGCCTTATTGCGGAAAAAGAAATTACGAATCTGTTCCGGAGGAAAGAAAAAGATACTGAAACTCAGTGCGAAATAAGGAAAAACACCGATCTGAAGAGTGATAGAGTTAAAAACATGAAAAATGAGTGATGCAATAATGGCGATCCAACGCGTCCGTTTCCAGATCAATGCCGGGATAATAAGTCCGTCAAAGACAATTCCCATATAGGCAATGAAAAGCTGAAATTCAGTCTTGTTAAACAAAGCCTGAACGCTTCCGGGCATGTTTGTCATGGAAAGAAACATATTTTTAGTTACGGTACCATCAAGCCAATCGGGATAGATCTTTGCTATTGTTGCATAGAAGTACACACAGCAAACCTGTAAGATAAAAACCCAACGTATCCATTGCGGCATATCGCCTTTCCTGATAGCAGGTGTTTTTCTTGCATCAACAGATGCGTAGGCATTTGCAGGTAAAAAACACATCATTAAACTTATAAGCCACATTAAATAATAATGATTGTTATAAGATGTCTTCTGCCCAAAATAAACAAGGGTCCATAATACCGTAAGCAAGATGATCGAAAATCTGTATCTGTATCCAAGGGCCACCCCAATAGCAGCCACAGCCATAAGTATGAAAACCCCATACATCATTTCATTCTGTATAGGCAGCAACCATTCAAACCCTATAAAGGTAAAATTGGTAGTTGTTTCAATAAAATTCCGGTCTACCCACCTTAAGAGTAAAGATCCGATACTTTCCGTAAAAAAAATGATCCCGAAAAAGATCCGGAATACAATCAGGGAAGAATTATCGATTCGGGTAAATGCTTTCTGCCACATACGCTAAAGTTTTTCAATAAACGACCTGGAGAAGCGTTCGTCTTCTTTTATGGCTTTTATCAGCTCATCTAAAGAATTGAATTTTTCCTCATCACGGATCCTGGTTAAAAAGTGTAAGGTAAGCGTTTCTCCGTAAATCATTTCATTAAAATCAAAGATATTGACTTCGATCGTTTTTTGCGTTCCACCAACTGTAGGATTCGTTCCTATGTTCAACATCCCGTAATATTCTTTTTCTTTGACCGTAACAGCCACCACATATACGCCGTTCGCCGGTACGAGCTTATAATCTTCCCCAATCTGAATATTCGCTGTTGGAAATCCGATGGTTCTTCCCAGCTGTTTACCTGAAACCACCGTTCCTGAAAGCATATACGGGTATCCCAGATACGTTTTAGCCAACGCCACATTCCCTTCATTTAACGCATTGCGTATTTTTGTGGAACTTACCGATACATCATCCAGTTCCTCAGCAGAAATCTGTTCTACATCGAAATGGTATTTTTTTCCGAATTCTATAAGATCATGGATATCAGCCGAACGGTTCTTTCCAAACCTGTGATCGTATCCGATTATAATTTTACCAATATTAAACTGGTCAACAAGAATATTCTTAACAAATTCTTCGGCGGAAAGATCCGCAAAACGCTCTGTAAATTCCTGTACAACGAGTGAATCAATACCAAAATCCCCTATCAGCTCAATCCGTTCTTTTATTGTATTGAGCAATAAAATTTTATGATCGGTTTTCAGAACCATTCTCGGATGAGGAAAAAAGGTTAAAACCAGTGTTTCATACCCGTAAATTTCTTTTTGAAGTTTCAGTTTATTTAAAATGGCCTGATGCCCGATATGCATTCCGTCAAAAGTACCCAATGTAACGATTGTTTTTTTTCCGGATCTGAAAGATTGCGAAGAATGAAAAACTTTCATTTTGATTATTTTTCACAAATTTATTAATAAAAAAATGAATAACGGGAACGGTTCCTTTTTTAATATGGCTCCATATCTCATACAATTGAGGTATTAAAATCAAAAAAAGCGGTAAAGAGAACATTAAAACAATTTAAAGTTTATAATTTTGAAAGACAATATTTTAATACTGAATGTATATGAAAGGATTTTTAAAATTCCTGGGAATTGTCCTAATTCTGAATTCTGCTCAGATTTATGCCCAATCCACACCTTTAAAAGCAGCCAGATCTGCAGAGATCGCATCTGAGAACCGTTTTGAGCGATTACACAATCCGAAAGAATACCTGTTATACAATGTAGCTATTTCCAATCTGCTTACCATCGCCAAACAGGCTCCGGAACTCTCTTCGAAACCTTCCGGTATTACCCTGACGCTTCCCGACGCTTCCGGAGACCAGCATACTTTCTGGATATACAATAACCCGAATATGGAAAGGGAATTAGCACAAATGACCCCTAATATTCAAAGTTTAAAAGCCGTTGACATTAAAGACAGATCGCATACATTAAGTCTAAGCATATCCGATATTTTTGGATTACATGGGATGGGTATGAAAGGTGACGGTGAAATTTATTATATAGATAACTATACGAACGATCTGAAAACGGTGATGATTTACAACCGTTCTTCTCTTGAACTTCCTAAAAACGGTTTTAGTTGCCTGGTTCCGGGCGACAGCTTTGACAATGCAGCCAAAGACCTTCCGGTTGATGTCAAAAGCCTTGACAACAAGCGAAGAACCTTCCGCCTGGCACTTGCCTGTACAATCGAATATGCCGCATATCACATAAGCAAAGCCCCTGCCGGAACTCCGAATACAACAACAGATCAGAAAAAGGATATTGTTTTAGCGGCCATGAATGTTACCTTGACCCGGTTAAACCAGATTTTTGAACGCGAATTGAATGTGCATCTGAATCTGGTAGCATCCAATAAAAACATCATCTTCATTACTTCTGACAGTTTTGACAACAACAATGCGAACAATTTGATCAACCAGAGCCAAACCGTTATTACCAATACCATAGGTTCTTCCAACTTTGATATCGGACATACTTTCAGTACCGGAGGTGGCGGACTGGCAAGCCTCGGAGCTGTTTGTAACTCTCAGGCGAAGGCTTCAGGAATAACAGGTTCATCTGCACCTGTAGGTGATGCATATGATGTAGACTATGTCGCTCATGAAATGGGGCACCAGTTTGGAGCAAACCACACATTCAACAATTCCTGCAGTGGAAACAGAAATAATACTACTGCAATGGAAACAGGCAGCGGAAGCACCATTATGTCATATGCCGGCATATGTCCGCAAAACGTGCAGTCAAATGTAGATGATTACTACCATTACATCAGTATAAGAGAAATACAGAGTTTTTTACAGGGGGCATCCTGCGCACAGCAAACTACCATAACAAACAGTGCTCCCATAGTGTCTGATATGCAGACCAAAACAATTCCGTATGGGACGCCTTTCATCCTGGCTACGACTGCGACCGATAGTGATGGTGATAAACTGACCTATGCCTTTGAACAGATAAACACACAGATCTCTGCGCAACCTCCTCTGGCAACCTCCATCGTAGGACCTGCATTCAGATCTGTACGCCCTACAACCAAAAACTATCGTTCATTTCCTTCAGAGAACACGGTACTTGGGGGTACCACCTTTAATCACGGTATCGTAAGCAGTACGTGGGAATGTCTGGCTACTACAGCAAGATCCTATAGTTTTGTTGCGACGGTACGGGATAACAATCCGCTCGGCGGAAGGGTTGTTTACACGCAGCCGGTTACGATACTGGTAGCAGGTACAGGTCCGTTCGTGATCACTTCTCCAAATAATGACCCTACAGCGTCGGCTCCTGTATGGAAAAAAGGAACGCAACAAACCATTACATGGAATGTAGGAGGTACAACAGCGAACGGAATCGATGTTTCACTTGTGAATATTTTAGTTTCTACAGATGCAGGAGCTACTTATTCCATGCTTGCTGCAAATGTACCCAACAACGGAAGCGCTACGGTAACAATACCCGGCTCTTTACCTGATACGTATGAAGGAAGAATCAAGATTGAAGCAGTAAATAACATCTTCTATACTGTTTCTAAAAGAATCATCATCTGGAACGCGACGGCCGGTACAGATGAAACCACAATTCAAACTTTGAAGATCTATCCAAACCCTGCCCATGACATTCTCAATATTTCGTTTGGGAACAACATCCCGGAATCGGCACGATTCGATATTTTTGATCTGAATGGAAGACTTATAAAAACAATGGAATATAAAGATTCCGAACTCCCTGTTCAACAGATCAATATCGGGAACCTTGCTGTTGGAACCTACATACTCAAAGTGGATAATGGAAAAGATTCAACTTCCCACAAATTCATTAAAAATTAAAACCCATAAAAAAACCAGGCAAATTGCCTGGTTTTTTTATGAAATACTTATAAACTTAAGGTTTTAAGGTAAAGGCTGCCCTACAGAAATATCGCAACGATGTCCTGGCTGTCCGTGGGCAGGATTTGGCTTGCCTTTCATTCCCGGAGCTGTTTCCTGAGCGGGCATCGCCTGCGGTTGCTGAGGAGCTGAAACTTGTTGCGTATTACCTCCTCCTAAGAAACCTTGTCCGTTTGAAGCAGGTGCAGCCTGTTGTGTAGGAACCTGTCTTTGAGGTGGAGAATCCAATGGCGCTCCAACAGGGATATCACAACGATGCCCTGGCTCTCCGTGAGGAGGGTTCATTCCTTTCGCCTGTTGAGCAGAAGTCGTTTCAGTATGTCCTTCGGGACCATGATTATGCCCCTCATGCGAATGATCATGTCCTTCATGGCTTTCTGCAGGAGCTGCTTCTGTAGTCTCCGTGGCCGTTTCCGTTGTAGCTGTTTCTGTCGTAGTCGCTTCGGCCTTCGTATCCTTACACGACACAAAACCCAAAGTAGCAAATAATGCTATGATTGTTAATTTTTTCATGATTTTTATAATAGTTGAATAACAAATATACACAAATTGTTTAAAAAAAGGCGCGCAGCTGTATACTACCCGTATGGATTGTTTTTGCTGTTTCGCTGGTCCTTCCCTGATAATTGATGTTGGCATCAAGATACTTCGTCAGGTTCCTCTGAAACAGCAACCGCCAGGTAATGTTTTTTCCAGGCTGCAGGCCCTCAAGCATTTGATAAGCTACTGCAGACAAAGGATTCCCTTCAAATTTATTCTGATAAAATGAGAATTCCCCGTTAAGGGTGAACTTCTGCGAGGTGCTCCAGTTAAATGAAGTCCCGAGGCGATGCTGCTGCAAGCGCTCCAGATCTCCCTGGGTATTTTCCTTGTTTTTCCATTCATAGAAAAGCTCAATCCTTGCATTTTGAGAAAAAAGGTAGCTTATACGCGGATTTACTGCGATGTTGTGCAACAAGTAATTTTTAGCCCCGTAATTTTCAGATATGGTTTTTACTTCATCATACTTTGTGGTAAATTGTGCAAGCCACCATTTATTCAGCAAATGTTGAAATTGCAGCTGATGTGTGGTAATCTTATTGTCAAGGCTTCCGTAATTCATAAGGTTCTTAGCCCTGTTGTTTATAAGGGAATAAATGGTTGTATATTTCTGCTTTCCACGATTGAAATAAAGAGAATTACGGATATTTGAGTTATCTGCCACAAGTATATCGTCATCTTTTGCAAAAGGATTCCATGCGATACCGCCCTCCTCTCTTAAAACGCTACGATCCAGAATAAAGGAAGACTGAACATGGAACTGGCTCAGAAAATGCTTCAATCCTGTGTCATTTTGCCAGCTGCTGAAATTAAAATTAAAAACCTGGGTAAGTTTGGTCTGGGAAGTTTTCACATAGGTCTGGTTAGGCAGGAACATACGCACATACACAGCCAGATCCGGATAAGGTGCTATTTCGAATTCTTCGAGTTCCTGTATACCGTTGCCGTTATAATCGTTCCACATATGAGTCCCTAATCCGGGTTCTACCTTGATATAAGTAAATTCCTGCTGTGCCACGGTTCCTGCGGATGTTTCATAAACCGTATTGATTTGGATGAGGTTCTTGAAATAACGGTCATTATACACAATCCTTGAATTCAGTGTTGGTTCTGTTTCGTTAGTCTGGGTGTATCTGAGCCGTCGATAATTAGCAAAGACAGATAAATCACTGGTTTCGGTTTTAAACAACTGTGATTTAAGGTAAACACTATGCGACTGTGCCACATTGCTGAGTATATTGTTCTGTAAGCTGTCGTTCATACGGTATTTATATCCGAGCTCCAGGAACATCTTCAGCGTATCTCCCCGGCCTGCGAAAGCTTCTGCCTGAAAATATTTCTGGGACAATGTCTGTAACTGCCCGGTTGCTACCTCTCTAACCTTATAACTTTCCAGATCAAGCCGCATTCCGGTCCATTTTTTTTCTTTATGGTAAACGGCCTGCGATTTACTGCGGGCAAAATCCGTATTGTAGATGTTTCCTTCTGCTTTTAAAAAACTGGTATTTGTCGTGATGTTAAAATGGTCTGTCTGATAAGTTCCGTTAAAGGCATGCTTGTTCCCAAGGTAGCTGCCACTGTACTCTAACCTGTTAAACTGATAGCTGAAAAAGCTTTTGTCATTAGGAGTAATCCTGGTACCGGCTGTTAAAAGGGATTGATTTCCAAATGTATCGGCCACATTCCAATCACGGTCAAATTCTATAGAGTAAAGCCGTTCAATCGTTTTAAAATTTTCACTTACAAACTGGATATTTCCAAATACGTCAACTTTCCACTTTGCATTGACAACCCTGTGCGTAGCGTTCAGATTCAGGGCCGTTCCCTTATTATTTTCATCATCAATAGGCGAAAACAGATTCTGATCATTATTGCTGAAACCGGCTTCAAAATCAATAACGGTAAAATCTTTTGGTTTGTATTGCCCCATCACGGTAGCCAGCGTTAACCGGGTAGGCGCAATAAGCTGAATAAGCGGTTCATAATCGCCCTGCAACAGGTTATTTACCGGTTCTGAAAACTCATAAATCCTTCCTATGCTGGAGGAATTTGCCAGACGGTAATTTCCGTTATTCGCCCCCACGTAGCTGAACGATACCATATAAAGAGTATCTGTAGCCACGTTGGAATATTCATAAAATTCATAACCGTTACGCGTTACTTTCTTATACAGGGTTTTATTTTCTGAATAAGTATCCGGATAGGCCGAAGGTGCCATCATTAAAGCCGTATTGTCCCCTGCCTGTTTAAGGATTTCTACCTGTTCCTTATTCAGGTTCTGCTGAACCGGTTGGTTTTTTATATCGGTTTCCGTATAAACATATCCAGCCACATTCCATTTTTCTCTTTCATGTTTAACCCCTCCGTAACCTAAAAAACGGGAATAATTCCTGTCGGTATACTGGTATTCAACAACGATACGCATTTCAGACGTGATAGGGAACAAGGTGGTGAACCTTATTTCCCCGGCATTGTAATCAATAACATAATCGTTCTGTTCCCCCCTTGTAAGTTTCCTTCCGTTTACATATACCGATTCAGACCCCGAAATGATGAGTATATACAACTGGTTTCCGCTCCCTTTGAGTTTATAGGGACCCTGATTCCCTTCCTGACCTGTGAATTCACTTTTTTCGTACTGTCCGCGTACCAGCGCAGCAGCCGTTTCAATAGTTGTTTTGGCCTTATCGGTTCCAAACTTTACTGATCCTGAAATCCCCTGTACTTTTTTATTGAAATTCAAAAACTTTGACGAACGGTTTTCCAGAAACAGGTCACCGGCCTTGATACTCCAGCTGTTGGAAAAAAGTTCCATAAAAATCTGATCGAATTCATCCATTTTCTGAGAATATCCTCCATTTTGCAAAGGCACATTGCTGTCCTGTAAGGAAGCCCGTATTTTCACATCACTTGATAGGTTCCCTACAATCTGGAGATCTAGATTTGAATTAGTTACAAGGTTCTGATTATTCCCTACCGTAATCCCGCGTGAAATACTGCCGTTCGTATTCAATCCTTCAAACGGGGTAAACAAAGTAGCTTTCTTTTCGGGAACGGAAAAAATATAAGCACCGTCCTTATTGGGCACAACGCGCCGGGTATCATACAGGGCATAGGTGCGTGTAAGAAAATCGGGGTAATTTAAATACGATACAATCAACGTGTCCCGGATCGGTTGTTTTAACAGAAGTTCCGCCTTGTTAAAATCGACTTCATATAAAGCGGTATCTATAGCAGTTCCGTTCTTCGTTGCCAGTTGAAAATACTGGCTGTTTAAGACAACGCTGTCTATCTGAATCCTGGCACTCAAAGAGTCTGTAACAATTGTCCTGGTTTTGTACAGCGTATTCGATTGCTGGGCATTTAATACACCTGCAATCAAAAAAAACAGCACAACACAAATTAATTGTTTCATATGATTATAACTCCGAAAAACCAAAAGTAGTGTATTTGTGCTTTATTTTTTTCCGGCCTGTTTAATAAAAGCTCCTTTTCCCTACATTTGATCAAAAAATGAAATGAAATATTACGCTATATTCTTCACAGCCCTTTTTCTTTTATCCTGTTCGCAAAAGCAGGATCGGTCTGGTTCTTTATCCGGATATTCAGGATTTGATTTAGAAAAAATAAACTTTAAGGAAAATCCCTTAGCCGTGTTAAATTCAAATATCGACAGTCTGGCAAATGCCCAAACGGAATATGCCGAAAAGGGGTATTCAGAAGCTTTTGATTATCCGGTCGGTTATAAACTGGAGCCCTGGAACGGGGACCGGTCGTTTTACGGAAAAGCCTATTACAGTAAGACCATAGACAGCATTGCACATTACCGTAATCTTTATTTTGACCGTATAGCATTCCTTACACATGAAGGAAAAACCGTTGCTGTACTGGCACAGGCCGATGTTTTATCAGATACGGTGTATTCCGGTTTTGTAGATTTACTCAATAAGCAATTCGGTTCACCTGTTTTTGAGCCTCAAACCAATATAGATGTCTTTTATGAATGGAGCGCGGGAAACCGGTATCTGCAAACCGACTACTATAAAGGAACAGCTGTTACCGCTACTTCGAACGAACCTATGAAGGTTCAGCAAATTTTCACTATACAGTTTTTAATCTTTAATAAAGAAGCTGCAGATGAAATCAGGCAAATACAGGAATTAAATTATGCTAAAACACAGACTTACCTCGTAATGCCCGGGGATTTTCAGCTTTATTCTCAAGATCCGATGAAAAACGTGCTTATGATGAACGAGCTGCTGGAAAAGAAGTTTCGCTGATTCCTCTTTCATAATTAAAAAGGCCCGGACATAGCCGGGCCTTTTATATAGTTCTGGAGTTAAAAGGTATATCCTACTTTAACACCTGCTTTAAATACGAAGTTATCGAAATACCTGTTGTCTATATCTTCCTTACCTTTTACTTCCCATTTCCAGTTGAACCCTACAGACGGATCAATACTAAGGTTTTTAGTCAACTGTATTTTATATCCTACGTTAGGATTAAAAATGCTCCAGTAGCTGTACTTCCCTTTAAATTTCTCTCCATTAACCATATCATCGAAATTAATCTGTCCGTGGGTTATGAAGTTTTCTGCGTAAAACCCTTCACGTATCCCCTTCTTAAAATAATTACGTGTTCCGAGCTCTACCACAAAGCCGTTACCGGTAGCCTTTAAATTTGCTTCATCCAGTTCCAGTTGTCCGTATCCGATGTTCAGCATCCACGAAGTCAAATGTTCATCGGGTTTCATCCCTTTATTGAATTCGAGGCTAACACCATACTGGCTCGGTTCTGAAAATGTATAATTTGCAGAAATGGTCACTACATCTTTTTGTTTTTCCTGTGCAAAGGCACCTGCTGAAATAAGTCCTAGTAAATAGATAAATTTTCTCATAACCTGAATATTTTTAGATTTGTTAAACTATTGCCAAAAAGCGTACCAAAAATATTGTTAACGTAAAAAACTTAAAAAACAGAGGTATCAGATACATTATCCGATGGTCACAATCTGCATGGTTTCCCGGTTTACCTGCTGTAAAAGTACCGTTTTATTATTCATAACTTTTGCTGCCGCTTCATCAGAAAAATGACGTATGGTATACAGCGATACATTTTCGTTATAAGTAATCTTAAAGTTGTTTGAAAGTTCTTCAAGCATTTCGTTAAAATTACCGAACTTATCCTCTACACATACGGTAAAACTGATGGCCGAATTCTGAATGACATTCACCTTGATATGCTGTTCAGCAAACATTCTGAAGATATCACTTACCTGATGTTCCATAATAAAAGAGAAATCTTTAGAAGAAAAAGACACGAGCAACTGCTCTTTTTTAACGATGAAACAGGAAACCGCCGGTTCAAGATTCGCTCCGCCTGAAACGGTTGTTCCCGGCAACAGTGGATTTACGAATGACTTTACATACAAAGGTATTTCCTTCCGCTGCAGCGGCTGAAGCGTTTTTGGATGGATCACTGATGCTCCGTAAAAAGCAAGCTCTATGGCTTCGTGATACGAAATGTGATTTAACAGAACCGTATCATCGAAATACCGCGGATCTGCATTCAAAACTCCCGGTACATCTTTCCAGATGGTAACGCTTACTGCATTGAGGCAATATGCAAAGATGGCTGCCGAATAGTCAGATCCTTCACGTCCTAAAGTCACGGAAAAATGATTCGGATCCGATCCTATAAACCCTTGCGTTATATAGAGCTTTTCCGACTGTATCTGATTTTTGATGTTGCTTTCCGTTTTGCTCCAGTCAACCATACCGTCACGGTACGTCGTATCTGTCTTGATCATATTACGCGCATCAATCCATACGTTGTCAATATCCTGATCGTTGAAGAAATAGCTCAGGATCGTTGTGGATAAGATTTCTCCATAGGAGACTATCTGGTCGTACACGAAATTATAATTGGGAGATTTGTTATTGGAAAGAAAAAACTCCATTTCTCCAAACAAAACATTTACCTTATCAAAAACCAAATGAGTTTTATTCTCGAACAGATCATTCATAATTTCCAGATGATAGTTCTTGACTGTTTGGATGGCGTTCTTCAGTTCTTCAGGCTTCTTAAAATAAGCATTTACAACATCCTCAAGGGCATTAGTTGTCTTTCCCATTGCCGAAGCAATAATTAAACTGTTCTCAAAACCAACGGTTCTTAAAACGTGCAATACATTACGAATTGCCTGCGGATCTTTGATCGACGCACCTCCAAATTTAAATACTTTCATTTTTGCTTTAATAGTAAATTAAGTTCATAATTATAAATGATTGTTTTGTTTGTTTTGCCTGCAAAAATAAATAACGATTTCTGTTAATCAATGCTTATTCTTAAAAATGTAAAAAGAAAGCCTTTCTTATTTACATTTTACCGATATTTGCATCACTTTTACAACTATTGACTATGAATGAAAGATTTATTACGTTAGGAGAGTTTATCATTAAAAAACAGAAAGATTTCCCCTATTCTTCAGGTGAACTTACCCGGTTGATGAACTCGATCAGGTTGGCCGCTAAAATTGTGAGTCAGAAGGTGAATCAGGCGGGACTCGTGGATATTACGGGTGCTTTCGGAAAAGAAAACATTCAGGGAGAGCAGCAGCAGAAGCTGGATGTGTTCGCCAATGAAGTTTTTATCCAGACCCTTACCAACCGTGAAATTGTATGCGGTATAGGATCAGAAGAAAATGATGACTTTATTTCCATATGCGGATCTGATGGCTCCAACAGTAATAAATACATTGTTCTTATGGATCCTCTTGACGGATCTTCCAATATTGATGTGAATGTTTCCGTTGGAACCATTTTTTCCGTTTACCGTCGCGTTTCTGAAATCGGAACTCCCGTAACAAAAGAAGATTTCCTGCAAAAAGGCATTCACCAGGTAGCCGCAGGTTATGTGATTTACGGATCTTCGACCATGCTGGTTTATACCACGGGCAACGGTGTAAACGGCTTTACGCTGGATCCTGCCCTGGGAACTTTTTTCCTGTCTCATCCTGATATGAAAATTTCGGAGGACGGTATGATATTCTCCGTTAATGAAGGAAACTTTAAGAATTTCAGCGAGGGGATTAAGGACTATATCGATTTCTGTAAAGATGATTCTTCCAAACCTGCCTATAGTTCGCGATACATCGGAAGCCTTGTGGCCGACGTTCACAGAAACCTCTTAAAGGGCGGTATATACATGTATCCGGGTACTGTTTCTAAGCCAAACGGGAAGTTACGCCTGCTTTACGAATGCAATCCATTTGCCATGATCATTGAACAGGCCGGCGGGAAAGCAACAGACGGAAAACAGCGTATTATGGAAATTGACCCCCGGGAACTGCACCAGCGCGTTCCGTTTTTCTGCGGAAGCAACAACATGATGAACGATTTAGAACGTTGTATAAATAAAAAAGCGAGTATTTAACTCGCTTTTTTATTTATATCCTTTATAAAGTGGTCCATTTCCTGTTTGAACATCTCCTCATCATATTCCAACACCAGCAGACTCAGTGCCTTATCGGTAATCAGATGCACATCTCCGGAAAAGCCCAGTGCTGAGGTAAATTTCCTTAATGTCAATTTCTGTTCGGGTCCAAGAATATGGTTGATGAACACCATACGGGCCAGATCATATAAACGCTCAATGCGCTGTTCCTGAAGGTAAGGCGGGTTCACCGGATAATTATTTGGATTTTTCAGAATGGCAACATAATCTTCATCGCTTATATCGAGTTTATGCGCCAGCGCGTCAATAAATTCGCGCTCTTTCGGAGAATAAACACCATCGTTATATGCTACGCGCGCAATAGAAGCAAAGTGACCCCTGTTTCTATCTTTAAATCCTGAATCATATATATCTTGATATAACATACATCCTCGTTTAAATTGTTTATATCATTTAAAATTAACTAAAAAAAAACAATATCAAAACATAAGAACAATTTTTATTAGTATTTTAAGAAAAATAAATATCCAAAAAAAATATAAAATTTCTTATAATATCTAGGGTAAAAACTTTTAAGATGTGCTACTTTTTACGTAATTTTGCACTGTTATTTTTTGTTAAATAATATATAATTCTTTTGTTTTTTCAAATTTATGAAAAACCCTGTCAAGCTGAACAAATATGACAAAGCTTACCTGCGGATTGCCAGGGAATGGGGGCAGTTGTCCTATTGTCAGCGCAAAAAGGTCGGCGCCATTATCGTCAAAGATAAAATGATTATTTCCGACGGTTATAACGGAACACCTTCCGGGTTTGAGAACTGCTGTGAAGATGAAGAAGGATTTACAAAATGGTACGTACTGCATGCAGAGGCCAACGCTATTTTAAAGGTTGCCAAATCTACACAATCGTGCGACGGGGCTACCTTGTACATAACGATGAGCCCGTGTAAGGATTGCAGTAAACTCATTCACCAATCGGGGATTGTACGTGTTGTTTACCAAAATAGTTATAAAGATTTAGCTGGTATTGAATTTTTAAAGAGAGCTGGAGTGCAAGTGATTCAGATAGAAGATTTAAGCTCTTTGTTGTATGAATAAAAAAAGTTATTTATGGCCGCTGCTCACAGCAGGGTCATTGGCAGCGGGCATCGTTTTAGGCGGTTATTTTACTAAAAACGGAACTCCTTTTTCGGTAAAGGAGGATTATGGGCGTTTAAAACTCAACAAACTTATCGACCTTATTGAACAGGAATACGTAGACAACGTAAATACTGATTCCATCATAGACATGACGGTCAACAACATCTTATCGCAGTTAGATCCGCATTCTACTTATATTTCCAAATCGGAATTTGACGAGGTGCAAAATGTGATGAAGGGATCGTTCGTAGGTATCGGTATCAATTATTATGTGTTGAACGATACCCTTGCGGTGGTTAAACCTCTTCCGGGAGGTCCTTCGGACAAAGCCGGACTTAAACCCGGAGACCGCATCCTGTATGCTGAAAAAGTGCAGTTATTCAATCAGGGACTTTCCAACGACTCCATCATCAACCTTTTAAAGGGAAATAACGGCTCAAAAGCATTATTAAAGGTATACCGGAAATCGTCTAATAAAATTTTTGACGTACAGATCACACGTGGGGAAGTACCTTTGAAAAGTGTGGATGTTGCTATAAAGATCGACAATAAGACGGGCTATATAAAAATCAACCGCTTTGCCGAAACCACTTATACCGAGTTTAAGGCAGGACTGGAATCACTCTTAAAACAGGGCATTTCAGAACTTGTTCTGGACCTGCGAGAAAACGGAGGAGGATATATGGAACCTGCAATACAGATTGCAGACGACTTCCTTAAAGGCAATGAGGTCATTGTAAAGACGGTCAATAAAAAAGGGAACGTAAAAATTACCAAAGCTTCAAACAAAGGGCTGTTTACAAACAAAAAGCTGTACGTCCTCATCAATGAGAATTCGGCTTCAGCAAGTGAAATTATAGCAGGAGCCATTCAGGACAACGATCGTGGTACTATCGTAGGCCGCAGATCCTACGGAAAAGGTCTTGTGCAACGCGAAATGTATCTGGGAGATGGTTCAGCAGTCCGTTTAACAACCGCACGCTATTATACCCCATCCGGAAGATCTATCCAGAAACCTTATCAGGATGGACTTGACGAATACAACAATGACCTGAGCAACCGTTTTAAATCAGGAGAACTATACTCCAAAGACAGTATTCACCTGGCAGACAGCTTAAGGTTCAAAACAACAGGAGGCCGAACAGTCTTTGGCGGAGGTGGTATTGTCCCCGACGTATTTGTACCTCTTAAGAACAAACACGGAGAAGATGCCATACAGCTGTTAATGAAAACTTCTCTGGTGAGTTACTATGTATTTGAAGAAATAGAAAGCGAACGGGCCGCACTGGAAGCCTTAACTCCGCAGCAATTATCAGAACGCATCTATAAGGATCCGAAATACTTTAACGACCTTAAAAAGCATTTAAAATCAAGCGGGCTCACCTTTAACCTCGACCGCCATAAGAACAACATCATGTTTTACCTGGTTGCCGAATATATGCATCAGCTATATGATGACAATGCCTACTACAACTGGATCCTACAGCAGGACCCTATGATACAGAAGATAAACACCTTAAAATAATTAAGGTGTTTTTTTATTGCTTTTATTTTTATGATATAAATTAAAAAAACCGGCTTTAAAAGCCGGTTTTTTTAATTTGTCAAGATATTGATCTTGTTATCTTTTAGTTCTAGCGTACCCGATTTAATCGGTAAATAATACGTATTACTGTCAATTTTCTCGAACTTACTTTCGAACTGAGGATCGAACTGCAGATTGGCACCTGCAATCTTTATTCTTCCTTCAGTAAGTAAAGAAACAATCGGTGCGTGATTGTTCAGCATTTGAAACTCACCGTTGATTCCCGGAACGGAAACCGCAGTTACCTGTCCGTTAAACAACATAGCTTCGGGTGAAACAATTTCTAAAATCATATCGATTGTTTTTTAGGATTATACTTCAGTCAACATTTTCTGACCTGCCTCGATCACTTCCTCGATAGTTCCTTTTAAGTTAAAGGCAGCTTCAGGCAAATGGTCTAATTCTCCGTCGATGATCATGTTGAAACCTTTGATGGTATCTTTGATATCTACCAATACTCCAGGAATACCCGTAAACTGCTCGGCAACGTGGAACGGCTGAGATAAGAAACGTTGTACACGACGAGCTCTTAATACAGATAGTTTATCCTGTTCAGACAATTCTTCCATACCTAAGATCGCAATGATATCCTGTAACTCTTTATATTTTTGTAAGATTTGCTTTACTCTTTGTGCGCAGGCATAATGCTCTTTTCCTAAGATTTCCGGAGTTAAGATACGAGAAGTAGAATCCAAAGGATCTACCGCCGGATAAATACCTAATTCCGCAATTTTACGAGACAATACTGTTGTTGCATCTAAGTGCGCAAACGTTGTAGCAGGCGCCGGATCCGTTAAGTCATCCGCAGGTACATAAACAGCCTGAACAGACGTAATAGATCCTGTTTTTGTTGAAGTGATACGCTCCTGCATCGCTCCCATCTCTGTTGCTAAAGTTGGCTGATAACCTACTGCAGAAGGCATACGTCCTAACAAGGCCGATACTTCAGAACCAGCCTGTGTAAAACGGAAAATGTTATCAACAAAGAAAAGAACGTCTTTTCCCTGACCATCACCAGCTCCGTCACGGAAATACTCAGCAATCGTCAAACCAGACAAAGCTACACGTGCACGTGCTCCAGGCGGTTCGTTCATCTGTCCGAATACGAAAGTTGCTTTAGAATCTCTCATTCCGGCTTTATCAACTTTAGTAAGATCCCATCCTCCATTTTCCATAGAGTGCATGAAATCATCACCATATTTAATAATACCAGACTCCAACATCTCGCGTAATAAATCGTTTCCTTCACGAGTACGCTCACCTACACCGGCAAATACAGATAATCCTCCGTGTCCTTTTGCAATGTTGTTGATCAACTCCTGAATCAATACCGTTTTACCTACTCCGGCACCACCAAACAAACCAATTTTCCCCCCTTTTGCATAAGGTTCAATCAAGTCGATTACTTTAATACCTGTAAATAAAACTTCCGAAGATGTAGACAAGTCTTCAAATTTCGGAGCAGGACGGTGAATAGGCAATCCGTTTTCTCCTGTTTTAGGCAATACTTCCAGTCCATCGATTGGCTCACCAACCACATTGAACAAACGTCCGAATACGTCCTTACCAATTGGCATCTGAATAGGAGCTCCTAAAGCAACCACCTCAGTACCACGGCTCAATCCGTCTGTAGAGTCCATAGAAATGGTACGTACCGTATCCTCACCGATATGAGATTGAACTTCTAATACTAATTTTGATCCATCTGCTTTTGTAATTTCCAATGAATCATAAATTTTTGGCAACGAAGCAGAAGTAGTGTTGAATACCACGTCTACAACCGGTCCGATAACCTGTGCAACTTTTCCTGTAACTTTAGACATTGCTTATGTATTTATTTAACAGCTAATTATCAATTGTGAAAAAACCATTTTTTTCGATGTGCAAAGATAGTTTTTTTTTATAAAAAACAAAACCGGGGTTATGATTATTTTATATAAAAAATGACAAATAAATATTTATTTGTCATTTTTAAAATTATTCAACAGTAACCGATTTCGCAAGGTTCCTAGGCTGGTCAACATTCGTTCCCCTGAGTACCGCCACATGATAAGACAATAACTGTAAAGGAATCGTAGCGATAATGGAAGTAAGCGCCTCCGTTGAATGAGGCATTTCAATTACATGATCGGCCAACGCCCTTACCTGCACATCTCCTTTGGAAACAAGCGCTATAATCTTTCCGCTGCGCGCCTTTATCTCCTGAATGTTGCTCACTACCTTATCGTAATGATTTTGCTGTGGTGCAATGACCACCACCGGCATATTTTCGTCTATCAATGCAATAGGACCGTGCTTCATTTCTGCTGCCGGATAACCTTCTGCATGTATGTAGGAAATTTCCTTTAATTTTAGAGCTCCTTCCAATGCAACCGGGAAATTAAACCCTCTACCTAAAAACAGGCAGTTAGGTGCATCTTTGTATATCTGGGCGATCTCCAGGATGTGCGCATTTTCCTTCAATGCTTCCTCCACCTTTTCAGGCATCAGCTCCAGTTCAATAAGGCTTCTCAAGTAATCAGAGTGCGACATGGTTCCTTTCGCCTTTGCCAAACGAAGAGCCAGAAGTGACAATACCGTAATCTGCGTAGTAAAAGCTTTTGTAGAAGCTACTCCAATTTCAGGTCCGGCATGCGTATAGGCACCCGCATGTGTTTCACGCGCTATAGAGGACCCTACCACATTGCAAACTCCAAATACGAAGGCTCCCTTTTCCTTTGCAAGTTTAATAGCTGCAAGCGTATCGGCTGTTTCTCCCGATTGAGAGATGGCTATTACCACATCGTCTTCATTGATGATCGGATTTCTGTAGCGGAATTCAGATGCATATTCTACTTCAACAGGTATTCTTGCAAATTCCTCTATCATGTATTCAGCCACAAGACCTGCATGCCATGAAGTACCGCAAGCTGCTATTATGATGCGCTTCGCATTAACGAACTTACTTAAGTTGTCCTCAATCCCGGCCATCTTTATCAGCCCCTGTTCCGACAACAACCTTCCACGGAATGTATCGCGTATCACGTGAGGCTGCTCGTATATCTCTTTCAGCATAAAATGATCGTATCCCCCTTTTTCAATCTGTTCCAGGTTCAACTGCAACTCCTGGATATAAGGACTTACCTCATTATCTGATTTAATCTTACGTATTTTAATGGGTTTATGCAGCCTTATAATGGCCATTTCCTCATCTTCAAGATAAATTGCATTATTGGTATACTCAATAAAAGGAGATGCGTCCGATGCAACAAAATATTCTCCTTCTCCAATACCTATTGCCAAAGGGCTCCCAAGGCGTGCAGCAACGATTTCATTTGGCTTTTTAATATCCATAACGCAGATCGCATAAGCCCCTATTACCTGGTTAAGGGCCACCTGGACCGCTTTACCCAGTTTTAACCCTTTATTCTTCTGAACATCTTCAATCAGGTTGACCAACACTTCTGTATCGGTATCTGATTTAAACGTATATCCTCTGTGGATAAGCTCCTGTTTTAAAGGCTCGTAATTCTCAATGATTCCGTTATGTATGATCACAAGTTCACCCGAATTGGAAAAATGAGGATGTGAATTCACGTCATTCGGCACTCCATGAGTAGCCCAGCGTGTATGACCAATACCCATAGATCCTTTGAGCGTTTGCTCTGCTTTTGCTTTTTCTTCCAGATCAGAAACTTTTCCTTTGGTTTTACTTGAGGTAAATTGCTTTCCATCAAACAATGCCAGACCGGCACTGTCGTACCCTCTGTATTCCAGTCGTTTCAGCCCTTTTATTATAATAGGGTAAGCTTCTCTTGGTCCGATGTAACCTACTATTCCGCACATAATTTGCTATTTTTCTTTGGTATAATAAATCTCCAGTTTCATTCTTAAATCACCGTTGGAAGGATTAGGTCCGTAGATCACCGTTCCAAACGGGTTCATGGTAGCCGTCAAAGGAATTTTCTTTGATACGGTTTTAACAGGATTCATAGTCGAATTCATGATATCGCTGGCAACAACCAGTCCCAACGCTACGTTTGTAGAATCTTTCTGAATCAGGTTTGTGATATGATTGGTTAATCTGAACTGATATTTATGTACAGATTTATTTGCAGTATTCAACCCGCCTCCAAAAATAGGTTTTCCTGAAGTAGAAGTATCATTGGTATAATCTGCCAATACTTTATTATTTTTAAAATCGTATAGAAAAAGCTGCTTAGGAGAAGCTATGGTGTCCAGCCCTGTAGCAGCATGATCCACAAACAACGTTAAAATTGCCTGATTAATCAGCCACTTGTTAGCGATAAGCGTTTCCAGTTCGTCTGCTTTTCCGTTGCCATCGGCATCTGGCCCAAATAGGTTAATAGCTGCATAGGTTGGCTCTCCCCCTCCTTTTAACCAGAGATTTCCTTCGGAGTTATTGTTCAACACAAAATTGCTTTCCAGCAGATTTACCGTAACAGCCGTAGTTGTAGCGCTTGCATTATTATCATAACCGATTTTAAACTCCAAGGTTTTACGCTCCCGCTTAGGCTGATTGGTCGCTGGATCAACTGCACCATCCTGTTTGTAGACAAAGACTACTTTCCCTTTCTGAAGGGCCAGCTGAACTAATGCATTCTGGTTATAGGAATTTACCGCTTCAAAATACAATCCCCTGAAATAATTCTTAAGTTCCCCGTTATTGGAGATGGACTTATATTGATTGTTGGCAAAAAATCTACTTTGAAAATAGGCCTTATCCAGATCGAGCCAGATTCCCGGAGCCAGGCGCTCTTTAACCTTTGGTTTATCACCATCCCCTTTCTGAGGAGTTCCGTCGGCATTATAGGCGTATAGCTTTATCTCGGATTTATCAAATTGGAATTCGGTATTTTGCAAAGGTTTAGATGAATTATTCAGACGTTCTGATCCGTTCAACCCTTTTTTATACTGATCAAATTTACTTTTTTCATCAGCGTAATAAAACTGTGTATCAAATTCATTGGAAGGATCGGTAGTTCTTAAATAGTATCCGTTTTCGTATACATTTAACCCGAATTTACCTGAACCGTATATATCCGACACCGTATAAATCCTGTCTCCGGAAGCTTCTGTTGATTTAAGGGTACTTGTAAACGGGATGTAAACATATACCGAATCCAGTACCGGATTGTTTCCTATACTGGAAAGATCGGTCTGATTAGCCATCTCAATCTGGGTCACAAAATGGGCAGCTGTGGATCCGAATGCTTTTTCATTATAGACCCCAAAGCTGTTAATAGGAAGGTTACGGGTATTGGAAACCCCCATAACATTATTATCTGCCGAAATGTTTTGAACAACATACTTATCAAACCCGAACGGATCGCTGTCGATAATCTCGGATCCCATTTCAGTAAACTCCTGTTCACAGGAAACCATCCCTACAGACAAAACAGAAAACAATAAGATTTTAGTTATCGATTTTCTTTTCATAAATTCATTTAGATTAAACCTTATTCAGATAAAATTCAGGGTAGACATCCTTCATTTTTTCTTTTGCGTCGAAAGGTAAGAAAGGTTTATTTGAACTTTGTATATAATTTGTTAAATCTTCACTGATCTGTTCTGACGAAATAATGATCCCGTCGGAATGATCAATAGCGTTCTTCATAATGTTTACAAAGGTAGCTTCCTTTAATGTTTCAATATCGTTTGCCTCAAATTCATCAAAAGCCACTTTATCAAACATATCTTCGGAAAGCTTTCCTTCAAACCCGTTTGTAAAGACAGAAGTCACGATTTTAGTATCAGCAAAAATCGTTTCATCATTATAATACTTCTTCATATATAAAGGCAATAAGGAAGCCATCCACCCGTGTACGTGAATAACATCGGGAACCCAGTTCAGTTTTTTAATGGTCTCCACCACTCCTTTTACAAAGAAAATGGCACGTTCATCGTTATCATCATATAAAACATCCGATTCATCCCCAAACGTACCTTTACGTTTAAAATAATCATCGTTGTCAATAAAATAAACCTGTATCCTTTCTTTAGGAATAGAAGCAACTTTAATAATCAAAGGCATATCCATGTCATTGATAACCAAATTCATACCTGACAACCGAATTACTTCATGCAACTGATGTCTTCTTTCATTGATGCTTCCGTATCTTGGCATAAAAATACGTATTTGACCACCTAAATCATTAATCATTTTCGGAGTGTCAAATGAAGCCTGAGAAACTTCATTTTCAGGTAAGTAAGGCACTACTTCAGATGATACATATAATATCCTCTTATCTTTCATTATTCTTTAATTAAATTAAAAATGCTTTTAAGTATGCAAAATTACAAAAATTTGTCGACATTATTAAGTAAAGTGCTAATTTTGCATTGATAAAACTTTAAAAATCATGAATGTATTTCATGCGCAAAGCCCGTTAAATGAATATTTAACAAAATTAAAAGCGGATGCGCAAACCATTGGATTTGTCCCGACCATGGGGGCAATTCACGACGGACATCTTTCATTGCTTCAACAGGCTTTAAAAGAAAACGATACGGTTGTTATGAGTATTTTCGTAAACCCTACGCAATTCAACAATCAGGAAGACCTGGAAAAATATCCCAGGACATTTGATCGGGACGTAGCTTTGGTAAGAGGGCTTTCCGACAACATCATCATCTACGCTCCAACGGTAGAAGACATCTACAAAGGAACACCGGTTTCAGAAAAATTTGATTACGACGGACTGGAAAAAGAAATGGAGGGCAGCAACCGTCCTGGGCATTTTGACGGCGTTGGAACCATTGTTAAGAAACTATTTGAAATTGTACAGCCCGACCGTGCCTATTTTGGGGAAAAGGATTTTCAGCAACTGCAGATCATCCGGAAAATGGTCAAGAAAAACCATCTAGATATCCAGATCATCGGATGCCCCATCTTCCGGCAACAGGATGGTCTTGCCATGAGCTCCCGCAACGAGCGCCTGTCTGCCGAATCCAAAGTACAGGCTACGGCCATCTTCAGGATCCTTAAAGAAGCCCGGGGTCTTTTCGCGAACAATTCCATAAACGAGGTCATCACCTTTGTAGAAAATGAATTCAGGAAGCTTCCGGTGTTCACACTTGAGTATTTCGTCATAGCCGATGAAGCTACCCTTAAATCTTCCACAGTCAAAGAAAGTCAGAAAAAATACCGTGGTTTTGTCGTTGCACATATTAACGGAGTACGTTTAATTGATAACATTGCATTAAATTAAATTTTATACCTTTGTTCCATGCAAATAGAAGTTTTAAAATCAAAAATCCACCGTGTTAAGGTAACAGGTGCCGATTTAAATTATATAGGCAGTATCACCATTGACATTGCATTAATGGAAGCCGCCAACATTATTGAAGGCGAAAAAGTATCGATCGTAAACATCAACAACGGTGAACGCTTTGAAACGTATGCCATTCCGGGACCGAGAAACAACGGAGACATTACGCTTAACGGCCCTGCGGCCCGCAGAGTTCACAAAGACGACATCATCATCATCATCACCTATGCACTCATAGATTTTGAAGAAGCCAAAACATTCAAACCATGGGTCATCTTCCCGAACGAGAATGATAATTCTTTAAAATAGAATTGAAGCTTCTTAAAAAAATACTGAACATTTCACTCCCACTTTTGCTGGGAGTTTTTTTGGTTTATTACGCTTACAGCCAGTTTACCGCAGCACAGATTACCGAGATGAAGGGCTATTTCGGCTCAGCCGATTACTTTTATGTATGTGCCTCCCTGCTGTTTATGAAGGTAAGTCATGCATCCAGGGCATACCGCTGGAAATACAGCCTGCAATACCTCGGATACACTTCTTCTTTCTGGAACAACTTTATGGCTATTTCAGTAGGCTATCTTCTGAACCTCACCATTCCGAGATCGGGAGAACTTTCCCGCGCCGCAGTACTTCAGAAATACGACAAAATCCCTTTTGACAAAGGGTTCGGTACCATAATTGCAGAGCGCATCATTGACCTTGTGTGCCTAATGCTCTTCGTAGCTGTTGCACTCATACTTCAATACCGGCAGCTTATCGGGTTCATTTCCCAGCATATTCCTTTAACGCAGCTACTCACCATTTTGGGTGTACTGCTTATTATGGGAATCACTGGTCTGTACCTTTTGTATACCTCTGAACATAAATTTTTTGTTTTTATCCGCACAAAGATATCGGGGCTTATAGAAGGAATCCTCAGCATATTTAAAATGCCGTACCGGATCCCTTTCCTTATACATACCGTCATTATCTGGACATCTTTTGTCCTTACGTTCTATTATGGTACCAAAGTACTTCCTGAAACGAGCGGAATTTCCATAGGCGTTACCATGATTGCATTTGTTGTAGGGAGCCTTGCCATCAGTTTTACCAATGGTGGATTCGGAGCATTCCCGTTGCTGATTGCCAAGATACTGGCCTTATACGGTATTTCCATTACGGCAGGAACGGCTTTCGGCTGGATCTTATGGACCTCACAAACCGTTCTTATTCTCATTTTAGGAGGTTTATCGTTCTTATTGCTCCCCCTGATTAATAAAGCTAAATAATTCGTAACTTCACGCTATATTTTTAAAATATGGCAAAAGTAAAAACAGCATTTTTCTGTTCTTCCTGCGGTGCGCAATATCCTAAATGGATGGGGCAGTGTACTGCATGCAGACAATGGAACACGCTTGTAGAAGAAATCATTCAAAAAGAAGAAAAGGTTGCCTGGCAGACAAAATCAACCCTGGGAGTCGCAAAACGGGGTGCCAGACCGCTGCTCATAAATGAAATAGACAGTACACAGGAGGTACGTATGAACACCGGCGACCAGGAATTAAACAGGGTCCTTGGAGGCGGCATCGTTCCGGGTTCCATGATTCTTCTTGGAGGTGAGCCCGGAATAGGAAAAAGCACCCTGCTTCTGCAGTTGTCTCTCCAACTCCCATGCAAAGTACTATATGTTTCAGGGGAAGAAAGCCAGAAACAGATTAAAATGCGTGCCGAGCGCATCAATCCCTCAAACAATTCCTGCTATATCCTCACGGAAACCAATACGCAGAATATATTTAAACAGGTAGAAGAAATTGAACCCGACATTGTCATCATCGATTCCATCCAAACCCTTCATACCGATTATATTGAAGCCTCAGCAGGAAGTATTTCCCAGATTAAAGAAACAACAGCGGAGCTCATAAAATTTGCGAAAGAAACGAACATTCCCGTTATCCTTATAGGGCATATTACGAAGGACGGCAACATCGCAGGTCCCAAAATACTGGAGCATATGGTAGATACCGTCCTGCAATTTGAAGGAGACCGGAACCATATATACCGTATCCTCCGTGCACTTAAAAACAGATTCGGATCTACTTCCGAACTGGGAATATATGAAATGATTGGATCGGGATTACGCGAGGTATCGAATCCTTCTGAAATATTATTATCACATCGGGAAGAAGAACTATCCGGTACCGCCATTGCTTCCACCCTGGAAGGAATGCGCCCCCTTATGCTGGAGATTCAGGCCCTGGTAAGCACAGCCGTATACGGTACGCCCCAGCGAAGTGCAACAGGATACAACCTCAAACGCCTTAACATGATACTCGCCGTCCTGGAAAAGCGCGCCGGATTCCGACTTGGAATGAAGGACGTATTCCTCAACGTTACCGGGGGTATACATGTAGATGATCCCGCGATCGACCTGGCGGTAGTCGCCTCCATCCTTTCGTCAAACGAGGACGAAGCCATCCTGAAAGATATCTGCTTTGCAGGTGAAGTCGGACTATCAGGTGAAATCAGGCCGGTTAACCGGGTGGACCAGCGCATCCAGGAAGCAGAAAAACTCGGATTTGCCAAAATTGTTATTTCGAAATACAACAAGATCACCTATAAGCCCGCAAATATCCGTATTGTTCTGGTTTCAAAAATTGAAGATGTGGTAACCGAACTTTTTGGCTAGATTTTTGTTCCTGACCTTTACAATTAAAAAGAATGATCCATGAAAAACATCCTGTTACCCGTATTTGCAGTTTTTAGCCTTACGGTGAATGCTCAAAAGCCCGTATTCACACAGGCCCAGATACAATCTGCGCGTGTTTACAGCAATGCTGCGGAACTAAAGCACAAAGCTACTGCACAGATCGCTTCCGGAACATCGGAAATCGTCATTACCAATGTTTCCAACTATCTTAATGAAAATACGGTGCAAATCAGCGTTCCTAAATACGTAACGGTTATGTCGGTTCAGTTCTCCAACGCATACGTTGAAGAATATGACAACAACCGCGACTCTCCTTTAGTAAAACCCGTTAAAGAAGAAATCGAGAAAAAGGAAAATGAACTCAAAGCGCTTCAGAACCAGCTCACAGCTGAGAGAAAAAGTATTGAGCTGCTCGATAAAAACCAGTCAATGAGCAATGCACAGAATTTTTCCGTGGCCGAACTGACGAAGCTGCTGGAATTTTACAAAACCAAGCGCGCAGAACTTTCAAATTCCGTTAACAAACTGGAAATCAAAGAAAAGACAGTAAACGAGGAGCTCGCGGTATTGAAGGGAAAACTCAGCTTTAACCAGACTTCATCTGAAAAAACAAGCCAGGGAAAACTCATCCTCAACGTAATGAGCAACCAGGCCGGAACCATACCGCTTGAGGTATCGTACTTATCTGCCGGAGCCAACTGGTACCCAAGCTACGAGATGCGTATCGACAAAATAAACGAGCCTATACAGATGCTATACAAAGCGCAGGTACAGCAAAATACTGGTATTGACTGGAAGAACATCAGGCTCTCCCTTACAAGCGGACCAGCCAATCAGAACACTTTTGCTCCTGAATTGCAGCCTTGGTTTTTAGACTATTATTACAATACCACAGCCAGGCGAACCGTAAAATCATATGAAGCAAGGCCAAATGAAGATACGCTCATTACTTTACAGGGTCAGGCCCCCGGATTAAACATTACAGCCGGATCAGGTCAGCCCAACGGGGAAGTTATGGAAGTCTCTACCATGGATGATTATACCCAGATCAACGAATCGCAATTAAACATAACGTTTGATATCGACATCCCCTATACCATCCTTTCAAACGGGAAGCAACACAGCGTTGCTCTGAAAGATACACAGCTGCCTGCTACTTACAGCTATGTGACCACTCCGAAACTCGACACCAATGCCTATCTCGTTGCTAAAGTAAAGAACTATGGCGACTACAGTATTTTACCCGGGGAGGCAAACGTTATTTTTGAAGGGTTATATGTTGGAAAAACTTACGTAAGTGCCAATGCGCAGGAAGATGATCTTAAACTGAGCCTGGGCAAGGATCCTAATATAGCCGTATCCCGGACGCTTATTTCGGACAAATCCGGAACAAAGACCCTTTCATCGCGTAAAGTTCAGGATTTTGTTTATGAGATTTCCGTAAGAAACAATAAGAAAGAATTGGTAAACATAACCGTAGAAGATCAGGTTCCCATCAGCAGCAATAATGATATTGAAGTATCACTTACCGATAAAGGCGGGGCGAACATCGATAACGAAAAAGGAAAGGTGTCATGGGAGATCAGCCTGAAACCGAACGAAACGAAAAAAATACGCTTCGGATATCAGGTAAAATCTGCTAAAGACAAACAAATAACCCTTTAACTAATCTGAAAGAAAAATATTTTTTTTAACAAAAAAGATATTAGTTGTTATTTTTTTTTCATTTGTGTTTTATTTTATTTAAAATTGTTTTTAAATATCAAAACTATAAAAATGAGAAAAACTACTAATTACGTTCTTTTTTACATCATTTGGCTGATACCCCTTTTGTCATTCGGACAGGGGTATCTGCCATTTCCCATCGACGGATACAATGCAGACGTCGTTGCCAACGGAACCGGAACTGCGGCCTCTACAACCAACAACGATGTTGACGGCGTTTCCTATGCATTTAAGAGTCTTGACTGGAAACTCAACGCTACTTCGGCAGCGCAGACAAAGGGTTTTCCCATTGACGGTGTTATCAGTTCCCTGGCAACATCGGGTTTATACTTCCAGCTTGCCCCCTATAATTTAAACAACTCCATACGCATCAGTGCAACAACAGGATCGGTTACGTCCAATGTGACTGCCTCGCACCGTGCTTCCAAGATCTTTATTCTTACAACAGGAGGAAGCGGATCTGCCACACTCACCGGGACCATTACCTTTACCGATAATACCACACAGGCTTTTTCGGGTATTACAGTTCCGGATTGGTATGCGACCACAGGTTTACCGAAAACCTATACAAATTTTGGACGCATCAACATTACGAGCAATACTGTTGAAAACGGAACAACAACCAACCAACCCAATCTTTTTGAAGCCACGGTTGACATTACCACAGCCAACCAGTTAAAGGTTATTAAGTCGATTACTTTCACCAGATCGGGAGGTACCGGAATTATCAATATTTTCGGAGTATCTGCCCAAGTAATTGAAACGTGTTTTACACCTGCTTCGGCAACCACAAGTGCCTTATCTTCTACTTCCGTAAACATGGCATGGACTCCTCCTGCACCTGCACCTCAAAACGGTTACCAGTATGAACTAAGAACTTCAGGACTTCCAGGTAGCGGAGCTACCGGCCTCATTAGTACAAACACTACCCCAACTGCAACTGCTGCTTTATCAGGATTACAGCCTGTTACTGCCTATTATTTCTATATCCGGTCGGTTTGTGCAACGGAAAACGGGATATGGAAACTCGTTTCTACATTCACAACTCCATGCGGGGTTATGAATACTAATTTCTTCGAAGGTTTTGAAAGCACTGCTACAGGAAGCTCGGCTAATATTACCTACCCGATCTGCTGGAGCTATGTAAATACGACCAGTTCGGGATATGCTTATGTAAATACCACATCAGCCAATAACGGAACCAACGGTTTTTATTCATACAGACCCTCCGCTGCCAACGGGGATTTGCTTCTCATATCACCCGAAACAGCTAATTTAGGCAGCGGTACCAAACAGATCCGTTTCTGGGCAAGGGCCTCTTCGACTTCAGACGTGCCCGACTTCAGAATTTATACTCTTGACGGAAATACGGCAAGCGCTGTTAAAACACAGATTCAGGGTACCATTCCTTTAACTACAGGGTGGCAGGAATTTATTGTACCGCTGCCTTCTACAACCGATGATTATTTTGCGTTTTCTTTTGACAGGGCAGGTGCTACTTCCTATGTTTATCTTGATGATATCTATTATGAAGATCTGTCTCCATGCATTTTCCCGCTTAATATTAAAGTAACGAACATTGCGCAGACTACAGCCACAATTTCATGGAACGCCTCTCAGGGAGCAGGTGTTACCGTGTATGAATACGAGATACGTACATCGGGAGCTGCAGGATCAGGAACTGCAGGATTAGTTTCAACAGGAACCGCTACCACTACCAGTGCCAATGTTACCGGTTTAACCGGAGGCATAGATTACATTGTGTATGTACGCAGTATCTGCGGAACCTCGTCAGGTAAATGGACAACATTTCCTGTTAAGTTTCAAACATTATGTCCTGTGTTCACATCGAATTTCTTCGAGGGATTCGAGAGTGCCGCTACCGGAAGCTCTACGAATAATACCGTTCCAAACTGCTGGACTTATATCAATACCACCGGAGCAGGTTACGGATATGTAAGTACGGGCAGCTCAAAAAGCGGAAGCAAAAGTATGTACACTTACCGTACCTCAACCGCTAACGGCGATATGTTGCTCGTATCTCCGGAAACAGCCAATTTAGGGAACGGTACCAAACAGATCCGTTTCTGGGCAAGGTCAACCTCATCAACGGATGTCCCTGATTTTAGGATTTACACCCTGAACGGCAATACGGCAACAGCCCAAAAAACCTTAATAAAGAATACGATACCCCTTACCACTACGTGGCAGGAATTTACCGTTCTTATCCCGGTTACGACTGACGACTATTTTGCATTCTCCTTTGACCGTATAGGTACGTCATCTTATATATATTTAGACGACATTAACTATGAAGATGTACCTCCTCCAACTCTGGCCATTACCAAAACGGATAATTTATGCCATGGTACAACCAACGGAACCGCAAACGTTACTGTTACAAATGGTGTTCCTCCTTACGTATATACATGGTCACCATCGGGAGGAAATGCAAAAAATGCTTCAAATCTTGCAGCAGGCACTTACACCGTGACGGTTACAGATGCGCTCAAAACTTCAGTGAGCGCAACCGTTTCAATTCTTGAGCCGGATGCCATCGAATCCCATATTTCTTTTACCAATATCAGCTGCAACGGAAAAACAGATGCCAGCATAACTACAGCCCCTACAGGAGGAACCCCTCCGTACACTTTTAGCTGGAATAACGGGAACAACAGCCAGTCTTTATCCAACCTTACAGCAGGGACCTATACCCTTACTATTAAGGATTCCAACGATTGTACCATCACCGAATCTGTTACCATAACGGAACCTGCTATCTTAACCGCTTCCTCGGGAGGCCATACAAATGCAAGCGCTTATGGTGCAACAGACGGTTCTGCTAAAGTCTCCGTTGCAGGAGGAACTACTCCATATCAATATTCCTGGACTTCTTCCACTTCAACAACCGACACTGCGACAGGACTGGGTGCAGGGACTTATACTGTAAACGTTACTGATGCCAATGGATGTAAGGCATCATACGATTTCACTATTACACATCCTATACCGTTGATGCTTAATCCGGGACAACAGCAAAACGTAAGCTGTAACGGCAAAACTGACGGTACGGCAACGGTACAACCGTTTGGCGGAACCCCGCCCTATACCTATTCATGGAGCCCTTCAGGGCAGACCTCCGCAACGGTTACCGCAATCGGCGCAGGTACTCATACGGTAACGGTAACGGATAAGGATGGCGGTAAAGTAACGCAGGCTTTTGTGATTACGCAACCTCAACCGTTAAACATTGTTCCGGACATAGTGCAGCACGTCAGCTGTAACGGACTCAACAACGGATCTATCTCGGTAAAAGTAAATGGCGGAACCGCGCCTTTCAGTTATGTATGGTCAAATGGCCTTATTACAGAATCTGCTGTAAATCTGACGGCCGGCAGTTACTCTGTAACCATAACAGACCATAACGGTTGCAGCGCTGTCAAGAGTTTTACAATAACAGAACCTTCCGTTTTGTCTGCCTCCAAAGGCAATGTAACCAATGTAAGCTGTAACGGCAGTGCAAACGGGGCTATATCCGTTATAGCAACAGGCGGTACTGCTCCATATACCTATATATGGTCAAACGGTGAAACTACTTCTACCATTGGAAACTTATCAGGTGGAACGTATTCGGTAACTGTCACCGATGCCCATCAATGTACAGTTAACCATTCATTTACGGTTGCAGAGCCTGCTGTGGTGCACCCACCTTCCATCGGTACTCAAAACTTATGTGCCAATCAAAGTGTTACGTTCGCAAATATACCGTCATCTGCTTCAAACATTAAATGGTACAGTGCCGCAAGCGGAGGAACATTACTGCCAATCACAACAGTACTGAGCAACGGTACCACCTATTATGCATCAGAAACAATAAACGGATGTGAAAGTTCTTACAGAACTCCGGTACTGGTGAATATATATCAGGCCCTACCTATAACCATATCAAACTTAACGGTTTGCGGAAATTCAGCAGTACGTGACATTACCATTAACGGTTTAAGCTATTCGCAGCTAAGGTGGTACGACAGTGCTACAGCAACAGCACCGATAAGCGCAAACACACTGCTCACAAATGGTACCTATTATATCAGCACACTGAACGGCAGTTGCGAATCTGTGAGAGCAGCGGTTATCATAACGGTTCAGCCTTTGGTACCTGCACCGGTTATAAACGCTCAAACGGTATGTAACGGGGGAACGGTTGCAGATCTGGTTACCAACCAAACATCAGGTGTAACCATAAAATGGTATACGACTCCTCAATCTACGATGGTTTTACCAACTAATACGCCTTTGAGTTCCGGCACCTATTATGCAGAACAGGTAATAGGGTCATGTAAGTCGCAACGGGTAGCCGTTTCAGTTCTGGTGGTAAATGTTTCAGCCCCGACTATCACAAGTCTGAACGTATGTGAAGGCGCAACTGCAGGGGATCTTTACATAGGAAACAATTCTGTAAAGTACGCATGGTACACAAGCAATACAGCTTCAACACCGCTACCTGACACACAGTTCCTAACTACAGGCAGTTATTATATTGCCCACGAAGTATCCGGCTGTATTTCGGCCAGAACAAAAGTTTATGTAACTGTAAATACAAGGCCCGGAAGCCCTACAGGTATGGAGCAGCAGGCTTTTAACTTCAAGGCTACGGTGGGAGATCTTAAAATGGATCAGAACAATGTGATCTGGTTCGCTACTTACGATGATACCATGAGGCAGACCAACCCATTATCTAAAGCAATGCCGTTGCAGGATGGTGCTACGTACTACGCTGCTCTGATTGGATCCAACGGGTGTTCCAGCCTTCCTTCACCGGTAAAGGTATCATTGAACCTGAGTACGAAAGATCTGAACCTTGCAGAATTAAAGTATTATCCGAATCCTGTCGAAAAAACGTTTAATATTTCGTACGCAGACCCAATCCGAAGTATAGAGATATACAGTATCACAGGACAAAAACTGTTAAGTAAAAACGTTAACGATACTGAGATACAGCTTGATTTATCGCATTTGAGTGCGGGTACTTACACCGTCCGAATCATTACAGACAATTCTTCAAAATTTATAAAGATTATAAAAAAGTAAAAGTATAAACCACCCAATAAAAAAAGCAGCCTTTTCAGGCTGCTTTTTTTATTGGGTTTATTTTTTTATGAAATTATTTTTTGTCTTAATATTTATTTAACATAAATTAGTACATGTTGATTTTTAAAATACCAATTATATGAAAAAAATTTACCTTTTATTTATCGTACTTTTATCTATAGCTTCCGGGTGGGCCCAAACAACCATCACCGTTGGAACAGGAACCAGTACCCAGGTTTACCCACTGGGAAATTATTATGGTTATGAAAGATCTGCCGCTCTTTATACATCTGGAGAAATTTTGTATTCAGGTACCATTACGAGCCTTGCATGGGAAGCATCTACAGGAGCGTTGGGAACCAGACCCATTAAGATTTATTTAAAAGAAACTACAGATCTGGCTTTAACTTCTTCAACCTGGGCAACCATGATAACAGGTGCTACACTTGTTTATGACAATACAACAAATCCGGCTTCAGGATGGAATGTATACAATCTCACCGCGTCTTTCAATTATTCCGGAAGTGCAAATCTCCTTGTTCTTGTTGAAGCAAACTATGGCGGTACTGGATTAACCGGCACTTCGGGAAACCGTATCAGCTACAGTAGTGCCACCAACCGGCATATGTACATACGTGACGATGGGTCTCCACCTACAGGAACAGGGATCATCACAGACGACAGGCCGAATATCCGGCTCCAGTTCCCTACATTACCCTCTTGTACAGGAATTCCGAACGGAGGTACGGTGACAAGCCCCTATCAGATTATATGTGGCGGAGGAACTCCTTCCCCTATCTCTGTAATGAATCCAAATCCGGCTTCAACAAACTATACCTATCAATGGGAAGAATCTGATGATAATGGAGTAGCGGATCCATGGAGCAATGCTGTAGGAGGTTCAGGAGCTACTTCTACAACTTATTCACCTCCTTCTTTTGCCGCGACAACTAACAAATACTATCGATTAAAAGTAACATGTACCGGGTCCGGTCAATCGGCGTTTTCAACCGTTCATACGGTGAATATGCCAATGGCTCCGAATTCAGTTACCAACCTTTCTTTTACAAACATCACCGATACAGGAGTCAGCCTTAGCTGGACTAACGGAAACGGGAACCGTCGGGTAGTATTAGTCAATACGTCCAATACCTTTACAACCTTAAGCAATACAACAGGTCCGGCTTATTCTGCCGGAACAGTTCTGACTGCCGGGGACCTGTTATTATATGACGGTACGGCATCCGCAATAGATATTACCGGAATGGGCTGCAATACTAAGTATTACTTTAAGGTATATGAGTATATACGTTGTGGAACATCAAGCCCTTACGGATACTGGCATGCCATTTCTACTGACGGAAATGTAACAACTGGCAAGTTTATGGCAAATCCTGTAAATCTGGCCATCAACAATAACTTCGCAGGTTTTACAGGAAGTAATCTGCCCGCCGTGTTTCCGGGATGGATAGAAAAAACAGGCGACGGTCCTTTAACAGGTACCAGTTCCGCATGGACCAACAGCAGCGTGTTCACCGGAAAAACAACAGCTAAAGTAAACCTGTACACCACAAGCCGGAAAGAATGGATTGTGTCTCCTACATTTACCGTAACCAACCCAACCCGTATAAAACTTAAGGCTGCTATAACGAATTACAACAGCTCCGGTGCTGATAACGACGGAGGGATGCAGGGTACGGACGATAAGGTACAGATCATGATCACTTCAGAAGCATGCGGTGCAACCTGGACTCCTATTTTTGTATTTGATGCCGGTACCACAGCTAACCTGACGAATGTATTGACCGATTTCACGGCTCATATACCTGCCTCTTACGTAGGTAAGGATGTCCGCATCGGATTTAAGGCAACAGACGGTCCAATAAGCAATATAAATGATTATGATTTCCATATTGGTGATATCGTAATTGAGGAAACACCCGCTCCATCTGTAACGGCTACAAAAACAGACAACATCTGTTTCGGAGCATCTACAGGGTCGGCGAGCGCAGTTCCAAAGGATGGAACACCTCCATATACTTATACATGGACTCCATCAGGCGGAAATTCTTTTAACGCCACCAATCTCGCTGCCGGCACTTATACGGTTACGATAAAAGACGCTAACAATTTAACCGCCAGCACTACAGTTACTATTGGGGAACCAAGTGAAATCCAGTCAAATGCCTTACAAACCGATGTAAGCTGCAAAGGAGGAAACAATGCTTCTATTACGGTTGCTCCTACCGGAGGTACCGGACCATACACCTACCTTTGGTCTACCGGAAGTACCTCTGCAACACTTTCCGGATTAGCGGTAGGGAATTATTCAGTCACTATAAAGGATTCAAAAGGTTGTACAAAAACAGAAGACTTTGTAATAACTGAACCTACGGTCCTTGTAGCTTCAAATACAGCTCAAACCGACGTAACTTTTTATGGAGGAAGCGATGGAACAGCTACTGTCGGAGTAACAGGTGGAACTGCACCATACACTTATTCCTGGAGTCCTTCGGGAGGAACATCTCAAACTGCAACAGGTCTTTCTGCCGGAACCTATACTGTAACGGTTACAGACAAAAACGGTTGTACGGCCACACAAAGCTTTACCATTTCGCAACCGATCCCTTTGATGACCGATTCGGTTTCACAGACCAACGTAAGCTGTAAAGGAGGAAATAACGGAACAGCTACCATCAATGCAAAAGGAGGTAATCCACCTTATACCTATCTATGGTCTCCGTCCGGAGGAACAAATGCTACAGGTGCTGGTCTTTCTGCCGGAACTTATACTGTTTTAGTTAAAGACTCCACAGGAAATACGATAACTGAAAGCTTTACCATTACAGAGCCCGACGCATTAAGCATAGCTCCCGGGACCATTACCAACGTGAATTGTCATGGATTGAACACCGGTTCTATATCGGTAATTATCAGTGGAGGTACAGCACCTTTCTCCTATAGCTGGTCTAACGGATCCATCAATGCCACAGCAGACAACCTTATTGCAGGAGCCTATTCATTAAAAATAACGGATGCAAACGGCTGTACAGCTACGCAGAATTTCACCATCACAGAACCTGCGTCACTTGTCGCTGGCCAGGGAGCCATTACCCATGTAAGCTGTAATGGATCTGCTAACGGATCCGCTACGGTAAGCGTAAGCGGAGGTACGTCTCCTTACACTTATAATTGGTCCAACGGACAAACCGGAACTACCATTACAAATTTACCGGGAGGCACCTATACCGTAACAGTTACCGATGCACATAACTGTATTACAACGCATAGTTTTACTATTTTGGAACCAGCGTTCGTACATCCGCCGGTAACAAGCAATCAAAGCTTCTGTGCTTCACAAAACGCCAAGGTTTCAGACCTCGTAGCAAACGGAACCAATGTAAAATGGTACAATGCTTCTACAGGAGGAAATGTTATACCTGCGTCTACCCTTCTTTTAAACGGAACTACCTATTATGCCACTCAGACTATTAACGGATGTGAAAGCCCTTATAGAGTACCGGTGGTGGTAACCCTTATCCAGACCAGTATGTTAACGTCTGCAAAATTAGACATCTGCAGCAATTCAACTATAGCAGATGTTACAATTGACGGATACAATCATAATCAGCTTAAGTGGTACGATACAGCAAGCGCCACCACAGCATTGAGCAGCAACTTTGCTATTACTACAGGTACCTATTACATAAGCACTTTTACAAACAACCTTTGTGAATCTGCAAGAAAACCTGTCCAGATTACGGTATTACCTGCTGTACCAGCGCCTGTGGCTTCTGCACAGACAATCTGCAACGGAGGAACCATCGCAGATCTTGTGGTAACCCAAACACCTGGTACCACATTGAGATGGTATACAACACCTCAATCTACAATGGTTTTACCAACAAATACGGTATTACTCTCCGGAACTTATTATGTGGAACAAGTATCGGGCTCCTGTAAATCGCTGAGAATTCCGGTCAATGTTCAGATCACGAATGTCCCTGCTCCTCAGATCAGCAACATGACGTTATGCGACGGTGCTACTGTTGGAAACCTGTATATAAACGCAGGCACTACCAAATATATATGGTATACAAACAATTCTACCGCTAACGCTTTACCGGACACTCATACAATAAGTACGGGAACTTATTATCTTGCTCAGGAAGTTTCGGGCTGTATTTCGGGCAGAACTGCTGTATCCGTGACGGTAAATTCAAGACCGGCCAGCCCAACAGGTCAGTTAACCCAGAACTTTAACTTTAAGGCTACCGTTGCTGATTTAGTTATGGCGCAAAGCAATGTAATCTGGTTCAACACCTATGACGATGCTTTAAAACAGGCCAACCCGCTTTCCCCAGGAGCTTCTTTACAAGATAATACGATTTACTACGGCTCTTTAATCAGCTCAAACGGGTGTTCAAGTTTACCAACGGCCGTGACCGTAACACTCAACCTGGGAATTCCGGATCTTGACCTTGCTAATTTGAAATATTATCCGAACCCTGTTGAATCGGACTTAAACATTTCTTATACAGAACCTATCGAAAAGGTTGAAGTGTACACAATATTAGGCCAGAAGGTATTGAGCCACGATTTCAACACCAGGGATGTCAGCATCAACATGTCGCGCTTCAGTGCAGGCACCTACGTAATCAGGATCGCTACACATAACGCCTCTCAATTTGTGAAAGTCATTAAAAAGTAGAATTCATAAAAACAAAAAGCAACCTTATTAAGGTTGCTTTTTTTATGAGTTATTTTAATCCGACTACGTTACGCACATCGGAAGCACTCGGCAGTTCAAAGATTTCCAAATGAAAAAACGGGACAACCGCAAGCACGTGGTCAAAAATATCGGCCATAATACCTTCATATACGGGCCATTCCGTTGTGGTGGTAAACGCATAAATTTCAACAGGCAATCCGTGCTCTGTAGGTTGCATATGGCGCACCATAAGATGAAACTGTTTATGTATCCTGGGGTTATTAAGCAGATATCGTTTTACATATTCACGGAACAATCCTATATTCGTCATCCTTCTTCCGTTTACCAGCATCGTAGGGTCATCAACATGGGTGTGATTGTAGCTGGCAATTTCCTGTTCCCGTTCTATAATAAATGATTTAAGTAACTTAATACGTTTAAGATCTTCTATCTCATGATCATCCAGAAACCGGATCGATCCCATTTTAATGTTCAGCGATCTTTTAATCCGCCTTCCGCCCGATTTCTGCATCGTACGGTAATTCTTAAAGGAATCACTTATTAAGGCATAAGTGGGGATGGTTGTTACCGTTTTGTCAAAATTCTGGACTTTTACCGTACTGAGGTTGATTTGCAGGACGGTTCCGTCAGCTCCGTACTTCGTCATTTCAATCCAGTCTCCGACGCGGACCATATCGTTGGAAGAAACCTGAATGCTCGCAACAAATCCCAGTATAGTATCCTTGAAAATGAGAATAACGATAGCTGAAGCAGCCCCGAGTGCCGTGAGCAGCCCGTATGGCTCTACTCCCGTAAGTTCTGAAAAAATAAGGATCCCGCAAACGAGGTAAAGTAAAATTGAAATAACCTGAAAATAACTGTCCAGAGGTTTTCCCGTAAAACGTTTACGTGTATTCAAAACGTCCTTTAAGGTATAGAAAATTGATTTTACAAATGTTGTGACAGCAAAAATAATGAGTACGTCAACTAGTTTAATCGTAGTATATGTCCAGTTAGGAAACCCCCTGAAAATCAAAGGAAGTAACTGTTTTGCTACAATAAGGGGAATAATATGCGTAAAGTATTTAAGAACACGGTTGTGAATTAAAAAATCATCAATACGCGTTTTACTTTTTCTGATACTTTTAATCAGAAGCAGCAGCAGAATTTTCCGCAAAAGGAAATCGGTAAAATAAAGTACTGCAATGAAAACAACCAACAGTAAAACAGAATTGAGGTAATGAGCTGTCTCACTCCCCAATCCTGCATTTCTAAGTATATTGTAGCCAAAGGAATAAATGGCACTTTGAATATGATCGTTTAAAACCTCCATAAAATGGTCGTTAGATCCCGATACCGGATTGTTCCTACAAATCGTTCAGCAATTTTGAGATTTCATCCAGTTTCGGAGTTAAAATAACTTCAATTCTCCTGTTTTTTGCTTTACCCGCCGTTGTTCCGTTAGACGTAACCGGGGCAAATTCACTCCGCCCGGCAGCAGTCAGGTTCTTTTTGTCAATACCGGGAGTCTGCTCCAGAATATTCACAATAGCAGTAGCTCTTTTGGTAGACAGGTCCCAGTTATTGGTAATCCCCCCTCCGAGATTTCCAAGCACCTTGTCGTTATCGGTATGCCCTTCTATCAAAATCGCTATTTCCGGATTCTTGGCCAGAACAGAAGCCAGTTGTTCCACAGCATTTTTCCCTTCACTGCTTACGGTCCAGCTTCCGGATGGAAACAACAATTTGTTTTCCATTGAAACATATACTTTTCCGTTCTTCTGTTCAACCGTAAGTCCTTTTCCTTCAAATTCAAACAAGGCTTTTGACAAGGATTCCTTCAGATTACGGAGATTCTTGTCCTGTGCCGCCAGTTTGCTTTCCAACTCTGCTACGCGTGATGATTTCCCGTCCAGTTCTTTTTTAAGACCGTTTAATCGGTCTATCTCCGCCTTGATGGCCTGGTCGCTGTTTTTTTCCAGACTCTTATAATCCTTTTCAAGTTGTGCATAAGCTACCTTCAGCTTATCTCTTTCTGCAACCGCATCTTCCAGCTGCTTTTCGAGTGACTGGTTCTTGTTCCCTAAATCGGCAGACTGTGATTTGAGGTCTCCCGCTTCCCCCGTAAGGCGTTCAAGTTCTTCTGCGCAACTTCTGTATTTCGCATCCAGCTCATTGTAAAGTTTTCTTGTAACGCATCCTGTTAAAAACGGAAGGCAACACGCTGCCAATAATATTTTTTTCATCTTATAAGCTTTAATTAGTCTATTTCTATTGCAACAGGACAATGATCGGAATGCCTGGCTTCAGGTAAAATATACGCCCTTTTCACACGGTCCTTCATCGTATCCGTTACCAGATGGTAATCAATACGCCACCCTTTATTATTATTACGGGCATTGGCCCTGTAACTCCACCACGAATAATTATGCGGTTCAGGATTCAGCATTCTGAATGAATCCAGGAATCCGCTTTTCATGAAACCGTCAAGCCATGCACGCTCCTCCGGCAAAAATCCTGAAACTTTCGCATTGCGTACAGGATCGTGAATATCAATGGCCTCATGACAAATGTTGTAATCTCCGCAGATGATCAGGTTCGGAACCTCCTTCTTTAATTCATCCACGTATTTTTGAAAATCATCCATGTATTGAAACTTATGGCCGAGCCTGTCGATATTCGTTCCGGAAGGAAGGTAAAGCGACATAACGGAGAAATCTTCAAAATCTACCCTTAGATTCCTTCCTTCCCGATCCATATAATCAATTCCTGTTCCAAATACGATTTTCTTCGGTTCAATTTTCGATAAAACAGCTACACCGCTGTATCCTTTTTTTTCGGCCGGGAAATAATACTGATAAGGATAGCCTGCTGTCTGAATTTCCAAAACTGGAATCTGGCTTTCAACAGCCTTTATTTCCTGCAGGCATATGATATCAGGATTAGCAGCCTGCAGCCATTCTAAAAAGCCTTTGGAAATCGCTGCCCTGATTCCGTTTACATTATAGGATAAAATTTTCATTTATTTTATATGTATTTTGTCAAAAATACGTATTTCATTTAGATGAATGATGAGATTTAACGACTTGTTTGCGTTTTTAAACACATACAATCTGCTTATGAAAATTGTGTATGTAAATCAAATTTTACTATATTTAAACTCCAGCTTTTAAAACGGTATAGAAATTGTGTTCGTTTGAAGGAGGGTTAATTTGAATTGTTATCTTTGCAAAAAAATAGTTAGATGGGGTTAGTAACCGCTAAAGAAATAGCACGCGTAATAAAACTGGAAAAGTACGGATTCCTCGGTACTTTTACCGGATGGTTATTAATGAAAGTGCTCAAAATATCAGAATTAAACAACATATACGATCGCAATAAACATTTACAGGATGTCGAATTTTTAAACGCCATTCTTGACGAGTTCCAGATTGAATTTGAAATTGATCCTGAGGAATTAAAGCGTCTTCCAAAACAAGGACCCTATATCACCGTTTCCAATCATCCGCTTGGCGGCATTGACGGTATACTTCTTCTGAAACTTATGCGGGAACGTGATCCTGATTTCAGAATCATTGCCAATTTCCTGCTGCATCGTATTGAACCTCTGAAACCATACATCATGCCTGTGAACCCTTTTGATAACCACAGGGATTCCCAGTCAAGTGTTTTGGGGTTAAAAGAAACTTTACGGCACTTGAGTGACGGAAAACCTCTAGGTATTTTTCCTGCAGGAGAAGTTTCCAATTTTGAGGAAGATGATAAGATTGTAGATAAACCGTGGGAAGAAGGAGCCTTAAAATTAATACGTAAGGCAAATGTTCCCGTTGTTCCTATTTATTTTCATGCTAAAAACAGTAAGCTGTTCTATATGCTTTCGAAAATAAGCCCGACCTTGCAAACCGCAAAACTTCCTTCTGAACTTCTTACACAGAAAGACCGTGTGATACGCGTACGTATCGGAAAACCGATTACGGTTTCGGAACAGAACGAACATGGGGATTCCATTGAAAATTTCGGCAAATTTTTACGCCAGAAAACATACTTGCTTGCCAATACCACCAAAGACGATAAAAAACAATACATCAAGATACCTTCTTTCAAACTACCTGCACCTCCACCTAAGGAAATTGAGCGCCCGGTTCTGCAGGACCTTATGATAAAGGAGATTGAAGAGCTTCGCAAGGGAGAAGATCGCTTGTTGCAGAGTAAAAATTATGAAGTCTTTTTAACAGATTCTGAAAACATACCCAATATACTTAGAGAAATAGGGCGTCTGCGCGAAATTACATTCCGTGCAGTAGGAGAAGGAACCAATCAATCCATCGACCTGGACCGGTACGATACTTTTTACAAGCACATGTTCCTATGGGATGACGATGCCAAATGTATTGCAGGAGCATACCGCATGGGACTTGGGAAAGATATCTATTCCCGTTGTGGTATAGACGGATTTTACCTAACAGAATTGTTCCGCTTCGAACCTGAATTGTATTCTATGATGGAGCAGTCCATCGAAATGGGCCGTGCCTTCATTGTAGGGGAATATCAGCAGAAACCCATGCCTTTATTTTTATTATGGAAAGGCATCGTACATACGACATTACGTTATCCTGAACACAAATACCTCATTGGAGGTGTAAGTATCAGCAATCAGTTTTCCGATTTCAGTAAATCACTCATGATCGAGTTCATGAAGTCCCATTTTTACGATCCTTATGTAGCACAATATGTTCAGGCCAAAAAGGAATATAAGGTACAGTTAAAAGATGCAGACAAAGATTTTGTGTTTAATGAAGCCGAAGCAGACCTTAATAAATTTGATAAACTTATTGAAGAAGTTGAACCTGGAGGTTTACGTTTACCTGTCCTTATCAAAAAGTACATCAAACAGAATGCCCGCGTAGTGGCTTTTAACGTGGATCCATTGTTCAATAATTCCGTTGACGGCCTCATGTACATCCGCATTGCAGATTTACCGGAAAGTACCGTCCGCCCCGTAATTGAAGAATTACAACTGGAACTTGAGCGGAAGATCAATGAAAAAATAGAAGATTAAAGCGGGGTGGCCCCGCTTTAATCATTTTAGAGGCCAACCATAAAAATCTCCAGCTGAAAATCACCGGGTAAAGTGAGATCTTATAAATATTGCAATCCCGGTTCCATAAGGAAGGTTGTAATGTTTCCGGAATTGTTGTAAAAGAAGAATTCAGAAAATGTGGCCCTGACAATGCTTTGCGGAATAGACCTCGTTTGTTATTTCAGCTCTCTTTAAAATCTCCTGTAAAAAAGCTAAAATCATAAATATTCAGGCCAAAATATGTATTTTTGTGCTTTGAAAACCGAATATCATGATCCAAAATCCAAAAAGATATACCGTTACTGCAGCTTTGCCTTACACTAACGGCCCTATACATATCGGTCATCTCGCAGGTGTCTATGTCCCTGCTGATATCTATACCCGTTATTTACGTCAGCAACATAAAGATGTCCTTTTCATCTGTGGTTCCGACGAGCACGGAGTGGCCATTTCCATGAAAGCAAAAAAAGAAGGAATTACACCTCAACAAGTTATCGACAAGTACAATAAGATTATTAAAGATTCCTTTGAGGAATTCGGGATTGCTTTTGACAATTATTCCAGAACATCCTACAAAATACATCACGATACTGCTTCTGCCTTTTTCAGAAAACTATATGACGAAGGAAAATTCATTGAAGAAGTAACCGATCAGCTTTATGATGCCGAGGCAGACCAGTTCCTCGCAGATCGTTTTGTTACAGGTACCTGCCCTAAATGCGGGAACGAAGGAGCTTACGGTGATCAGTGCGAAAAATGTGGTACTTCCCTGAATGCCACGGACCTCATCAACCCGAAGTCGACCATTACAGGTTCAACCCCTGTTTTAAAATCAACCAAACACTGGTTTCTTCCTTTAGATCAATACGACACTTTTTTACGCGAATGGATTTTGGAAGGTCACAAAAACGACTGGAAGCCTAACGTTTACGGACAGGTAAAATCATGGTTGGACGACGGACTGAAGCCTCGTGCGGTAACCCGGGATCTTGACTGGGGGATTTCCGTTCCTGTTGACGGTGCGGAAGGAAAAAAACTTTATGTATGGTTTGATGCTCCCATCGGCTATATCTCTTCAACAAAAGAATGGGCTGAGCGGGAAGGAAAAGACTGGGAACCTTACTGGAAAGACCAGGACACAAAACTGGTACACTTTATAGGAAAAGACAACATCGTATTCCACTGCATCATCTTTCCTGCAATGCTGAAAGCTGAAGGTTCTTATATTCTGCCAGATAACGTACCGGCAAACGAATTTCTGAATCTGGAAGGAAATAAACTTTCAACATCTAAAAACTGGGCAGTATGGTTAAATGAATATCTTGAGGATTTTCCTTCAAAACAAGATGTTCTGCGCTATGCATTAACATCAAACGCCCCTGAAACTAAAGACAACGATTTCACCTGGAAAGATTTTCAGGCTCGTAACAACAATGAACTTGTTGCTATTTTCGGAAACTTCATCAACAGAGTAGTCGTGTTATCAAATAAGTATTACGATGGAATTGTTCCGTCGCCAGATACGCTCAACGAAACAGATGAATCTGTTCTTAATGAATTAAGGGCCTATCCGGCTGTTATAGCAAGCTCTATTGAGCGTTACCGCTTTCGCGAGGCGCTTGGCGAGATGATGAATGTGGCAAGACTTGGAAATAAATATCTTGCAGATGAAGAGCCATGGAAACTCATCAAAACAGATGAAGAACGTGTGAAAACCCAAATGTATGTGGCCCTGCAAATTGCCGCGGCACTTATTACCCTTTCCGAGCCATTTTTACCTTTTACATCTCAAAAGCTTAAAAATATGCTGCGTATGGAACCTGTTGCATGGAAAAAACTATCCCAGCTGCCTCACCTCATTGCTCCCGGACACCAGATCGGAGAAGCAGAATTATTATTCTCAAAAATTGAGGATGATGAAATCCAGAAGCAGATCGATAAACTGGAGGCTACCAAAACGGCCAATGCAGCTGCTGCGAAGCAGCCCGAACCACAAAAAGAGCTCACTCAATTTGAAGATTTCGCCAAAATAGACCTTAGGGTAGGAACCATCATCGAAGCTGAAAAAATGCCTAAAGCCAATAAATTGCTGGTATTAAAGGTGGATACGGGAATTGATGTACGTACAATTGTCTCGGGAATTGCAGAGCACTTTACACCTGAAGAAATAATAGGCAAACAGGTGACGGTACTTGTAAACCTGGCACCCAGAAAACTCAGAGGAATAGAAAGCGAAGGGATGCTGCTTTTAACTGAAACAAAAGAAGGTCGCCTTGTTTTCGTGACACCTGAAACCGAAGGTGTTTACAATGGTGCAACCATAGGATAAATAATAAAAGCCACTCATTAATGAGTGGCTTTCTTCTAATTGCTTAGAATATAAAAGTGTTAAAATTGGTTCAGTTCGGTGTGTCTTGAATCATTGAAGACAGGCAAAATAATTCCTCAACCAGTGCGTACTGGCTGTAGTTTCTGAATAAGTAATCTATTTTTAAAGGAGAAAGTTCCGGAAAGGAGGGACCATACGGAGTCCGCGTTTTTTAATATGTGTCATAATGCTTTTCTTATGTTTACTTTTAGAACGTTAAAAAAATAAAAATAGTATATGCTATTTTAATAAAAAACACAAAACATTTATATTCAAAGGTTTATTTCATAAAAAAAACAGCTTTTCAGCTGTTTTTTTTATTGCGCATCCAAAGACTGAAGGGCAAAAGTCCCCAGCCAATGGCTTCCCATATAGTCATCGTTTGAGATATTGGGAAATGCGGCATTAAAATGCTTTTCCGCCACCGGATTTAAATGCGCTAACTCCGGTAATATTTTGGCTATCTGAAACAGACAGGTAGCTCTACTGAAATTCAATCCGTCCAAATGTACCAGGTGTCCGTCCGTTCTATCGGAAACCTTTCCGGTCTCAAGGCTGAACTTTTCATCGAATAATTGCGGAAGAAACTCCTTTAACCATTTTCTGTAGGCTTCTACAGGCAGAACTTTGCTCATAAGCCATGCTTCCTGCAGGCAGGGAGATAAAAAATCATGTCCGCTTGGCTCATAATTGATAGGGCAATGTTCGTCATTGAGGTATAATTGTTTTGCTTTGGCTACCAGAGCCTTCTCAAAAACCCCGTTGCCGGTTGCTCTGGCATATTGCAGGCTCAACGTCATTCCAAAAGCAGTATTGTCGTGCGTCCCGGTACGGATAGGATAATTAAGTTTTGGCAGATAATCCATATACCGCTGAACAAATACGTCTTCAAGAGGTTTTAACGTAAGATACCACTCCCTGGCCTGGGGGTTATCTTTCCATGTATAAAGTTCCTCCTGAAGTTTAAAAAACCATGCCCAGCCGTAGGTTCGTTCAAAATTTTTGTTGTGTTCTTCATTGAAAAAGGCTTTCTCAACCGCAACATTCTCATCGGTAAATACAGAAGACAGGAATTTATTGATTTTATGGTCAGCATCCAGTTCCGGGAACTGCTTTAAAAGTTTTATAATAGACCAGTATCCATGGGCAGAAGAATGCCAGTCAAAACAACCGTAAAATATAGGACGAAGCTGTTTGGGTGATTTTAACTCAGTATCAGAATTAAGTACCTGCCCTAATTTGTTTGGATACTCTATGGAAAGACAATGTAAAGGCAATGCAATGATTTTTCTGGCTTCTGCCAATTCCAGTCTGATTTTTTGATGAGGTTCCTGTTCTTTTTCAGTATTTTTTGTATTGCAGGAAATAAGAAAGAGGCCGGTAAGCACAAAGCATCTTAAAATTTTCATATCTGTACGTTTAAAGCGAAAAGATACAAAAGTATTTCTACAGTTTATTCTTCATCAGGATTTTATCACGTATTTTCATAAAATAGCCTTCAAAGTAACGCTTCGAAATAAAAGCTGCAAGAATTGTAAAAGAAACAACCAGCAGGTTAAATAAAACAATTGAAAAAAGAGTACCTGTAACCGGTATGATTTCTTTGAGAAAAAGAAAACCTACAAACTGCATCACGATGGGATGCAGCATATACATACCATATGATATGTTTCCTAACGCATAAAGTATCCTATATTCCAGCATCCTGAACGGAAACATTACCAAACTTGCAATGAAAAGGGGTATAAGCAACATCCCCGATAAATGAAATAGAGGAGCGCTCATCGTATTGCTGAAAAAGAACGTGAAGAAATACAGAATGATTCCCAAATAGAGCCCCCATCTGATTCGTCTTAAAAACGCACGGAAATTATGATTATTCAACAATATTGCTGCCAGCCCGCCTGCTGTAAAATAAAAAAACAACATCTGGTTATCCCGGAAAAAGTCAAACGGACCATAAAAATAGATTAACAGGTAAACAATGGAGAATGAAAACAGAAACAACCGGTACTTCCTTACGGTAAGCAACGATAATACGGGAGCAATAAACACATAAAACTGTTCTTCAATAGCTATGGACCATAAAATCTCAATAATCCCCCCCGGACCGTAGTTGGCAAATATATTTGCGAATAAGGTGGCAGAAAGTAAAATACCTTCTATAAGGTTATAAGAATTATCGGTATTGAATCCGAGTCGGGGTAATATCAATCTGTAATAAACAAACCCAAAGCAAAGTACCAAATAGTACAAAGGGAGTATTCTGAACGCCCTCTTGACAAAAAAGGTCCTTAAAGAGATCCCTCCTGTCTGTTCCTTTTCACGATAAAGTCCCTGGATTATAAGAAAACCGCTAAGTGTAAAAAAAGCATACACACTTTCCGTACCTTTTACCAGTATGGGCCATGCATCAAAATAGGGAAATCCCCTGTTTTTACAAAATTCATGCACATGGAACAAAATGACCAGAAGGGCCAGGAAAAACCGAAGAGGGGTAAGGTTTGGAAAAACGACAGATTCTTTATATCCTCCCATAATAGATTTTAAAAAAACAGCCGATTATGTACCGGCTGTTGTAATTTATAAAGGATATCAGAACAATACATCCTGTATCTCCTCATTCTTATCAAATGTAGCCTTGGCAAATGGACATAACGGCATGATTTTAATATTATGCTCACGTGCATAGACCACAGCCGCATACACCAGATCTTTTCCAACTCCTTTCCCTTTAAATTCCGGGTTCACCTCAGTATGATCAATGATGATCTTATCGGTTCCGGCCTGGCTGTAGGTCATTTCTCCTGCTTTACGACCTTCTTCTTTCGCAATAAAGATTCCTTTACTGTCTGTTTTTTCGTGTATGATTTCCATAGTTTTTTATTCTTGGGGTTTATATCAAAGATACAAAAACAAACAAAAATCCAGCTTAATCCACACGGGCTTTATTGCTCTGAACTATTTTATACGTTACGAATAGTATGAACAGCCATACCGGAATGAGTATTACCGAAATCGACATTCCCGTCATACACATAAGAACCAGGATGATGAGAAGGAATGCAATACAGATATAGTTCGAAACAGGGAACAGGAACGAAGGAAATTTTGTCTGAACGCCTTCAACATCTTTCGCATTTCTGAATTTAAGGTGCGTAAAGGAGATCATGATCCAATTGATGATAAGGCATGATACGACCAGCGACATGAGAATTTTAAAAGCCTGTTCCGGCATAAACTTGTTGATAAGTATGCAGACTGCTGCAAAGCATGATGATACGATAATGGCTCTCGTTGGAACCGAATTCCTATTGAGGTACATTAAAAATCGGGGCGCGTTCCGTTGCTCTGCCAATCCGTAAAGCATCCGGCTGTTGCTGTATACCGAACTGTTGTAAACGGATAGGGCGGCTGTAAGAACGATAAGGTTCAAAGCATTTGCAATGAGGTTCGTCGCAGACACGTCTGTTCCGAAAAGGTTGAAATGCATGCCCTTTAGGTTATCAAATACGGTAACAAACGGACTGGTATGCGTTGTAATGGTTTCCCATGGCGATAACGAAAATAAAATGATGAGTGCCCCCACATAAAAAATAAGGATTCTGTAAATAACCTGGTTGGTTGCCTTTGGGATATTTTTTTCTGGATTCTCTGCTTCAGCGGCAGTAATCCCGATAAGCTCGAGACCTCCGAAGGAAAACATAATAATTGCCATTACCGAAAGCAGACCCTGATAGCCGTCGGCTGTTTTCTCAAGCCATCCTTTCGGAAAAAAACCTCCGTTATTGGTAAGGTTACCAATGCTTGCCTGTTCTCCCCCGGTTCCTGAGACCAGAAGGTAGGTTCCAAAAACAATCATTGCGATGATTGCAACTACCTTTATGATGGAAAACCAGAACTCGGCTTCTCCAAACATTTTAACTGATCCGAGGTTCAGAGCCGTTATAGCGATAAAAAAGAAACAACTTGATACCCATAACGGGATATCCGGCCACCAATACTGAACATAAATACCTATAGCGGTTAATTCCGACATGGATACCAGTATATACAGAATCCAATAGTTCCATCCGGAAGCATATCCGGCAAATGACCCCCAGTATTTATAAGCAAAATGGGAAAAAGACCCGGAAACCGGTTCTTCTACTACCATTTCTCCCAGCTGACGCATGATGAAGAAAGCTATAATTCCGGCGAACGCATATCCAAAAATCACGGACGGCCCCGCTAAAACGGCTGCCGGACCAATTCCAAGAAACAATCCGGTACCGATTGCACCTCCCAATGCAATTAACTGAATGTGCCTGTTGGAAAGCCCTCTTTTTAACATTGGCTCCTCGTTGTTTTCTTTCAAAATATATGGTTTTAGTTTATAGAATGCTAAAATAGTTGAAAAAAGCAGAAAAATAAAAAAGCAATCAAAAAATGAATTTCAATTGCTTTAATATTTTAAAACCAATACGCATGTTTCTTTCCTATTTCGCGTATTCCATCTTATTTATTCATTCTTTTAAGCACGTTGTAAAACAGCATCGTCATTGCAATACCTGTTATTGCGCCCAACGCACGCGAATGTCCCGTAATCCTTGTCACGGCAATTCCCGCGGCAGCTCCTGTAGTTACCAAAGCCGCAACATCTTCGTAATCCATTTGTACTAAATCTTTTTCCATACTGCTTCTTTTTTATTAAAAATACGAAAAAATACAGGATCATGCGGGAAATTTAGTATTAAATTCTTTAATTGTTTTTAAAGGCTGACGTATTTAAAAGTATCTTTGAAAAAAACTTTTTTTATGGCTGCTCCATTTAAAGTCATTGCTTTTGATGCTGACGATACGTTATTTGTTAATGAACCTTATTTTGACGAGGCTGAAGACAAATTTTGCGCCCTTCTCAGTGATTATCTTTCTAAACAGAGCCTTTCGCAAGCCCTTTTTCAAACGCAGATTTCCAACTTACCGTTGTATGGTTACGGAATCAAAGGATACATGCTGTCCATGGTTCAGACAGCTTACACTGTTTCAAACCATACCGTTTCAACAAAGGTAATGGAAAAGATCATAGAGATTGGAAAGGAGCTTTTACAGAAACCCATAGTCCTGCTGGAAGGTATTGAAGAAACATTAAACCTGTTACACCAAAATTACAAACTTGTTGTGGCAACAAAAGGAGACTTGAAGGATCAGCACAGGAAATTGCACCTTTCAGGTCTCGGCCCCTTCTTCCACCATATAGAAGTGATGAGCGAAAAAGAAGAATTGGATTATGACAAACTGTTAAAGCGCCTTGAAATAGTACCTGAACATTTCCTCATGATCGGAAATTCCCTTAAATCTGATGTATTACCTGTACTCAACATCGGTGGAACTGCTGTTCATATTCCCTTCCATACAACCTGGGCCCATGAACGGATTGATCATGAAATTGTACACCCGAAATTCTATACTGCCGAAAAAATGACGGACATAATACCATTATTACAGTTGTAATCCATACACAGCCCTAATTCTATTCATCGCGAATATTGAGCAACAGCCTGTATTCTTCAAAGCGGTGTTCGCGGATCGGCTTAATATAGGGTTCAGTCGCAAAGTACAGCAATAAACAAGGACTGATATTTTTGTAATGTTTTACAAATTCATATCGGATCAGTTCGTTATTTTTTATCCTTTGTTTGATCTTGTTGTGATAAGGGTACATAATTCACAATTTTTAAAGATATCAACTTATTCGGGTTATGGAGTGAAGATCTAATAACGTTATGATTCTTCAGCACTGTGCGGGTATTTTATTTTCTGACTGAGCCAAAGCGATCATTCAAAGCTTTTTCCAGCTTAAACTGCTGGTATTATAATGCATGGTCAAATGTAATCCAAATTCAGCATAGCTGTTTATTAAGTGCTGATATATTAAGCGCTTACTTATATTTACATTTGCTGTTTAGATATGTTCTCCCCTGCTGAATTTTGTAAGCTGCTAGATATGTTAGATTTACTCTATTTATTTATCACAACTTTTTTTATTTAGAATTATTATTATTAAGTTTGTTTAATCTTAATCTAAATAAAAATAGTTATCATGAAACAATTTTACACAAACAAAAAAGCCCTATACTTCAGCCTGTTGGCATTAGGTGCTTTTTCTTTTGCCAAAGCACAAAACTGTACAGCAGTACAGACTTTTTCAGAAAACTTCGATAATTTCACTACATTTCCTCAAAACTGCTGGACAGGAAATCAACCGACTTCTCCGACCATGGGGTTAACTACAGGGACCAATATAGGTATTCAGCTTTACAGCGGTTTTGCTACTGGAGACATAATCCTGGTTTCTCCTGAAGTTTCAACAATAGATGGTCAGCACCTTCTATCTTTCGATGTTATTTCCATCTCACAACCCGGAACAACTATAGAAGTTGGAACAATGTCGGACAACACCAATTTCTCAACATTTTCAGCGGTAGGTACAGCATTTGCTCCAACCGCAGGTTCAACACATCAAACAGCAACGATACCCTCTAATACAGGCCACAAATACCTTGCGATCAAATTCATTCATGGCGGAGGACACAAAGCGTTGGTATTAGACAATATTGAATGGAAATCGGCAACGGCCGGTACAGGGAAATTTGATACTTCCAAAGTAAAAATATATCCTAACCCTACAAACGGCATTTTCACTATCGATACTGAAATCGAGGTAAAATCAATTGAGGTTTACAACACCCTTGGTCAGAAAATCCTTACGACCGCTCAGAAAAACATTAATATGGAAAATGCTGCTAACGGACTGTACATTGTAAATGTTCATGCTACAGATGGAACTTCGGCTTCGTATAAAATAGTAAAGAACTAATCTTAACGAATTCAACTTGATTACTTTAATGAGAAGACTTAACCTTTTGGGTTAAGTCTTTTTTTACAAAAAAACATGTCTCACAAAAAAAGCCTTACGTTTCCGTAAGGCTTTTAATTTTTGCTCCCCCTCTTGGGCTCGAACCAAGGACCCTCTGATTAACAGTCAGATGCTCTAACCAACTGAGCTAAGGAGGAAACTTAAAATTAAAATATGATGTATCGCTTTCGCAATCTGCTCCCCCTCTTGGGCTCGAACCAAGGACCCTCTGATTAACAGTCAGATGCTCTAACCAACTGAGCTAAGGAGGAAACTTAATATTTTAAGCTTCTTATCTACAATAAAAATAAGGCACTGTAACAAAATTTGCTCCCCCTCTTGGGCTCGAACCAAGGACCCTCTGATTAACAGTCAGATGCTCTAACCAACTGAGCTAAGGAGGAAGGTGTGTTACCTTTATTGCGTTGCAAATATAGAACGATTTTTCCTTTCTGCAAACACCTTTTTTAAAAAATCGTTATTTTTTTTACTTACCTGTTATCGCTTTAAAAATATCATTTCCGTTGGCAAACAACAGTAATGCTATAAGTAAAACGAAACCAACTGTTTGCGCATATTCAAGGAATTTATCGCTTGGTTTTCGTCCTGAAATCATTTCATAAAGCAGGAACAAAACGTGTCCTCCATCCAATGCCGGAATAGGTAAAAGATTCATTACACCAAGCATGATAGACAGGAAGGCTGTAATGCTCCAAAACACTTCCCAGCTCCACGTATTCGGAAATACGTCGAAAATGGCTTTAAATCCACCTACCCCTTTATAGGCCCCTGTATCCGGATTCACAATCATCTTAAGTTGTTTCCCATACCCTATGAGCTGGTTTTTTCCTTTTTCAATACCAACCGGAATAGACTTGGCAAATGAATAATGCTCGTGTGAAAGTTCATAAAGCCCTAGACGCTCCGCATCGTTTTCCTTTACCCTCAAAGCAAATGTAATTCCCAACATACCCTGGGCATTTACTTTTAACGGAACCGTAATTTCGCTCCCATCCCGTTTTACCGTAGCGGTTACGGTCTGATTTTTATAATAATTCAGTTCTGCCTTGAATTCATCGGCAAAATCAATCTTTTTATCATTAATAGCCGTTATAAAATCTCCTTTTTTCAACATTTCCCTATTCTCTGAATCATCAGGGACGTCCGATACAATCACAGGAATACGTGGAGCAATCAATCCTTCTTCCCTTGTTTTCATCATCTGATCCACAAAGTTCACAGGTAATTTCACCGTTAATTGCTGACCATTGCGCTCCACAACTATTTCTTTTGCCGTAATCAGTTGTGAAGGAGCTTCGTTAATACGCTCAAGATTTTTTCCGTCAATTGACACGATTTTATCCCCGGTTTTCATTCCGGCGTTTTCCAGTGCAGGAGACTGTACCCATACCCCATATTTGAGGCTGTCGTTGGCAATATATCGGTCACCGTAATACCAGGTCATTCCGATATAGATTACAAAAGCCAAAATAAAGTTCACCGTTACCCCTCCGAGCATGATGATCAGGCGCTGCCATGCCGGTTTGGAACGAAATTCCCAGGGCTGTGGCTCCTGCTTCATCTGTTCGGTATCCATGCTCTCATCGATCATTCCGGCAATTTTCACATAGCCTCCCAATGGAAGCCAGCCGATCCCGTAAACGGTTTCCCCTATTTTCTTTTTAAACAGGGAGAACTTGATGTCAAAGAAAAGGTAGAATTTTTCAACACGTGTTTTAAATAATTTTGCCGGAACGAAATGTCCGAGCTCATGCAGCACAATCAATAATGACAGACTCAATAAGAACTGTGATAATTTAACCAGTATATCCATTAATTATAATACTTTCTTTTTTCGTTGCACAAATGTAAGATTTTAACCTTACTAATCCGCGGACTTTAAGTCCATTTTAGTTTTTTAAAAGTTTTTTATGGTAAATCCCATCCGGAGTTTCTACAGCAAGAATGTAGGTTCCGCTTGACAAGGAAGCCGCATGGTAGGGATTGCTGATGCTATGCGCCACAAGTTTTCCGCTCACATCGTAGAGGTTCATTGCAGAAACATTCAGATCTTTCGGAAATTCAATATTAAAAACATCTTTTGACGGATTTGGAAAAACTTTTATCTGATTTACCGATGCCGAACCTGCCGTTATTTCCACCGTGTTGTTTTTACTGATAATGTCCTGGAACGGATTAACCTGAACAATGTTTACGGTTCCCACATTCGTATCCACAACGAACTGCTGGTTATTTTGCGTATGCTGTAACACAACCGTTTCCGATTGGCCGCTCGCCCCTGTTAACCTCAGGGTAACCGGCATTTCAAAAAACGGAACGCTTGCATGGGAAGTGGTTTGCGACAACGTAATTTTGGTCTGCGTTGCGGATAAGGCTTCCGCCTTTACCTGATACGAAGGATACCCCTGTCCGTAAATCCAGTTATTAAAAAACGCCGTCAGATCTTTTCCGGAAGCCGCTTCAAGATGCGACTTCACCTGCGGGGTCACTGCGTAATTATAAGCGATAGCAGGATCTTCAAGGAAATTCCGCATCCCTTTAAAAAATGCTTCATCTCCTAATACGTAACGTAGCATATGCACAACCATAGATCCTTTGTCATAGGTAATACGGCCGCTGAAGATACGGTCCGAATCCAAGGCTTCTTCATCGGTTAAGTAAAGATTCCCGCCTGACTGACTTGTAATATTGTTGATTTTGCTGCTTTTCCAGCTTACAAAAGAATTTAGTCCGTCCATATTCTCAACTACCAGACCTGCCATGTATTCCGCGAATCCCTCATTAATCCAGATATCCTTCCAGCTTCCGCACGTAACTTTATCACCAAACCAATGGTGCGCCAGTTCATGTGCAATTAGCCCCCTTGAAAATCCTCCCATAAAGGAAACCGTTGTGTGTTCCATACCGCCGCCCCAGCCAAACTGCGCATGTCCGTATTTTTCCTGCCAGTACGGATAGGTTCCGAAAAGCTTTTCAAATACCCCCATAACCGGAAGTGTTACAGCAACCTGCTTTACTACTGCATCATACGTCTCCGGATACAGATAATTAACTACCGGAAAAGTTTTAGGAGCAGAACCCGCTGTTTGATTGTATACTTTGTAATTAGTTACGGCTATGGCCACAAGGTAGGCAGGAATGGGAAAGCCATGCCTGAAGTGCGTGGTTTTGGTCCCGTTTTCGTTCTTGACCTGTGCGATCTCAACTCCGTTCGCTACAGCAGTTACAGAAGAAGGTGTCGTAAGATAAATATCAATGGAATCAATTTTATCATTCAGCGACTGTTTACAAGGCCACCAGTCACGTGCTCCGAAAGGTTCGGAAAGCGTCCAGATGACGGGCTCTCCCAAATGATAGCTTTGGGTAAAGGCTTCATTTTCAGCTGTCGGTTTTCCTGAATAAACAATTTTAACTTCGCCCTGAACACCCTTAGGAACGATGTCCTCTAACTTTATGGTCAGTTCATTAACAGCCTGGGTAAAACTCACCGCTTTATCTCCCTGTGTAACAGAACTTACCTTAAGCTGATGGCTCATATCAAAGACAATAGTTTTGAGGTCCTCATTTGGGACAAACTGTGTTGTTACCGTTCCGCTGATACCGTAAACCGAAGGATTTATATCCAACTCCAGCTTCTGATGTTTTACATCATAGTTCAGGGTGTTGGGATTGGGCTTAAACATCATCCGCCGTTCGGCAGCCCGTTTTTCATAGATACGGTAATCATCTTTTGAATCAGACATTACCTGTGCCAGAGAACCAAAAGCCGTAAGACCGCAGATGAAGGAGAAAAATATTTTTTTCATGTTCATGCTTAATTTCAGTAAAAATAAGATTATTTCCCATATTATAATCAAGATAAACATTCATAATTATCTGCATACACTCAGATTTCCCAAAGAATTTGTGTAAATTTGCCCTTTATTAATTTATTTATTATGTTACAGATAGCTTACATCAGAGAAAATCAGGATAAGGTAATAAAAGCCTTAGCAAAGAGAAATCTTGATGCCACTGAAATGATTCAAAAGGTAATTGATTTAGACGAGCAACGCAGATCCTCACAGGTTGAGTTGGATAATCTTTTAGCAGAATCCAATAAGCTATCCAAAGAAATAGGGGAACTGATGCGCAACGGTGAAAAATCAAAAGCTGAAATCCTCAAAGAAAAAACAGGAAAGTTCAAGGACAGAACAACTTATTTAAAGGACACATTAAATACGGTTACCGATGAACTTACCTCCCTTTTGTATCAAATCCCGAACACACCCGCAGATATAGTTCCGGAAGGAAAGACGGCCGACGATAACGTAAACGTTTTTGAAAGCGGAGAAATTCCTACCTTATTTGATGGGGCATTACCACACTGGGAACTGGCAAAAAAATACGACATCATTGATTTCGACCTCGGAGCCAAAATTACTGGAGCCGGATTCCCCGTATACAAAGGAAAAGGGGCAAAACTTCAGCGTGCACTTATCAGTTATTTCCTTGACAAGAATGCTGATGCCGGTTATGATGAAGTACAGGTTCCGCACCTTATAAACGAAGCTTCCGGATACGGAACCGGTCAGCTTCCCGACAAAGAGGGACAGATGTACCATGTAACGGCGGATGATCTTTACCTGATCCCGACCGCTGAAGTACCTGTAACGAATTTATACCGCGATGTCATCCTGCAGGAAAACGAACTTCCTGTTTGCAAAACAGGATATACCCCTTGTTTCAGGAGAGAGGCCGGATCTTATGGGGCTCATGTGCGTGGACTCAACCGTCTGCATCAGTTCGACAAGGTGGAAATTGTAAGGATAGAGCATCCCGATAAATCATACGCAGCCCTTGACGGTATGGTAGAACATGTGAAAGGAATACTGGAAGAGCTTAAGCTGCCTTACCGCGTATTGCGCCTTTGTGGCGGAGATATGGGATTCACTTCAGCTTTAACCTATGACTTTGAAGTGTTCTCAACGGCTCAGGACAGATGGCTCGAAATCTCGTCTGTATCTTGTTTTGAGACATACCAGTCCAACCGACTGAAGCTCAGAATAAAAGGAAAAGACGGTAAAATACAGCTGGCACATACCCTTAACGGTTCTTCACTGGCTTTACCACGTGTGTTGGCAGGTATTTTAGAAAATTATCAGACACCAGAAGGTATTGTAATACCAGAAGTATTAAGACCTTACTGCGGATTCGATATCATTAATTAAAATCTGAAACACCAATTCAAACGATTGGTGTTTTTTTAAAAACAGGAATCATGATCATATACAATGTAACCATAAACATCGACGAATCAGTACACGATCAGTGGCTGAACTGGATGCAGACCAAACATATTCAGGATATGCTTAATACGGGATGCTTTACTTCGGCACGCCTGGTAAAGGTGCTCGTAGATGAAGATATGGGGGGCGTAACCTATTCTGCTCAGTATTTTGCTGCGAGCCGCGAAGCACTTGAAGATTACAAGGAAAACCACGCTCCAAACCTTAAAAATGAAGGCATGGCATTATTCGCGGATAAAATGCTGACCTTCCGTACCGACCTTGAAATAATCAGCGAGCATGAATAACAACGACCATGTAAGGGCAAAAAAACACCTGGGACAGCATTTTTTAAATGATGAAACTGTTGCCAGGGACATTGCCGGTGCCCTCACCCTCAAGGGGTATGGAAAGGTATTAGAAATAGGCCCCGGAATGGGAGTTCTTACAAAATACCTGTTAGAAAAACCCGTTGAAACATTTGTTGTAGAAATAGATAAAGAGTCCGTAGCCTATCTTGAAAAACATTATGAAAAGCTGCACGGTCACATCATAGCAGAGGATTTTCTGAAATACAACTTTAAGAAAATATTTCAGGACGAACCTTATGCCATAATAGGCAATTTTCCATACAATATTTCCACGCAGATCGTATTTCGTGCATTGGAAATGCGCGACCAGATCCCGGAATTTGCTGGAATGTTCCAGAAGGAAGTGGCAGAACGCATCTGTGAAAAAAAAGGAAGCAAGGCCTATGGTATATTGTCTGTCCTGGCACAGGCTTTTTATGACACGGAATACCTGTTTACGGTATCAGAACATGTATTTACACCTCCTCCCAAAGTAAAATCGGGAGTGATGCGTATGATCCGGAAAGAAAATTATGAACTGCCGTGCAGCGAAAAGCTGTTTTTCACCCTTGTTAAATCTTCCTTTAATCAACGGAGAAAAACTCTGCGCAACAGTTTGAAAAATTTTATAGCGGATGAAATCCGCAACGACGCGGTTTTTAACCTTCGTCCAGAGCAATTAAGTGTAGAAGAATTTATTTCATTAACACAAAAAATAGAAGCTTATGCAGTTTAAAATCAGTAAAGAATTTATCCAAGAGATCGAAAGGCTCATTGCCGAAAAATACGAACGCGAAATACTTCGCAGGCTCGAGGACATTCACTTTGCTGATATTGCCGAACTGATGAACGAGTTAAAAGGTGAGGATGCAGGCTACCTGTTCCGCATTTTGCAATCGGAAATCAGTTCTGAAATTCTGTTGGAACTTGATGAAGAAGTTCGGGAAAAAATCTTAAACAACCTTTCTGCAAAAGAAATTGCAGAAGAGCTTGACGAGATGGATACGGATGATGCCGTAGACATCATTTCCGAACTTCCGGAAGAAATAAAGGACGAGGTTATCTCGGAACTTGAAGATTTTGAACACGCCAAGGATATTGTTGAACTTCTACGGTATGATGAAGATACAGCGGGAGGACTTATGGCGAAAGAATACATCCAGGTAAATGAAAACTGGAATGTATTAACATGTATACAGGAAATACGCAAACAGGCGGAAAACGTATCCCGGGTTCATTCCATTTATGTAGTGGATGATGAGGAGCGGTTGAAAGGACGTTTATCGCTGAAGGATCTTATCACCTCTTCTACCACCACCCAGGTGAAGGACATCTATATTGCGAAAGTTGATTATGTAAAGGTTGATACTGAAGATACCGAAGTAGCCCGCATCATGCAGAAATACGATCTTGAGGCCATTCCTGTAGTTGATGAGACCGGCCGTCTTGTAGGACGCATTACCATAGATGACATCGTAGACGTTATCAAGGAAGAAGCTGATCGTGATTATCAGATGGCAGCAGGTATCTCTCAGGACGTGGAGGCCGATGACAGCATCTGGGAACTTACAAAAGCCCGTTTGCCCTGGTTGCTTCTGGCCCTGATGGGGAGTTTTATCGCTGTTAACATCTCGGAAAGTTTCAGCGATGCCATGGACAAATACCAGACCTTGTTCTTTTTTACACCTCTTGTGGCCGCTATGGCCGGTAATGTGGGAGTTCAGTCCTCTGCCATTGTAGTTCAGGGACTTGCCAACAACAGTCTTTCCGGATCCTTATGGAAACGTCTCGGAAAGGAAATGCTTCTGGCCCTCTTAAACAGTACGGTTTTAGCCATACTCTTACTTCTGGCCACCCATTTCTTAATGGGTACAACTTACGAGATATCTTCCACTATTGTACTTGCCCTGGTTACCGTGATGATCCTTGCAAGTCTGATCGGCACTTTTATTCCGATCACATTAAACCGGTACGGTATCGATCCCGCAATTGCAACGGGTCCTTTTATCACCACCAGCAACGATATCTTCGGGATCCTCATCTATTTTACCATTGCTAAAATGATCCTTGGTTTCTAACCTGATCTAATTTAAATCTTACCTAAAAACCATATTCTTAACAGGGTATATCTAAAAAAAATGTAATTTTAAGCCACTCAAAACGGGTTTATGAAAATTTTACATTTAGACAAGAATCATCCTTTACTCATAGAACAGCTGCACGCAGCAGGTTTTGAAAATGATGAAAATTACTATGCTCCAAAAGAAGCCATCCAGCAGTTAATTTATCAGTACGACGGTATTGTACTCCGGAGCCGTTTCACGATCGACAGAGCGTTTCTTGATGCTGCAGTAAATTTAAAATTCATAGGCCGCGTAGGTGCCGGACTTGAAAACATAGATTGTACCTATGCAGAAGAGAAGGGTATTCGCCTTATTGCTGCTCCAGAAGGAAACAGAACCGCAGTTGCCGAGCATGGCCTGGGCATGCTTTTAAACCTTATGAACAAACTTTCATATGTGGATAAGGAAGTGCGCAACGGAATCTGGAAACGCGAAGAAAACAGGGGAGTTGAAATTGAAGGTAAAACGGTAGGGCTTATAGGATACGGAAATATGGGAAAAGCTTTTGCCCAACGACTTAAAGGATTTAACTGCAAGGTTATCTTCTATGATATAAAGCCTCATATCGCCGACCAGCATGCCCGCCAGGTAAGCCTCGAATATCTTCAGCAACATGCAGATATTGTGAGTTTGCACACCCCGCAGACCGAAGCTACACATCATATGGTCAACCGGATATTTATTAACGGGTTTGCCAAATCATTCTGGTTCCTCAACACTGCACGTGGGAAATCGGTTCATACCCCCGACCTCGTAGATGCTTTAAAATCGGGAAAAGTCAAAGGTGCAGCACTGGATGTCCTGGAATATGAAAAATCATCTTTCGAGCATATGTTCACCGACAATGAACTCCCCGAAGCGTTCCGCTATCTCATTACAGCCGACAATGTGCTCTTATCTCCGCATATTGCAGGATGGTCAATAGAAAGTAAAGAAAAACTGGCTCAGGTTGTCGCCAGCAAAATAATTGCTATATTTAATCCAAATAATCATACCGCTATGGAAAATCAGAATACAGGAAATCAAGAACAGGAACAACAACCTCCTTATCACGATCCGCGTCAGCAGGATCCACGGGTAAACAATCCATATGGCAGCCAGGGAGGTTTCCAGCAGCCTTACCAGTCACCCCCTCCTTATCTCCAGGATGCCAACGGGAAGAAAATACTTGCCGGTGTTCTGGCTATTGTTTTGGGACATCTCGGAATCCATAAATTTGTCCTTGGCTACAATAATGAAGGAATTATTATGCTGGTTCTAGGATTACTGGGATATGTTACCGCATGTTTTATAATAGGTTATTTTATTTTGCTTGCTACGGGGATCATAGGACTCATAGAAGGTATTATTTACCTTACAAGAACAGATCAGGATTTTTTCAATACCTATATCAAAAACCGCAAACCGTGGTTTTAAAGCATAAAAAAACGAGCTAAAGCTCGTTTTTTTATTAGTCATCATTACTTCTGGCCCCTGTGAGGATCATCACATAATACAATAAGGTTCCTATCGATGCCAATGCAGCCACCACATAGGTCCTCGCTGCCCATTTCAGGGAATCCTTTGCTCCTGCATATTCCTCTCTCGTTACCATATTCTTTGTTTCCAGCCATTTTAAAGCGCGGTTGCTGGCATCATATTCAACCGGCAATGTGATAATGGAAAAAAGCGTTGTCATGGCAAACAGCACTATTCCGATAAGGAGTACCGTTGTATTGTTAAAGACCTGGATTGCGATAATACCTCCGATGAGCACCCATTGTACCCACATGGAAGCAATGTTCACCACAGGAACAAGTTTGGAACGCATGGTAAGCCAGCTGTAAGCTGTTGCATGCTGAACCGCATGTCCTACTTCGTGCGCTGCAACTGCTGCTGCTGCTGCATTGCGCTGATTATAAACGGCCTCACTTAAATTAACCGTTTTATCAGCAGGATTATAATGGTCAGTAAGCCTTCCCGGAGTGGAGATAACCTTTACATCGTAAATACCATGGTCGTGCAGCATCTTGGTCGCAATTTCCGCTCCGCTCATCCCGTTACGCAAATGGACTTTTGAATATTTATCAAACTTACTCTGCAGGCGCTGCCCTACAAACCAGCTTGCCAACATCGTGGCGATAATTAAAATCAGATACATAATTTAAATTTTCATTTATATAGTTCCATCAAATGTCAAGCCAAAATAATTCAACAACAAAACCTGTCAGAATGACAAGAGGAGCCTAAAGGCTCCTCTTTATTATATAGATCATGCGGATTACTTAAGGGTTTTCTTAACCTCAACTTCCTGGAATGCTTCAATGATGTCATACTCTCTGATATCATTGTAGTTCCTAACCTGGATACCACAGTCATATCCTTTTGATACTTCTTTAACGTCGTCTTTAAAGCGTTTTAACGCTTCAAGAACTCCTGTATAGATTACAACTCCTTCGCGGATGAGGCGGATTTTCGAATTTCTGAAGATCTTACCATCCGTAACCATACATCCTGCAATAGTTCCCACTTTCGAAATTTTGAATGTCTGACGGATTTCTGCAGTTCCTGTAATTTCTTCTTTTAATTCAGGTGACAACATTCCTTCCATGGCATCCTTAATATCGTCGATGGCATCGTAGATGATTGAATACGTTTTGATATCGATTTCTTCTTTATCTGCAATCATTTTGGCATTCCCCATAGGGCGGACATTGAATCCGATAATGATGGCGTCAGAAGCCGAAGCTAACAACACATCCGATTCCGTAATAGCTCCTACCCCTTTATGGATGATGTTAATCTGGATCTCATCCGTAGACAGCTTGGAGAATGAATCCGATAAGGCTTCAACGGAACCATCCACGTCACCTTTCAGAATGATGTTCAATTCCTTAAATTCACCCAGGGCAATACGGCGTCCAATTTCGGCGAGCGTAATGTGACGTTGTGCACGCACCGACTGTTCGCGGATGAGCTGCGTACGTTTAGCAGCAATTGCTTTTGCCTCACGTTCGTCTTCAAATACATTGAATTTATCACCTGCTGTCGGAGCGCCATCCAATCCAAGGATTGAAATCGGACGTGACGGACCAGCTTCCTTAACAGATTTACCACGCTCATCGTGCATTGCACGAACCTTACCGTGATTTTTACCTGCCAATACATAATCCCCTATACGCAATGTACCGCTTTGAACCAGAATAGTGGAAACATAACCACGACCTTTATCAAGGAAAGCTTCTACTACGGTTCCGGTTGCTGCTTTATTAGGATTGGCTTTCAATTCAAGCATTTCTGCCTCAAGTAATACTTTTTCCAGTAACTCCGGAACACCTTGTCCGAATTTAGCTGAAATATCCTGTGACTGGTAGCTTCCTCCCCATTCTTCCACAAGGAAATTCATTGCAGCAAGCTTTTCTTTAATCTTTTCAGGATTCGCTGTTTGTTTATCTACCTTGTTAATAGCAAATATAATAGGAACTCCTGCTGCCTGGGCATGCGAAATAGCCTCTTTTGTCTGCGGCATGATATCATCATCGGCAGCTACTACAATAATAGCAATATCGGTAACCTGGGCTCCACGGGCACGCATTGCGGTAAACGCTTCGTGTCCCGGAGTATCTAGGAATGTTATCTTCTGACCGCTTTCCAATGTTACTCCGTATGCACCGATATGCTGTGTGATACCTCCTGACTCACCTGCAATTACATTCGCTTTACGGATGTAATCTAACAAGGAGGTCTTTCCGTGATCTACGTGTCCCATAACCGTTACAATCGGTGCACGGCTTTGTAAATCTTCCGGGCTATCCACTTCTTCTACAATCGATTCTTCAATATCGGCTGTGGTGAACTGTACTTCATATCCGAATTCATCTGCAACGATGGTCAGCGTTTCTGCATCAAGACGTTGATTCATGGTTACCATGATTCCCAAAGACATACACGTTCCGATTACTTTTGTAATAGGCACATCCATCATCGTGGCAATTTCACCCACCGTTACGAATTCCGTAACTTTCAATACTTTCAATTCATCATCTGCGCGTGCTTCCTCCTCTTTCTTACGGTGAAGCTCTCTTTTATCCTTACGGTATTTGGCAGATTTCGATTTATTTTGTTTCCCCTGTAAACGCTCTAACGTCTCCTTGATCTGGTTTTTAACTTCCTCATCAGTAGGCTCTACTTTTACAGCAGGCTGTTTTTTATTACCAAAATTCTTGTTACCCGCATTATTTCGGTTATGAGGATTGTTGGTGTTTCCGCCTCTGTTCGCACCTTGTCCAGGGCGGTTTTGGTTACCACCTTGTCCCGGACGGTTCTGTCCGCCAGGCTGCCCAGGCTGATTAGGTCTGTTACCGGCCCCCTGCTGATTAGGCGCCGTTGTACCGGGTTTTTCAATGCGTTTACGCTTATTTTTGTTATTAGCCGCATTATTATTGCCTACTCCGGGTTTTCCATCTTTTTTAGGATCTTCCTTCTTCTTTTTAGGCTTGTCAAACTGAGACAAATCTATTTTCTGTCCTGTGAAGGTCGTTCCCGACAGTTTCTGATATTGTGTTTTAATAATCTCAGGCTCTGCATTTTCATCAGCAGAAACAGCTTCCTGTGCGGAAGGCTCCTTCGATACCACCTGTTGCTGCTCGGTTTCAGCTTTATCCTCTTTTACACCTTGCGGTTCCTGAGGAGCGCGTTTCTTTTCTTCCTTCATATTTTTGGATTGGCTAACAGCTTCTTCTTTCGCAGAAATTGCTTTTTCCGGCGTTTCTCCGGTAACCTCTTTAGACACACTTTCAGATTCCTTCTGATTTTCAGGAGCATTGTTAGAATCAACAGCCGCTTTTTTAGACGAATTGTCTAAATCGATCTTGCCAACCGTTTTAATGGATGTCACTTTCGCTGCTTTGGCTCTGATGACTTCCTGTTCGCGTTTTTCGTCCTCTTCTTTTTTACGTCTTTCTTCTTCCTTTTTACGCTTGTCTTCCTCGTCTTTTTTGCGTTTCTCTTCCTGCTCGCGTTCCAGACGTAATTCTTCTTTCTCCTTTTTCTTTTCCTCGCTCACCTCTTTCGAAGCCTCTTTCTTCCCTTTATCAGCCGAGAACTGCTTGTTTAAGGCATCGTACTCCTCATCGGAAATTTTTGCGTTCGGAGAAGCTTCGATGTCAAAGCTCTTCGTTTTCAAAAATTCCACGGCTCTATCGAGAGAAATATTCAATTCTCTTAAAACTTTGTTTATTCTAATTACTCTTTTATCAGACATATGATCTTTTAGTATAATTTGTGTGCGTTGTGTTGTTATGGTTGCTTTATAGTTAGTCTTCGAATTCTTCTCTTAAAATACTTAAAACGTCTTCAACTGTTTCCTCTTCCAGATCGGTTCTTCTTACCAACTCATCCACGGTATGCTTCAACACACTTTTTGCGGTATCTAAACCAATTTTTATAAATTCATCAATTACCCAAGCATCTATTTCATCAGAAAACTCACGTAATTCTACATCATCTTCCTCCAGTACCTGAGTACCTTCTCTTATTACATCTATCTCATAACCGGTCAGCTGGCTCGCAAGCTTAATGTTCTGCCCTCCTTTACCGATTGCTTTGGACACTTCGCTTATATCCAATAATACATTGGCGCGTTTTGCCTCTTCATTGATCGTGATGTTGTTGATCTTCGCCGGACTTAATGCTCTTTGAATGTACAACTCCGGATTGTTCGTAAAACTGATCACGTCTATATTCTCGTTTCCGAGTTCGCGAACGATTCCGTGAATACGGGAACCTTTAACTCCCACACAGGCTCCGACAGCGTCAATATTTTCGTTATAACTGTCTACGGCAACCTTTGCTTTCTCTCCCGGTATACGCACCACTTTATGAATCGTTATGATTCCATCGGCAATTTCCGGAATTTCCTGTTCGAACAGCTTTTCAAGAAACAATTCAGATGTTCTGCTCATGATAATCTGAGGCTTGTTCCCCTTAAGCTCAACGCTTTCGATAATTCCTTTTACCGTTTCTCCCTTTTTGAAATAATCAGATGGAATCTGTTTTTCCTTAGGCAAGATGATCTCTTTATTGTTTTCGTCAATCAATATTACAGCTTTAGGACGAACGTGGCTTACTTCTGCAGCATACACTTCGTTCACCATGTCCTTAAACTGCTTGTAAAGATTCGTACTGTCGTGTTCCTGGATTTTTGTGATCAGGTTCTGACGTAAAGCCAGGATAGCGCGGCGCCCTAACTGGAATAATTTCACTTCTTCCGACACTTCCTCTCCCACTTCAAAATCAGGTTCTATTTTTTGGGCATCTTTAAGGGAAATTTCCGAATTTTCATCTTCAACCTCTCCATCTGCTACTACAATCCTGTTTCTCCATATCTCCATATCTCCTTTATCAGGGTTAATGATGATATCGAAATTGTCGTCTGAACCAAATCTTTTTTTCAATGCATTTCTAAAAACATCCTCCAGAATGGCCATAAGGGTAACTCTGTCAATATGTTTAAAATCTTTAAATTCTGAAAATGAATCAATTAATGCAATATTATCCATGAAATTATGTGTATTTTTTTAAAATGATATAACTACGACTGCTTTTTTGATGCTAATATACGGAATTTCAGCGGTTTTCAAAACGGTTTCTTTGCCTTTCCCAATCTTTTTAGGCTCTCGCGCCTTCCATTCCATCTTTATAGAAGTTTCGTCTGCATCAATCAACTTACCTTCTATATTTTCCTGTTCGGTGGTAACCTCCAGCGTACGGCCGATGTTTTTACGGTACTGACGTGGAAATCTCAAAGGTGCCGTTGCACCTGCAGAAGCCACTTCAAGCGAAAAATCATGCTCCTCACGGTCGAGATTATGCTCAATACTTCGACTTACATCTATACAATCCTGCAGATTCACTCCGTTATCACCGTCAATCACAACGGATATTTTGGAATCCGTTGAAATGGAAAAATCTATGAGAAAAAGGTCAGGGTGTTGCGCCAGCCCCTGTTCCAATAAATCTTTAACCTTGCTTTTAAAATCCATATTTTTTTATGAAAAGAGGGGACGTATGTCCCCTCATTATTTAGTTTAACATTAAATAACGGTGCAAATATACAAAATTTATTTAAGTAAATATTTTTTTTAGCTATTTATCGATTTTATAACTATATTTATAACATGGAGATAACAACATAATAACCTTATAAACTTTACAAAATGAAAAAAATTTTAGTACCTACTGATTTTTCTGACCAGGCTTTTAATGCATTAAAAGCGGCGGCAGGAATTGCAAGAAAATCAAATGCTGAAATTGTTTTATTACATATTATAGACTTACCACAGGAAACAATGGATATGATTCAGCCGGGTTACGATCTGCCTGAAATAATGTTTTTTAAACAGCATGCGGAAACACGCCTCACCCAGATTGCACTATCACCTGAGTTAAACGGGCTTACCGTTTCTCAAATCCTGAAACTGGGACGTACTTTCAACGAAGTAACCATCGTTGCAAAGGACAACAACATCGACTTAATTGTTATGGGATCTCATGGAGCAAGCGGATTTAAAGAATTATTCATTGGTTCCAACACGGAAAAAGTCATCCGTACTTCGGAAGTTCCCGTTCTTGCGATCAAGGGAGACCAGGCGGATGTTAAGTTTGACAAGGTAGTCGTGGCAAATGATTTTACGGAAGACATCAAGGAAAGTTTTGAACAGATCATCGGGTTCCTTAAATCAAACGGAGGCACACCGCATTTTCTTATGGTGAATACCCCGAACAACTTCAAACCTACCCATGTAGCCGAAGAAATTGTACGAAACTTCCTTAACCAGTTCCAGCTTGATAACTATGAATTCTCTATCTACAACGACCTGGACATTGAAAAGGGCATTCTCAACTTTGCGGAACGCGTTAATGCTGATTTAATTGCTATGGGAACACATGGAAGAAAAGGGTTTGCACGTTTCCTTAACGGAAGCATAAGTGAAGATCTTATGAACCATTCTCCCAGATCCATCATCACCTTTAAAATCTAATTTTTTCAACATAAAAAAAGCCGGGAGATCATCCCGGCTTTTTTATTATCAATGTTCATCGTGGTCGTGCCCTATAAAGATCTCTATAAACTGTTGATTCTGATTCCCGTTGACGTCCAAAACGGTAATTCCTACATGGTAATGCCCTTCCGTAACATCAGCCCCTACCGGTATTACTTCTTCAACGGTATGGCTTTTTGCCTTGTTCGGAACATCCTTTACAACAGAATATTCAAAAAATCCTGATTTTGCCTGTACCGGTTTATGTTCATGCCCATCTTCTGCAGAGTGCACTTCCACCTTATAGCTTGCCAGCCCCACATTATCGGCCAGATTGGCTTTGAAAGTAAAACTGCTTCCCGGGTCTACTTCCTGATGAACAGCCGGGGATACAATTTCAATGGTTGGTTTAACCGTATCCGCCACATCATCATCTGAACAGGAAACTATGGCTAATAAACTTAAAAATACAAAACTTAACTGTGCTATTTTTTTCATGATTGATTCTTTAATTAATTTATGGGTATTGTTATAAAAATTTGTACAGCCCTGCCAAACTCCGGAATATCCAAAGCCCGGTAAAAGCTGTTGTGGTGGTAATAAACCTTGTCAAAAATATTGTTTACCTCAACGCGAACCTGAGGTTTGAATCCGTTTAAATCCAAAACAGTGCTCCATTGCATGTTCGCAATGGCATATCCCGGCGTCACTTCTTCATTTTGCGCGATACGGTTCTGCCGTAACGCTCCTTTTGTCCCCACCATCAGCTGATGCTGTTTTAACAACCTGCTCTCATTAAAATGGTACCGCAGATTCAGCTGACCGTTGATCGGGGTTGAAAACGGTAAAGGATAGTCAACCCCGTTTTCACTAATCTGACGATTATAAAGATAAGCCCCCAGCAATTGTACATCCAGTTTATTCCACTGGTAGTGCGTATCAAGTTCCAGTCCGGCAAGCATTGCTTTTGACTGATCATAACGATAAACCTGCCCCCCGTGAGGAAGTATGGAAAAAGCACCTGTGGGCCTTAAAAAAATATAATTAGTGAAGTAATATAAATAAGCTCCTGCGTTTAGTTTAAAATTCCCTTTATGGTAATGCTGACTGATGTCGAGTGCCCAGCCCTTCTCAACATCCAGATCCGGATTTCCCTGCTCATGACGGAATGCGCCGTGGTGTATACCGTTGGAGCTTAATTCCATAGCAGTAGGAAATCTGAAATTCGATGCAAGTGTAAGAGTACTTTCCCAGTCTTCGGAAACCTGGTACGATACTCCCAGCGCCATATTTCCCTTTGAAAAATCTCTTGACAGCGGAATACTGCGCTGCGCGTTCTTCAAGGCAACCTCCTGTGTGTTTTCCTTACCTGTAAGGTATTCGTACAAAACCTCATCAAAATATCCTGATATATTCAAATGAGCTATATCGTAACGGGCCCCAAGTTCGACATTCAGTCCCGGCACAGGATTCCAGGTATGTTTACCAAAGAATCCGGTATTCCATCGACTGTATTCCGGCATCAGATAGCTATAGCCTGAAACATCGTTCATCTGATACTGTTGCTGTACTCCGAAAACAGTGGTATGATCCATCAGCCAGTCCTTCTTATAACTCAGTTCCGAATTCAGCGTATTGAGCTTAAAATCCAGTTCCAGGTCCGGGTTGATCAGCGGGGCCTGCTGATTGGCGTAATGCGAATGGAACAAGCTGAATTCCTGCCGGTGGTTCCGTTGGAAACCCAGTTTAAAATCCCATGTATCATGGGTATCCATCCATTTCGCATGGTAGGTCAGTTTGGTATGGTTCACCAATTGATAAGGCATCCCTATATTGCGCTCGCTTCCGTCCGGTTTCGCATCATCAACAGACGGAATCCCGTGCGCTCCCGCAAAGAATCCCGATTTATTCTGAAACTGGCTGATGCTAAGCACACTATGAAAACGATCGTTCACATATCCCCATTGTCCGTATACCGACGCTTCACGTCCAGCCGTGTTGGTCATGTTTCCGTTAGTCAGCGGAATCCGGGTTCCGAGATAGGTAATTTCGTCAACGGGGACTTTAAAATCTCCAAAGCGGGTATACGACGTTTTGAGTTTATAGAAATGGTTGTCTTTTTTATAGGAAACATTAAGGGCATTTGCCCAGGAATTGTTAACTGAATGGGCAGAAGAAAGATAGGTAGCCTTAAAACCACCGGGAGGTAATGTTTCATTATTTACCTCTATAACTCCTGCAATGGCATCTGAACCATGTGTAATGGTGCCGACCCCTTTTATAACTTCTATACTTTCAGTCGTAAGAACGTCGAGTTCCAATCCATGGTCAGCACCCCACTGCTGCCCTTCCTGCTTAATCCCGTTCTCAGTTACCGCCATACGTGTGAAACCAAGGCCGCGCATCATAGGTTTTGCAGTTTGCGCGCCAATGGTTACCGCATCGAGGCCCACCACATTTGAAAGGGTTTTTGCCAGACTTCCGCTGTAGTTTTCCTGTAGGTATTTCTGGGTAATTTTTTGTTGGTTGTAGGCTTTCTGATTCGCTGTATGAATCACGACCGTTTCCAGGGTCTCCTCCTCATTCAGAACAATATTAAGTACTCTGGATCCGCTTAACAGAATGGTTTCCTGATAAGCGCCATATCCTGCTGCAGAAACTTTCAGACTGTAAGTTCCTCCGGGCAGATTGTTGAATAGGAATTCACCTGCAGCGTTCGTGTCCGCACAACTGCTGCCTACCTCAATATGACTGTTTGCAATGTTCTCTCCTTTCCCGTTCTGTACCACACCTTTCAATTGATGTTGCGACCATAGGATACAGGAGAACATACACAAAACAACCGTTGAAAATAAACGCATTTTGTGAGCTCTGTTATGTTATTAAAATTGAAACGAACTTATTTAATAAAAGCAGGCGGCCCTCTAAGGGATACTTCTCCAACCGATATACTTACCAGATCAAAATGACCGGGTACGTTTAACTTTGGATAAAATGTAGTGGTAAAGAAAACAATTGCCTCAGAAGAAACAGCTGTAAACGGACTGAATGTAAAATGGCATATCTGACAATCGTCCGCATGATGTGTCAGTGCTTTTGGAGATTTATCATGATGCGCACCCGCATCGAGATAATCAGAAATGAGGTGCGAATACGTATGCGCAGATTGAAACATCAACGCCACCAGGACGCAGATGCTAAAAAACAACGATATCAGACGTTTCTTTACACTCATATCTTACAAAGATATAAAATCTTTTAACCTATAACACAGTCTTATAAAAAGATTACAATGCATTTAACCAAAAAAGCTTCCGTTATGGAAGCTTTTTTGGTTGTTTTTCCGGAAGTATTACCCTATAAGGTTGTGTTCCATAAGATATTCTGCAATCTGTATGGTATTGGTGGCAGCACCTTTTCTAAGGTTATCAGCAACAATCCAAAGATTCAGCGTATTGGGTTGTGATTCATCGCGGCGGATTCTACCTACGAACACTTCATTTTTATTCTGGGCATACAAAGGCATCGGATAAGTATTGGTATCCGGATTGTCCTGTACCATAATACCTGAGGTTTCCTGCAGCAACGCACGCACTTTTGACAAATCGAAATCATTTTCAAACTCTATATTTACCGCTTCACTATGTCCTCCTACTACGGGTATGCGCACCGCTGTTGCCGTAACCTTTATCGAATCATCACCCATGATTTTTTTCGTCTCATTGGTCAGCTTCATTTCTTCTTTCGTGTACCCGTTATCCAGAAACGAATCGCAATGAGGGATGGCATTTCTGTGAATCTGGTAATGGTAAGCCATTTCGCCTTTTTCGCCTTTATACTCATTTTCAAGTTGTCTAACCGCCTTTACACCGGTACCGGTAATCGACTGGTATGTCGATACCACAACGCGTTTGATTTTATATTCCTTGTGCAGAGGTGCAAGAGCCATTACAAGCTGGATAGTAGAACAGTTCGGATTGGCAATGATTTTATCATCGGCTGTTAAAACACCGGCATTGATTTCTGGCACCACAAGCTTTTTAGTAGGATCCATCCTCCATGCCGAAGAGTTGTCAACAACAGTAGTTCCTGCCTCGGCAAATTTTGGTGCCCATTCCAGAGACGTCTCACCTCCAGCCGAAAAGAGGGCTACATCGGGTTTCATTTCTACGGCTGTCTGCAAATTTACCACCTTATACTTCTTATCCTTATAAGCAATTTCCTTTCCGACCGATTTTTCCGATGCTACCGGAATTAACTCTGTTACAGGAAAATTACGTTCAGCCAAAACATTCAGCATCACTTCGCCAACCATACCGGTTGCGCCAACTACAGCTACTCTCATAGATAAATTTGTATTTAATGATTAAAATTTGCAGCACAAAAATAGCTAATTTGCCTATATATGATATAAAAAATCAGTTTATTTTCAGGTCCTTTATCTGAATCTGTATGGTAACCCTATCCTTCCACTGATTCTCCGTTACGGAATATACGAGATCCATAAGTTTGAGGTTCCGGGTTTCACTTAAAAGATGTCCCTTCCGGAATGCCACTGCAGGAAATCCCTTTGAATGGTTCTGCTTTACAAATAAGCGCAGATGTTCCTGATTCTTTCCCATAGTCTGGCCCATTCCTGTATCAAATACATTCGGTGTAAGGAAAACAGGAGTCATATTCTCCGGACCATGGGGTTCAAACTGTTTTAAAATCCTTATGGTTTTTTCGTCGAGTTCATCAAAATCAACAACTGCGTCAATTTCTATTTCTTCCGTCTGTTGCTCAGGAAGAATGGAATTTCGGACGACGCTTTCAAATTTATTCTTAAAGGTCTCATAGGCCTCTTCCTTAATAGTAAGTCCTGCGGCATACATATGTCCGCCAAACTGTATAATATGTTCCTGGCATTGTTCCAATGCCCCATAAACATCAAAACCCTTTACTGAACGGGCTGAAGCCGCCAGCTGATCACCACTTTTGGTAAACACCAGCGTAGGACGGTAGTAATTTTCTATGAGTCGGGAAGCCACAATGCCGATGACTCCCTTATGCCAGTCATGCCTATAGACTACCGAACTGAATCGGTTTTCCTCCTGGTTGCTGACGATCTGTTCCAGGGCTTCTTCTGTGATCTGTTGGTCGAGGGTTTTTCTGTGTTGATTGAATTCACTGATTTCTTTTGCAAAATCAAGAGCTTCCTCAAGATTAAACTCCGTAAGCAACCGAACAGCATAATTCCCATGTTTTATTCTTCCCGCCGCATTGATGCGCGGCGCAATTTTAAAGACAACATCCGTTATGGTAAAATCAGCAAGTGCAAATTCCTTCATCATGGCAAGTATTCCGGGTCTTGGACTTGAATTGAGTACCTTAAGGCCATAATAGGCTAAAATCCTGTTTTCACCGACAACCGGAACGATATCAGCCGCAATAGCGGTTGCAACAAGATCCAGATAGGGTGACAACTCCTCTGTTGTTTGCCCTCTGTTGGCTCCCAGTGCCTGTATCAGCTTAAACCCCACACCACACCCGCATAATTCTTTAAACGGATATATACAATCTTTTCTCTTTGGATCGAGAACAGCTGCAGCATCCGGAATTTCGTTGCCGGGCAGATGGTGATCGCATATAACGAAATCAATCCCTTTTTCCTTTGCGTACTGTACTTTATCAACAGATTTTATTCCGCAGTCGAGCGCAATGATAAGTGTGATTTCGTTGTCTTCCGCATAGTCAATACCTTTATTTGAAATTCCGTATCCTTCCAGATACCTGTCCGGTATATAGGTGTCTACATCCGGGTAAAGTGTTTTCAGATAAGAGGACATCAACGATACTGCTGTAGTTCCGTCTACGTCGTAATCACCAAAAACCAGTATTCTTTCCTTTTGAGCAATTGCTTTTTCAATGCGGTTTACGGCTTTATCCATATCTTTCATAAGATACGGGTCGTGCAGATCCCCCAATGAGGGGCGGAAAAAACGCCTGGCTTCTTCATAGGTAGAAATTCCCCTTTGCGCAAGCAGTGTTGCGATAAGAGGACTTACCTGCAAGGAGGATTGTAAACGGCTGACTACCTCAGATTCCGGCTTTTGTTTTAATGACCAGCGCATAATGAATAGAAATGTTAAATGCACCTCATGAAAAAGGTGCATTTAATTTACGTAAATATTTTAATATTTTATTGATGATGAAAAACAATCTCAGTAGTGACCGTCGCAAAACTACGGAACATTTGCATTACCCCGCAATACTTATCCACTGATAATTCCACAGCCCTGGTGAGCTTTTCTTCATTCAGGTCAGATCCGTAAAAGTGATACACTACGGTAACTTTATCATAAACCTGAGGTTCTGTATCAGTAAGGAAGCCTTCTGCCGTTATATTAAAATCTGAAACTTCCAGACGCATCTTTTTGATAAGCGAAGCAACATCCAGCCCCGTACATCCTGCCAAGGCAGAAAGCGTCAGTGCTTTCGGGCGTAGCCCGCTGTTTGTTCCTCCAACCTCTTCTGCAGCATCAATCATCAGGGAACCTCCCGGATTGGTTGATTCGAACTGCATGTTTCCTTTCCACGAAGTGGTAATAAGGTGACTACTCATATTTGTTCTTTTTTTCTTTTTGTTTACCGGCTACCACGACTACTATTTCTCCTTTTGGAGGCTTTACTTCATAATGCTTCAATACTTCTTCAACAGTACCCCGAACCGTTTCTTCATGCAATTTTGATAATTCGCGTGAAACAGACACCTGACGTTCTTTTCCGAAATACGTTTCAAACTCGCTTAAAGTTTTAATGAGTTTATGAGGTGAAACATACAAGATCATGGTTCTGGTTTCTTCAGCCAGGGCCATAAATCGGGTTTGTCTTCCTTTTTTATCCGGTAAAAAACCTTCAAACACAAACTTATCGTTAGGCAATCCGCTATTTACCAGGGCAGGAACGAATGCTGTAGCCCCAGGCAGGCATTCTACGGCAATCCCCTGTTCCACACACGCTCTCGTAAGTAAAAATCCCGGATCTGAGATTGCAGGGGTACCGGCATCAGAGATCAATGCAACAGACTGTCCGTTCTTTATTCTCTGTACTGCATTTTCAACCGTCTGATGCTCATTATGCATGTGGTGGCTGTGCATCTGGGTATTAATTTCAAAATGCTTCAGCAGTTTACTGCTGGTTCGCGTATCCTCTGCCAGTATTAAATCAGCTTCCTTTAATACCCTGATGGCCCTGAAAGTCATATCTTCAAGGTTTCCTATAGGCGTAGGTACAATATACAATTTGCTCATTTATAAAAATCTCTTTTCTACCAAAGCCATAAATCTTTTTTCATAATCTTCCCGCCCCTGCCAGTTATTGAATTCCGGTTTTACAAGATCTTCAATAAAATCCTGAGCTTCCTGGTACGTTTCAATCGTATTCAACTGTGCAATAACCCTGTTGAGATCCTCTCCGTTACCGTTAAAAAGATTTTTCTCAAAAGCGATACGGTCATTTAAGCCTATGGAAATCTTATGCGCAAAAGCGTCATTGATGGTTTTATTAAGAGGAGCCTGCCGGTAGGTTCCGGCCGGTTGTGCGTCCTGGTTTGTAACAAAGTGCTGTGGTGCTGTATCTGCCTTTTCTTCACCGGTGTTTCCCGCAACTGCATTGTCATCAAAAAGACGGTCGTGTGCTATGGAAAACACAGGGTCAATTTCCAGGGTAACCCGTTCCACCGCTTCTTTTGCATCTTCAATAGGGTCGCGCTCTTCAATTTCTTCTATCTGCCGGTCAATTTCCTCCACGGTTTTTTGCGTTTCTTCAATTGAAGGGGTAAATTCCACTTCATGCGCCTCATCTTGCTGCGTGTCTGCTTCTACAACAGGTTCCGGTTTCTCTTCTTCCTCTTGCTCCATCTTTTCACTTGTGGAAACATTGAGTTCAATGGGGGTAACAATTTCTTCTTCAAAAGTTACCACATCATCATTTTTGGTATCTTCGAGCAGATCGTTTACGATCTCAGGCGACATATAGTCCTGATGTTCTTCTTTTTCTGCCCCGGTTACCTGAGGTTCCTCTTCCTTCAATTGTTCAAACAGCTTTTCTTCCGTAATAGAAGGATCAAGGCGAAATTTATTATCTTCATAAAACTGTAAAAGGATCAGCTTATTATGCAGGAGTTCCGTTTCTTTGAGCAAAGTCTGAATATCAGATTTATCCTTTAATTTCAGGATTCTGTGCGCAATGCTGATCAAATCCGATTCAATGATTTTCTTCATAACTTTTCTAGCCTTTAAATTTTACCAACTATTTTTGATAAATTTGTCCAATACAAAGTAACAGAAAAAACTGTTTTAAACAACTTATTAATTACTAAAATGTTTCTTGAAAATCCGGTAAACCATAAAGAACAGTTTGGATGGATCGAAGTGATTTGCGGTTCGATGTTTTCCGGCAAAACCGAAGAACTCATCCGCAGGTTAAGACGTGCCCAGTTTGCCAAACAACGGGTTGAAATCTTTAAACCCACCGTTGACAGCCGTTATGACGATGAAAATGTAGTATCACACCAGGGAAATGAAATCAGGTCCACCCCGGTTCCGGCAGCTGCGAACATCCGCATCCTTGCAGACGGATATGATGTGGTGGGGATTGATGAAGCGCAATTTTTCGATGATGAAATTGTTACGGTATGTAATGATTTGGCCAACTCCGGAGTCAGAGTCATCGTTGCCGGACTTGATATGGATTTTAAGGGAAATCCTTTTGGTCCTATGCCGGCCCTTATGGCAACTGCTGAATATGTTACAAAGGTACATGCAGTATGTACGCGAACCGGCAACCTTGCAAATTACAGTTTTCGGAAAGCACCCGACGATAATCTGGTGTTACTGGGGGAAAAAGAAGAATATGAGCCCCTGAGCAGAGCTGCCTACTATAAGGCCATGTTTGAGAATTCAAATAAACAAAAGCCGGCTGAATAGCCGGCTTTTGTTTATATAAGATTTGATTAACTGATCTCTATTCCGTACGAACTTAAAAGTCCCTGAACGCCGTTCATTGCGAACTTTGCCTTTTTCATCTTATTATGTTCCGGATGTATGATAAAGTTAAAAGAGGTTCTGAAATCGGTTTTTTCAAGGTTGGAATTCTGAAATACTGCATTTTTGAGATCACATTCCTCCAAAACAACTCCCTGCAGGTTTGCTTCCGTAAAATCGACGCCTGTAAGGTTGCATTTCACAAATTTTGAATTTTTAAGACTGCACCGGTAAAAGGAAGAAAAATCCAGTTGTGAGCCTGAAAAATACACTTCAAACGAAAACGGATCCGCCATATGGAACTGTATTCCCAGAAGCTTGCAATCTATAAAATCAACCTGCTGAAAGGAGCTGTTACGCACCTGTGCATTGGAAAGGTTGCAACTGTAAAACTCACAATTTTCAAATGTAAATCCGTTAAGGTGCTGACCTGAAAGGTCGCAGTTTCTGAAAACACATTCTTCATACGATCCCGGTAAAACAGTTTCTGCTTTTTCAAATACTTCCTGATAAAAACCTGCCATTACTCTTCAATATATAGAACAAGCCCCTTTAAATAGGAACCTTCGGGATGAAACATGTTTACAGGGTGATCCGGACCCTGTGACAGCTTATGCAATACCCGGACCTTTCTACCGGATTCTATTGCCGCTGCCGCAACGGTATTATAGAAAAGTACGTCATCGATTACCTGTGAACATGAGAAGGTAAAAATCATTCCTCCTTTTACCACGGTCTTAAGCCCTGCAATATTTAACCTCTTGTAAGCCTGTGTTGCTGTATGCTTGCTTTTAATGTTTTTTGCAAATGCAGGCGGATCCAATACAATGATATCATATTTATCTTTATTCTCCTTTAAAAAGTCAAATACGTCGGCTGCGACTGCATCATGCCGGCTTCCAGGAAAATTCAGTTCCATATTTTCCGCTGCCAGCTTTACCGCTTTTTCCGAGATATCTACAGAAGTAACGGCTTCTGCACCTCCATTCATTGCATAAATTGAAAAACCTCCTGTATAACAGAACGTATTCAATACTTTTTTATCCTTTGAATAATGCTGCAAAAGATCCCTGTTAACGCGCTGGTCCAAAAAGAAGCCCGTTTTTTGTCCTTCTACCCAGTTTACGTGGAATAAAATATTATTTTCTTTTGCAACTGCTTCTTCCGCTGTTCCATACAAGTGGAAATCGGTTCCTGTTTTAGGTAAGGTCTGACTGCTTTTACAGTAGATTGATTCACAATGATCGGGAAATACCGAACGGATTGCATCTGCAATTTCACGCAAATGGAGGTAAATCCCCGAAGAATGAGCCTGCAATACAAAATGTTTGTCGTAATAATCTATGATAAGGCCCGGAATTCCGTCTCCTTCTCCATGGATAAGGCGAAATGCTGTGGTATCATTCAATGAAAACAGCTTCATTCGCAGTTCCCAGGCAGCCTGCAAACGTTTTTTCCAGAAATCATCATTGAAAACCTCGTCAGCAAAAGTCAGGACGCGAACCACTATACTTCCTTTATCACTAAAGAACCCAGTGGCCAGGTATTGATCGTTGTAGTCCGTGACTACCACCATTTGTCCGTCCTCCAGTTCCTGGCTTATTCCGTATACTGCTCCGCTGAAAATCCAGGGATGCTTTCGCAATACCGATTTTTCTTTTCCCTGCTTTAATATAACCTTTGCAAATTCCATTGACTTTATTTTTCACAAAAGTACTAAATCAGAAAAAATATCCGGTGAAAATTTCCGGACCTATTTTCATAAAAGTCATACGGGCACCCTAACCTGCTCAAATAAAAAAAACCGACAAAAAATGCCGGTTTTATTTATTCTGTGAATCTTTATCTCCCTCTTCACGATTTTGTTCTTCTGTTTGAAGGGCTTCGGGTAATTCTTCATCTTTAGGTTTTTTGCGGTAAAGATATCTGTCGTAGTACTTTTCGAAAAGCGGTGTCGGGGCATTGTCTTCTCCCAACACAAATCCGTATGGACGCAACCCGTCGACATTATCAAATATAATTTTCAAAATGGCCAGAATCGGGATGGCCAGGAACATACCCGCTACTCCCCAGATGGATTCTGCAATCACAATTCCAAACAATACTACGAAGGAATTCAGGGACACCTTGGATCCTATAATTTTAGGTGTAATGATGTTTCCATCTATGGAATTCACCACAATTACGGCTACGATTACCCACAGCGCCTGGATGGGTTCCCCTGTTGCCAGAGTAACCACGGAAGCCAGTACCGTAGCTGTAAAAATGCCGATATACGGTATCAGGTTCAGCACACCGCAAAGCACTGCAAAAAGGATCGCATATTTAATTCCTATAATGGAATAAGCAATAAACATCAGTACTGATACTGCTATAACCTGAATCAAAAGCCCGAAAATGTATTGCTTAATGATGCTCTGGATTTCAGAAACAACCTCCTTTACTTTCATCTGGTTTTTAGGAGGAAAACACCAGATAATGAATTTTACCAGATGGCTTCGGTAAAGCAGGAAAAAGAAAATACCCAGAAACACGAAAGTCGAAGCCGCCAGCATGGAAGTTACAGAAGTAACAGCTGTTCCGAGTACTCCCGAACCTTTCTTTAATACCTCTTCCGCATTTTTAGAAATATACTGCAGCTGTTCTTCTTCGGAAACTCCGAATTTATTGTAAACAAATACCTGAGCCTCATGAAAAAGATGTTCCATTTGAGCTTTAAATTCAGGAAGATCTTCCTGGAACTGTACCATCTGTGTTCCTATAAAGTAAAAAACCCCGAGTACTGCAAGAGTAAATAGAATAGGAGAAATCAAAGATGACACAATCCTTGGAAATTTAAGTTTCTTTTCCTGGAAATTGGACAACGGCAGCAGCAGCATAGCCACAAGAAAGCCCATTACAAGCGGAACCAAAACGGATTTTCCGATTACACTGATATAAACGATTGCGATAAGGCTCACCAATACGCATGCCAACCGTATTACAAACGGCACCTTGTTTTTGTTTTCCGATTCCTGCTGCTCTGTGATGAGCACTTTTTCCTGATTTTCCTTTTCCATAAGCTTATTTATTCAAAAGACATTTCCGGAATTTCCCCTTCAATAATCAACGTAGCTTCTGTAGCTTTTATGATATCTTCAACCGAAACACCCGGAGCACGTTCCAATAATTTAAATCCTTTAGGGGTGATTTCCATCAAAGCCAATTCTGTTACTACCTTTTTCACACATCCTACTCCAGTCAGAGGAAGGGTGCATTTTTTTAATATTTTAGACTCTCCTGCTTTATTTACATGCATCATCGCTACGATGATGTTTTCTGCAGATGCTACCAGATCCATCGCACCTCCCATTCCTTTAACCATTTTTCCAGGTATCTTCCAGTTTGCGATATCCCCGTTTTCCGCAACTTCCATAGCTCCTAAAATCGTAAGGTCTACATGCTGTGAGCGGATCATTCCGAAACTCATAGCCGAATCAAAAAAAGCAGCTCCCGGAAGTGTGGTAATGGTTTGCTTTCCCGCATTGATAATATCTGCATCTTCCTCGCCTTCAAAAGGAAACGGTCCCATACCGAGAACCCCGTTCTCAGACTGGAATTCCACATTCATACCTTCAGGTACATAATTTGCCACAAGCGTGGGGATTCCAATACCCAGGTTAACATAATATCCCTCCTGTAATTCTTTTGCGATGCGTTTTGCAATTCCAATTTTATCTAATGCCATAATTAATCTCTTTTACGTACAGTTCGTTGCTCAATTCTCTTCTCGTAGTTTTCTCCCTGAAAAATACGCTTTACATAAATTCCCGGAATATGGATCTGGTTAGGATCTAAAGATCCCAGTGGAACCAGTTCTTCCACCTCGGCAATGGTAATTTTTCCGGCTCCTGCCATTACAGCATTGAAACTGCGCGTTGTTCCCCTGAAAACCAGGTTTCCTGCTTCGTCACCTTTCCATGCCTTTACAATAGCAAAATCGGCTTTATATGCTTCTTCCATCACATACATTTTCCCATTGAATTCACGCGTTTCTTTTCCTTCTGCAACTTCAGTCCCATATCCGGCAGGTGTATAAAATGCAGGGATACCAGCCTGGGCGGCACGACATTTTTCAGCCAGAGTTCCCTGAGGAGTAAGTTCAACATCCAATTCGCCGCTGAGCATCTGACGTTCGAATTCTGCATTTTCCCCCACATAAGAAGCGATCATCTTCTTCACCTGGCGTTTTTGCAATAATAAACCCAAACCAAAATCATCCACTCCTGCATTGTTAGAAATACATGTTAAACCCGTAACATTTTTTCGTACTAATTCTGCAATGGAATTTTCCGGTATTCCACTTAATCCAAAACCACCCACCATAATCGTCTGGTTATCTTGCACATCGTGTAACGCTTCCTGCGCGTTGGCAACCTTTTTATTAATCATAATTCTCCTAGATTGTTAATGGTATAAAAATATAAAAAAAAACGACTTCATTAAAGAAGTCGTTTCAAATATTAAAAGTCAAATTCATTTATAATGCTTTGCTTAGGCGGGGTCAGACTGTCCTTTTTACCGGAACCTTCGCCTCCTAATACAGAATCATTGGCAGCCCGTTTCCAGCAATCAACCAGAACACTGATGTTTGCTGGACGCTCGAAATCCTCGTCGGAAACATACAATGATTTATCACTATAGCACTTCTTCATAAAAATTCCCCAGATAGGTAATGCCATCGTGGCTCCTTGTCCGTACACCGTAGACCTGAAGTGGGCAGCACGATCTTCATTTCCGACCCAGATTCCCGTTACCAGATTCGGCACCATCCCAATGAACCATCCGTCGGAGTTGTTCTGGGTAGTACCTGTTTTTCCGGCAATAGGATTTTTAAATGCGTACGGATATCCCGTCATTCTGTGGTAACCTGCTCCTCCGGATCCGGTATAGCGTAAACGTCCACCCGATCCTCCTTCGGTCACTCCTTCCAGAAGCTTTATAATAGCATATGCAATGTCTTTATTCATAACATCCCTTGTCTCTGCTTTAGACTCGAACAACACTACTCCGTTTTTATCTGTAATTTTATTGATGAATCGTGGTTTTACATATACTCCCTGATTAGCAAATGTACTGTAAGCTGCTACCATATCGCTCACGGTAATTTCTACAGCTCCAAGAGCAATAGCCGGCGATTGCGGAATATCGGATTTTATTCCGAGGTCCCTGCACAGATCAATTACAGCTTTTGGTCCTACACGGTCCATTAAACGGGCCGTTACCGTATTCAACGATTGCGCCAAGGCGTATTTGAGGGTCACAGAACCGTAATACTTCCCGGCTGAATTCTTTGGCGACCAGTCCTTCTGGATTCCGTAACGTCCGCGCGGCATTGTAAACGGACCGTCGTAGATATAATCACACGGGCTCATTCCCAGCTGATCAATAGCCGTAGCATATACAAAAGGTTTGAAGGTAGAACCTACCTGGCGGGCCCCCTGTCCTACGTGATCATACTGAAAATGCTTATAATCAATACCTCCCACCCATGCTTTCACATTTCCGGTAATTGGCTCCATGGACATCATCCCTGTTTGCAGGAAATGTTTATAGTAAACAATAGAATCGCGAGGTGTCATCAAGGTATCCTTTTCGCCTTTCCATGTAAAAACAGCCATCTTGGTTTTTACATCAAATGATTTTATAATGTCGTCTTCCGACTTCCCCTGAGAGCTCATCTGTCTCCAACGCTCTGAATTGCGCATTGCACGATCGATAATCTTTTGGGTTTCTGTTTGGGTAAGCTGGATAAAAGGAGCATTCTTATTGCCTTTCTGCTGGATAAAGAATTCCTTTTGCAGATTGGACAAATGCATTTCCACAGCTTCTTCAGCATATTCCTGCATACGGGAATCTATCGTAGTATAAATACGCAGACCATCCCTGTAGATATCATATGTAGATCCGTCCTTTTTCGGATTTTCCTTTACCCATTTGCGCATGTAGTCACGCAGGTATTCCCTAAAGTAAGTGGCATATCCCTTTGTGTGCGTTTCAGGCGTAAAATTGATCTTTAAAGGCTTTGCCTGATATTTTTCTTTCTCTGCTTCAGTAAGATACCCGTTCTTTTCCATTTGTGCCAGTACGATATTACGTCGTACCTGTGAACGTTCCGGGTTAAAACGCGGATTGTATCTTGAAGGCCCCTGCAGCATCCCTACGAGAACAGCAGCCTCTTCAACCGTAAGGTTCTTAGGCTCTTTATTAAAATAGATATTGGCAGCTGAACGGATCCCGTATGCATTACTTACAAAATCTACCGTATTAAGGTAGTACGCAATGATCTCATTCTTCGTATACTGACGTTCCAGTTTAACGGCAATGATCCATTCCTTTATTTTCTGAATCACACGGAACAGTTTATTACTTGATCCCGAACTTCCGTGAAAAAGGTTCTTAGCCAGCTGCTGTGAAATGGTACTGGCTCCTCCGTTTGCACCCGCGCTGAACACGGCACGCATGGTTCCGCGGGCATCAATTCCCGAATGTGAATAAAAACGCTCGTCTTCAGTAGCAATCAATGCGTTTACAAGATGTTCCGGAAGTTCCTCGTATTTGACGGGAACCCTGTTTTCAAGATAAAACTTTCCAAGTGTTTTACCGTCTGCCGAAATAATCTCCGTAGCAACGCTTGATGACGGATTCTCCAGCTCATCAAAGCTTGGCATGGTTCCGAATATTCCCCAGTTTGCAAAAGCAAATATCAGGATAACGAAAATAATACCCCCGCCAAACAATTTCCAAAATAAACGCAAATATTTCTTATTGGTAGATACCTGTTTCTTTTTTGGATCTTCTATTTTTTCCATAATACCTTATGAATTATTGTACTTGTAAACCTATTTCCGTGATACCGGTTAATACCGCGTCACCTTTAACCTCATTTACCCTTCGCATGGCATGTTCAATTTCCACCTTGTAAACTCCCTGCTTCTTAAAGACGATATTTTCCCTCCAGAAGAGCTTATGCTCCTTAACATCGGTAAAACCGCTGCCAAGCATGGAACCGTCAGCATTTGCCATTTGATACTGAAGTGTATCGACTGTTACAGCTCCTTCTGGTGGAATCATCTTAACAATTACAAACAAATTGCTGTAGGGATATTCATTTGTCGTACGAATATTCAGATAAGCGTTGTGTTTGCTTATGGTATCAAGCGATTCAAAATCGAATGCTTTCACATCCTCTTTTTTCCATCCTTCGGGAAGTGACTGGTATTCGTTAAAAAAATCGGCCTTACTGCAAGCGGTCAAAGCCATTATTGCTGATAACGCAACAAACTTAAAGAGATTCCCCTTACTGTTTATCATCTGGTTTTTTATTTGCTTTCTGCCCATTGTTCGGCTTTCTGAAATTCTTTTTCCTGGCCTGATTAGCATTGGTATTTTGCCCGGCTTCCGGCGTCTTCTGCTGGGAAGTCTCCTTTACCTGAGGCTGTACTTTATCCTGCTGGTTTACAGCCGGTTGTTTCCTTCCTGCATTGGGGACTTTTTTGGCCTGTCCCTGCTGGCTTGTTTCGGGTTTGGCCTGCGGATTCTGTCCTCTTCCCTGCTGGTTTCGTTGTGGCCTGGTGTTCTGCCTGTTGTTTGTATTAGCAGCAGGTCCGTTTTCGTTACGGGGTCCCTTCCTTGTATCTTTCTCTACAGGACGGCCTTCCGGAGCTTTTGCTTCAGTTTCCTGTTTCTTTTTATTACGCTGCGGACGTTTTCTTTTCTTCGGCTGGTCAAAACGTGAAAGACTGTCTTCGGCAACCACGCTTTGTATGGTTGATTCCGACTCATCCTCGTAAACGTAATCTTCAATATTATCTATTAGCTGTCCCTGCTTGTTCAAAGCCAGCATTTCTTTTACCTGGGCAACTTCTATCTTATACCAGTTCGCTCCGTTTGAAGGGAATGCAAACCACATAACACCTTTAAAAATATCCAGTTTCTGACAGATGGCATCTCCGTTTTTTGTCGCAATCCGGGTTTCTGTATCAGGCATTCCCTTTAAGGCATCAAGATACGTATCAAGTTCATAATTGAGACAGCACTTCAGTTTACCACATTGCCCTGCAAGTTTCTGCGGGTTCAGGGAAAGCTGCTGATAACGCGCCGCCGCCGTATTAACGCTTCTGAAATCGGTAAGCCAGGTAGAACAACACAACTCACGTCCGCAGGATCCGATCCCGCCTAAACGCGCAGCCTCCTGACGGAACCCTACCTGTTTCATTTCGATCCTTATACTGAATTCACGCGCAAATTCCTTGATCAGCTGCCGGAAATCTACCCTGTCATTCGCTGTATAGTAAAAAGTAGCTTTCGAAGCATCGCCCTGAAATTCAATATCGGAAATCTTCATTTCCAATTTTAATTCAATAGCTATTTCGCGTGCGCGTACCTTCATAGGTTCTTCGCGCTTTCGTGCATCGCTCCAGATGTCAATGTCTTTCTGGGTTGCCTTACGGTATATTTTCAAGGTTTCTCCATAAGGGTTCACCTTTTTCTTCTTCATCTGTACCTTAACCAGTTCTCCTGTTAACGTAACCACACCGATATCGTGCCCGGGGCTGGCTTCTGTAGCCACTACATCCCCCATCTGAAGGGATAGTTTATCTGTATTCTTATAAAAGTCTTTTCTACCGTTTTTAAAACGAACTTCGACTACATCAAAAGGTTCAAATCCAGAAGGATAATGCATATTCGACAACCAGTCGAATACACTTAATTTATTACAGCTGTCGGTTCCGCATGAACCTTTGCTGCCACAACCTTTTGGAATGCCTGAATCGCCCGCTTTAGTAGAACAATTTGTACATGCCATATATATTGAACAACTTTCGTTGTTTGTTTTAGTTAATAAATAATTCGTGTAAAGATACTATATTTTCGTAGAGCAGAATAATTCTTAACGTTTTATAGTATAAAAACAAGGAACTAATATAAGTAAAAAATGGACAATCAGTGATTTATTTTTATTGTGGCATTATGCATAGTGTATCCTGTACGTCCTTATTACCGGCAGCTCTATGTTTAAAAAAGAGGGCCCTGATAAAAAACTGTGTCCGAATTATAAAAAAAAGCCGTTAAAAACGGCTTTTTTATTGCTTTTCCTTGATAAGGTATATGTATACGGGAAAATGGTCACTAAACCCGGGTTCTCCGCTTAACTGGTTACGCAAAGGATATCCTTTGTACTGCCCGGACCGCTGAACAAGAAACGGCTTGTTAAAGATTCCCACCTTCCAGTACCGGTATGATGAATAATCCTTTTGCAATAAGGGTTCCGTAAAAATGATCTGATCGAATATATCCCATGCATCCCTGTACGCAATTGTTCCGTGCCCCTCTTTATAAAGCTGATACATAGGATTAAAAACATCCCCTTTTTTTACTTCATCCTTTTTTCCTTTTGCATTCAGTACTTCCTTAACCGACTTATTATAAGGACCATCATTGAGATCGCCCATTGTAAACACTTTTGCTTCGGGATTTATCTTATAAAGGGAATCTATGACCTTACGGTTCAGTGCTGCCGCAGCTTCACGATTAGGGCTGCTCTTTTTTTCACCTCCGGAACGCGACGGCCAGTGATTTACAATAAAGTGCATTTCTTCACCGTCCATCAAACCCGAAACAAGCAGCTGATCACGGGTATAAATACGCTTGCCTTTACCGTTATTGGCTTCTTTATACCTGGCATCAGCAGGATCGTATATGTAAAGCGGAATACTTTTAGAACTTGTTGGCTTAAAATATTTGGTCTGATACAAAAGTGCCACATCTATTCCACGCCGGTCGGGTGAATCATAATGTACAATTCCGTAACCCGCCTTCTTTAATTTGGGCATGCTTACAAGATCTTCCAATACTTTGCGGTTTTCAACTTCACTTATCCCCAGTATGGTTGGCATATTCGGATTTTCATCCGTGCCTATCTCTGAAATGGCCCGACTGAGGTTTTCAAGCTTCTGCTGATATTTTTTAGCATCCCAGCTTCTTTCGCCCTTAGGCGTCCATTCTTCATCATATATTTTTTCATCCCGTATCGTATCGAACAGGTTTTCAAGATTGTAAAACCCGACAGTATGTACGATATAGGACTTCTGCTGCGCATTCACAAAGAAGCCGCTACCAGCCAAAACTAATAAAATTAGTAATTTTAGTTTCATGTTAAATATTAAGCTATTGTAAAGTTCTTAACAAATCTATTCACAAAATTAATTAATATTTATAAAATATCTACCTTTGCCTTGTGTTAAGTTTACTTTAAGAACTTTTCATGTTTAAATAACTCATTATCAGTTTTATGAAAAAATTACTACTCAGTATCTTTTTCGTGCTTTTAACCCTTACAACCTGGGCACAGGGCACTTCATTACGAGGTATAGTTGTTGATGCGAAAACGCAAAAACCTTTATTTAATGTAACAGCCAACCTAACCAACACCAATTTATCGGCCACAACAAATGAACAGGGAGAATTTGTGATTGCAAATCCGACATCAGGAAGTCAGGTATTACTCATCAACTTCACCGGCTATATACAGAAACGGTTTGCTTTGGACATTTCGGCTGCAGAGGATGTTGATTTAGGAACCATCTACCTTGAAGAGGATGTTACTGCCGAACAGCAGTTGAGTTTGATTACACTTACTGAAACCGATCTTGGAGATGACAATTCCGGATCGGAAACAACTTCAGGCTTATTACAGGCATCGCGTGATGCTTTCCAACAGGCTGCGGCCTTTAACTGGGGACAGGCCCGTTTCAGAATACGGAGCCTTGACAATGAATACGGAAATACCTTTATCAACGGAATCTCCATGAACAAGATTTACGACGGGCGTCCACAATATGCCAACTGGGGTGGTTTAAATGATGCTACGCGTAACCAGGAATTCATTAACGGATCCATACCTAATGATTATTCTTTCGGAGGAATTCTGGGAACACAGGCCATCAACACAAGGGCTTCGTTTATACGCACCGGCACACGCTTATCTTTATCGGGAACCAATACCAACTACAACGGACGTATTATGGCGACCTACGGGTCGGGAATGACAAAGAATGGCTGGGCTTATGCCGCATCCGGGTCTTACCGTCTGGCTAAAGAAGGTTTTTTTGAAGGAACGGATTATGATGCCAAATCATTTTTCCTTGCCGTAGAGAAAAAAATCAACAACAGCCATAGCGTGAACCTTTCTGCCATTTATGCGCAGAACAGCCGTGGAAAGAACTCTCCGAATACCCAGGAAGTTATTGATTTAATGGGGTATAAATACAATTCTTACTGGGGATGGCAAAACGGTAAAAAACGTAATTCACGCGATAAGGATGTGGAGGAGCCGGTTTTCATCCTGAGCCATTACTGGAACATCAGTGAAAAATCAAGCCTGAACACCAATGTGGCGTATCAGTTCGGAAAGATTTCCAATACCCGTTTAGATTATAACGGGGCCAACAACCCGGATCCTACCTATTATAAAAACTTGCCTAGCTACTATCTGAACTTTCATGATACGTCGGGTGCAAATCCAGTATGGACCCCAGATTTCACCAATGCTGATAAAAACAGGGTAGATTTTCTTCAGAATCCCCAAATAAACTGGGACCGGCTTTACAGCCAGAATATCAATAAAGGAAATGCCGTAAATGCCTTGTACGCAGATGTAATGCAGGACAACCAATTTACTGCCAACACCCTTTTCAACACACAGATTTCTAACGTTGTCGGTTTTAATGCTGGATTGACTTACAGGAACCTGTATTCTCAAAATTACCAGGAAATGCTTGATCTGCTCGGAGGAAATTATCTTATTGATAAAGACTTGTTTTTAAAAGAAGCTTATGCCGATGCTGATCTGAACAATCCTGACCGAAAGGTTTACGAGGGCGACCGCTACGGATACAACTATATAATGCGCGCCAATATCGTAGATCTTTTCACACAGTTTAAATTCAATTTCGGAAAACTGGATTTTTATTTGGGTCAGAATGTTTCCTATACCGATTATCAACGGGAAGGCTTATATAAAAACGGACTGTACGCAAATTCTTCATTTGGAAGAGGGCAGAAATTATCATTTGAAAACTACGGTTTTAAAGGAGGTGCTACCTATAAATTAACGGGACAGCATATCTTTAACTTCAACGCCAGCTATTATACAAAAGCGCCATCCATCCGCAACAGCTATTCCAATACACGCATCAGCGATGCCACTGTAGATGGACTTACGGATGAAAAAGTATTCGGAACCGACCTGAATTACATCATACGTACGCCTAAACTAAAAGGTCGTATCGGAGCCTATTTCAACGAAGTTAAAGATGCAGCAGAAGTTGCTTTCTTTTATGCCGACGGGATAGATATTGATGCTGATACAAGCAGCGACTTCGTTTCCGAAGTAACACGCAACATCAGCAAACAGAGTATGGGAATCGAATTTGGTGCAGAATACCAGGCTACCAAAACCATAAAACTTACCGCAGCTGCCAATTTCGGTCAGGCAATCTATTCAGATAACGCCGATGTATACCTCAATGTTGACAGCCGCAGAGAAAACGGGCTAAACCCTATGGTTAATTACGGAACAAGCTATATCAAGAATTACCGTATAGCCGGAAGTCCCCAACAGGCATACTCCCTCGGAATTGAATACCGCGACCCGCATTACTGGTGGATTGGAGCGAATGCCAATTTCCTTACTGATCTTTATCTGGATGTCTCTCCATTGCTCAGAACCAATAATTTCTTTGCTGAGCCCGGCCAGGGAGGTGCTTCCTTTTCAGATGTTGATCAGGATATGGCTCGCAGATTGCTGAAGCAGGAAAAACTGGACGATATATTCCTTTTAAATATCCAGGGGGGTAAATCATGGAGAATCAACGGTAAAACATTCGGTTTCTTCGCTTCTGTTAACAACGTGTTAGATCTGGAATACAAAACAGGAGGTTTTGAACAGGCCCGTAATGCCAATTACCGGGAACTGCTTATGGATCATGCAAGCGGCACGCGCTCCTTTGGTCCAAAATATTTTTACGGATATGGAAGAACCTACTTCCTGAACCTATACATCAATTTTTAATCTGAAGTGATATGAAAAAAACAGCATATTACCTATCCATAGCCGTAGTTGCCATCCTAAGCATTTTTACGGCCTGTTCGCCGGAAGACGACCAGGTATTACCTGAGTACAGACCTTCCATTTACTCTGACGATTTTGAATGGTTTACAAAAGGTAACCTGGAACTGGACACCTGGACCCATGTGGTTTTACAGGGTACAAAACCATGGAAATATGAGACCCGAAACAATAACAGTTACCTGTATTTCACGGGGTATGCCCCTTCCGGAACTCCTAAGGAAGCAGTAAATGAATCGTGGATTATTTCAAAAGAGATCAACATCGACGAGGCAAAACTGAAGCGGCTGACCTTCATTTCCACACAGGGTTACGTAACCGATTTTACCAATAACGATCTGGAACTTTACATCATCCATAACATAAGCGGTACTACCGCAGATACAACTAAAATGGAGTACAGCAAACCCGTGTTGGGCGGAACGAATTTTAAATGGATCAATTCAGGGACCGTAAGTCTGGCGTCCTTTAAAGGCACCATTAAAATTGCCTTCAGAGGTACCGGGAGCGGAACTGACACGAATGCCGACGGAACGTACGAAGTAGATAATATTAAAGTATTTTAATCAGCAGGAATCATGAATATAATCAGATATACATTTGCAGTTTTAGCGATAGCCATTTCCTTGTTAGTAACAGGATGTGCAAATAACGACGATGTAAATGCTCCGGAGATTGTGTACCACAATGCCACGCCTACGATCACTTTAGAGGAACTTTATGCGAAGGCAAATACTACACTGCAAAAATACGAGGGTAACGATATCATAGAAGCATACGTTTCCTCAAGTGATGAAGGCGGAACTTTTTATAAATCGGTATCCTTTCAAAATTTAGACGGTACTCTTGGATTCTCTGTTTCGGTTGACATGTACAACATCAACAACGATTTTAAACCAGGCCGTAAAGCTTATATTTACCTTAAAGACCTGTATTTCACTATTGCGCACGGTTCTCTTGTCATGGGCGATATTTATGAAGAAACCAGCGTTGGAAGAATGCGCCCGCAGGATTTCTATAAAAAAGTCTTCGCATCTGCAATCGTAGTATCTGAAGAGGAACTTGTACATCAGCGTACACTGGCTCAGCTTAAGAACAACAACTACATCAATACATTGGTAGATGTTGTTAACGTACAGTTTGACGATGATGCCGTAGGGAAGACCTTTTACGACGCAAACAATGTAATCGGCAGTGCTACCAACCATAAAATCGTGGATGCTACAGGTAATATGATTTTCCGGACAAGTGAATTTGCCAGGTTTGCCGATAAGGTTGTTCCACCCAACAACGGAAAAATACGTGGGGTACTTACCAAATTCAACAGTGACTTCCAGTTCATGGCCCGTACGTTCAGCGACATTCAGCTAACGGGTGACCGTATCAGGAAGTCAACGGCAATCGGAGGCACGAATATGTTGTTTACCACAACCGTTAATGAAAATTTTGAAAGCTTTGCCGTAGGGGATACTTCAACAGCGTTCCCGGCTTATGGAAACGATTATGCTGCAGGCGGCAGATACTGGGCGGTTAAATCGTTCCAGAACAACAAATACATCCAGCTGACCGCTTTCGGAAACAGTGCAGCCATCACCAAAAGCTATTTTATTGTACCTGTAAAGTTCAGTGGCAATAACTCTCTGTCTTTTGAAACCAAAGACGGATATTACAACGGCAACGTGCTAAACGTTTATTATGTTGCCGCCGATAAGTATGCTTACGGAACTTTGGTAAACACAGCAAACTTCACGGATATTACAGATAAATTCACCTATTCTTCCGGAACAGTTACAGGTTATGCCGCCAATTTTGTTCCTAGCGGAAACTACCAGTTCCCTGCGGCAACAAACGGTGACGGATATATCGTTTTCGAGTATTCGGGAACGAAAGAGGTTACAACGACCATACAGATCGACAACATCAGATTCCAATAGGACATTTAGGCCTGAATATAAAGCGTCTTCCCCTCCGGGAAGGCGCTTTTTGCTTTAACTTTCCGCTAAAAATACGTATCTTTAAAAAAATCTCAAAAAAGATACTATATGCAGGAAGCCGTTGAGACTTCGCACCATTTATATCCCCTGATTTCGGATTTGGGGCTTATTCTGATGACAGCCGGGGTTGCCGTCCTCATTTTCAAAAAAATAAAACAGCCTTTAGTTCTGGGGTATCTTATCGCGGGTTTTCTTGCAGGACCTCATTTCACCCTTTTCCCAACCGTTCAGGAATCGGAAAACGTAGAGGTATGGGCGGAAATCGGGGTTATCTTCCTTTTGTTCAGCCTTGGGCTTGAATTCAGTTTTAAAAAGCTCGTCAAAGTTGGCGGGTCTGCCAGTGTTACGGCCGGAGTGCAGATCGTTTCCATGATTGTCATTGGTTTTACAACAGGAAAGCTGCTCGGATGGGAATTTATGGACAGTATCTTTCTCGGTGCCATCCTTTCCATGTCTTCGACTACCATTATTTTACGCGCATTTGACGAACTTGGGGTGAAAACGCAGAAGTTTGCAGGAGTAGTATTCGGAACGCTCATTGTGGAAGATATTGTAGCCATCCTATTGATGGTATTGCTCTCTACCATCGCCGTTTCACAGCAATTTTCCGGTATGGAGCTTATGGAATCTATTTTGAAGCTGGGTTTCTTTCTCATTCTTTGGTTTCTGGCCGGTATTTTCTTTATTCCGACCTTGTTAAAGAAAACCAAGAACTTACTGACTGAAGAAACCACTCTTATCGTGTCACTGGCTTTGTGTTTAATGATGGTTATTCTGGCTACTGCTGCCGGTTTTTCACCTGCCCTCGGAGCATTTATTATGGGATCGATCATTGCAGAAACTACAAAAGCTGAACAGATCGAACACTTAATCAAACCTGTTAAAGACCTGTTCGGTGCTGTCTTCTTTGTATCAGTCGGAATGTTGATCAATCTTGATACACTGCAGGAATATGCCGTACCTGTGATCATCATTACGGTTGTTACGATCTTTGGAAAAACCCTTGCCACCATGATGGGAGCGCTTATTTCGGGGCAACCCTTGAAACAATCCGTACAGGCCGGGATGAGTCTGGCTCAGATAGGGGAGTTTTCATTCATTATTGCCACGCTGGGGATGACCCTCAACGTAACAAGCGGATTCCTTTACCCTATCGTGGTTGCCGTTTCCGCCATCACAACGTTCACAACCCCATTCTTTATCAAAAATTCCCTCAACGTATACAACAGGATTAAAATCATCATTCCAAAAAAATGGGAAGACCGGCTGGACAACTATTCATCGGAAGCCCAGACGATCCAGAAAACCAATCACTGGAAAAAATACATCACAAATGTTATTTCCCATATCGTCATCCATTCGGTCATCATTGCCGGTATCGTGTTTCTGAGCATCTACTACCTTATTCCTTTATCTAAAGGCCCCATCACCTATTATGCTTATATTTTTCTTACCGTGATCGCCATCGTACCCTTTTTATATGCACTGGCACTGCAGCGTGTTTCCGTTCAGTCGTTAACGAAATTAAAAAGCGATAATAAAAATATTACACCGCTTATCCTCATTGCCCTGTTCCGGATTCTTTTAAGTTTCGTCATTGTATTTATCATGATCAACGAGCTTATAAACCCGTTAACAGGCGTTATTGTTCTCGGGATCCTTATTACATTCGGTATCCTCTTCCCCAAGAAAATTCAGGGATGGTACAGCAAGATACAGCATCAGTTCATCGAGAATTTCAATGACCGTGAAATATCCGAAGCCATACGGAATAAAAGCGACCTTACCCCGTGGGACGGACACATGACAACCTTTGAGGTACCGCAGGAATCACTCATTGCCGGAAAAACGCTCAATGAGTTAAAAATCAGGGAAGAACTCGGTGTAAATATTGCCATCATCAAACGCGGCGACCTCGTCATCAATATACCCGATAAGGACGAAAAGATTTTTCCTAAAGACATCCTGTATGTAATCGGTACGGATGAACAGGTGAAGGAATTTGAGTTGTTTCTCGACAAGTCTCTTGTAGGTTCTGTAGATTATCATACGGAAATCGTATTACAGGGATTTGAACTTACAAACGATCAGTTGTGCGGAATGTCCATAAGAGAAAGCAAGATTCGCGAAAAAAGCAACAGCATTATAGCTGGTATAGAACGAAACGGCGAACGTATCCTGAATCCGCAACCGACCCTCGTACTGCAGAAAGGCGATATCCTTTGGCTGGTAGGGGACAAAAAAAGAATCAAAGAACTTTTCAACAAATAAAAATGAATGTAGTACCTGCAACACCGGAACACCTGGATGCAATTATGAAGATCATAGATGCTGCAAGGGAGATTATGCGTACGAACGGAAACCGTACCCAATGGATCAACGGTTATCCTGACAAAGACACCATACTCCATGACATCCGGTCCGGATATGGATATGTTTGCCTGAATTCCGATGAAATAGCAGGCTATTTTTGTTTTATACAGGGAAATGATCCAGAACCTAATTATAGTGTAATTGAAGAAGGAAAATGGATAAATAATGAGCCATACGGCGTCATACACCGGTTGGCATCCACAGGAAAGGTAAAGGGCGTTGCCAAAGCATGCTTTGATTATTGTTTTTCTTTAATTAATAACATAAAGGTAGATACGAACCACAATAATATTCCCATGCAGAATTTCTTTAAGAAGTATGGCTTTTCGTATTGCGGCGTCATCTATGTAAGCGACGGCTCGCCACGGGATGCATTCCAGATGAAGATTTCCTGATCAGACGGATATGGAATGCAATAAATCGGCAACCAGAGACTGGAATGTTTACGGCGCTGCGCAATAGTTTATATTCTACTTAAATAAGAAAGAAAAAAGCCATAGTAATTACACTATGGCTTTTTTTAATTGTATGTAAACAGCTCTTAATTGTTCAATGCCTCGGCACCACCAACGATCTCAAGGATTTCGTTTGTAATGGCAGCCTGACGTGCCTTGTTATAAGTCAATTTAAGCTGATCGCGTAAATCTTTCGCATTATCAGTCGCCTTGTGCATAGCCGTCATACGCGCTCCATGCTCTGCAGCATTAGAATCCAGAACTGCTTTGAACAATTGCGTCTTCAGTGAAGTTGGAATCAAATTCATGATGATTTCCTCTTTGGAAGGTTCATAAATATAATCAACCGACACATTAGATGTTTTCTCAATTGGTTTTAAAGGAAGGAACTGCTCAGTTAAAACAACCTGCGTTGCGGCATTTTTAAACTGATTGTATATCAACTCTACCTTATCGTAGGTACCTTCCACAAAAGCGTCCATTATTTCCTGAGCAACCGCTTCTACGTTGATGAACGTAAGCGCATCAAACAGGTCGCTTCTGTTTGCAAATACCGTTTCTGTTTTTCCAACGATGTCGTTTCCTTTTTTACCGATTGTAAGAACATCTACCTGCTTTCCGGCATAAACACCGTCAATAAGGTTACGTGTAGCTTTTATAACATTTGCATTAAATGCCCCACATAATCCACGGTTAGACGTTATTACCACCAATAAAACTTTTTGAACATCACGTTGTTCAGCATATACTCCGGAGGCATCTCCCTCTAAAGTAGAACTGATGTTCTGAATCAACTCTGTAAGTTTTTCAGCGTACGGACGCATAGCGGTAATAGCATCCTGGGCTTTTTTCAATTTAGCCGCGGATACCATTTTCATCGCCGATGTAATCTGCATCGTTGAAGAAACCGAATTAATTCTGTTACGTATTTCTTTAAGATTTGCCATTGGTATTCTTAAATTTTATAGGAATAAAAGCCGGCCTCAACCGGCAATTATCATATTAGTATTTTGATGCTACTTCTTTCGCAACTTTTTCCAATGTAGCTGTAGCAGCATCAGATAAGTTACCGGCCTTCAAAGCATTTAACGTATCGCGGTGCGATAAGTTCAACACTTGTAAATATTCTTTCTCGAATTCTTTAACCTTTTCAACCGGAACATTGCGCAACAAGTTTTTAGAACCTGCATAAATAATAGCTACCTGATCTTCAACAGTATAAGGATCGTTAACCGTTTGCTTTAAGATTTCAACGTTACGTTTACCTTTTTCAATTACGTTCATAGTAGCAGCATCCAAATCAGATCCGAACTTGGCAAAAGCTTCCAACTCACGGAATTGTGCCTGGTCAAGTTTTAATGTTCCCGATACCTTTTTCATTGATTTGATCTGCGCGTTACCTCCTACACGTGATACAGAAATACCTACGTTGATTGCAGGACGTACACCAGAGTTGAACAAGTCAGACTCCAGGAAGATCTGTCCGTCAGTAATTGAAATTACGTTTGTAGGGATATAAGCAGAAACGTCTCCGGCCTGAGTTTCGATAATAGGTAAAGCAGTTAATGATCCGCCTCCTTTCACGATTGGTTTCAAAGACTCAGGTAAGTCGTTCATGTTCTTAGCGATCTCATCATCACCGATAATTCTTGCAGCACGCTCCAATAAACGAGAGTGAAGGTAGAAAACGTCTCCAGGATAAGCCTCACGACCTGGCGGACGACGTAGGATCAGGGACATCTCACGGTAAGCTACAGCTTGTTTTGACAAATCATCATAAACAATCAAAGCCGGACGTCCTGAATCACGGAAATACTCCCCGATAGCAGCACCTGCCATAGGAGCATATACCTGCATAGGAGAAGGGTCAGATGCGTTTGCAGCAACAATTACAGAATAAGCCATTGCTCCTTTTTCCTCTAATGTTTTTGCAATGTTTGCAACAGTAGATGCTTTTTGCCCTACTGCAACATATATACAGAATACTGGTTTACCAGCATCATAAAACTCTTTTTGATTTAAAATGGTATCGATACAAACAGTTGTTTTTCCTGTCTGACGGTCACCAATAACCAACTCACGTTGTCCGCGTCCTACCGGGATCATCGCATCGATAGCTTTGATACCTGTCTGCATTGGTTCTGTAACCGGTTGACGGAATACTACTCCCGGTGCTTTACGTTCAATCGGCATCTCGTATAAATCCCCGGCGATAGGACCTTTACCGTCAATTGGATTACCTAAAGTATCAACCACACGTCCTAACATTCCTTCTCCTACTTTAATAGAAGCAATACGTCCAGTTCTTTTTACGATAGAACCTTCGCTAACTCCTGTAGAAGGACCGAATAAAACGATACCTACGTTATCTTCTTCCAAGTTTTGTACCATTGCCTCTAATCCGTTCTCAAACTGAACCAACTCACCATACTGTGCGTTAGCCAATCCGTGAACACGTGCAATACCATCTCCAATCTGTAAAACCGTACCCACTTCTTCTACTGAAGCTTCTGTTCCAAAACCAGATAACTGTTTCTTTAAAATTGCTGAAATTTCAGCAGGATTAATTTCTGCCATGCTTGACCTATTTTATCACGTTAAACGTGTGTGATTTTAATTATTAAATTCTCTTTTTAACTGATTTAGTTTATTCGCAATGGATGCATTGAACTGCATATCGCCCAAACGAATGATGAATCCTCCGATGATGTCCTTGTTTACTTCGTTTACAAGGGTGATGTCCTTCTTTGAAATCTCTTTAATTTTTGCCAATACCTGCGCTTCCATTTCCGGAGTTAAAGGTGTTGCAGTTGTTACATATGCAACTTCAATTCCTCTTAACTCATCATACAGTTTTGCATATTGTACTGCTATTGCTTCTAAAATATCTAAACGCTTGTTTTGTAACAAAACCGAAAATAAGTTTTTAGTATCTGTGCCGGCCGAAGCAAAAATTTCGTTTAAGGCAGCTAATTTAGATTCTCCTTTTACTATAGGATTTTCTAAAAACAACTTTAACTCATTGCTTTGCGCAATAGCATCAGATATGTTCTTCATATCGGCGCCAACCGCATCTGCATTTCCATTTGCGTTAGACACGTCAAGAATTGCTTTAGCATATCTTAAGGCTGCTCTTGTTCCCGTCATAACGTAGTATTAGTTTAATTTAATGTCGTTTAATAATGACCCAACCAGTTGTTCCTGTGCTTGTTTATCGGCCAACTGACCTTTTAATAATTTCTCGGCAATATCAATAGACAAGGTCGACACCTGATTTTTAATATCAGCCAATGCTGCATTGCGCTCGCTTTGGATAGTTGCCTGTGCCTGCGCAATCATTTGTGTTCCTGCCAGTTGCGCTTCTTCTTTAGCATCTGCAATCATTTTATCCTTCATCTCGCGTGCATCCTTCAACATAGCATCGCGCTCTAAACGAGCTTCAGCCAATAACTTTTCGTTATCTGCCTTTAAGTTTGCCAAATCTCTTTTAGCATGTTCTGCTGCTGCCAATGCATCTGCTATACCCTCTTCACGGGCTTCCAAAGCATTAATGATCGGTTTCCATGCAAATTTTCCTAATAAGAAGATAATGACTAAAAGGACAATGATTTGTATGAAAAATAAACCAAAACTAAAATCGTTAATTAACTGCTCCATTATATTTTAAAATGTAAATATATTATTTATGTATTTCTTGTTTAATTAAACAATATCTGCAGCCAACCGCTACAGATATTGTCTTAATTTTTGCAATATTAGTTGTTACCTAAGATTAAGGCACCGAATGCCAAACCTTCTAATAACGCACCAATGATAATCATTGCAGTCTGGATTTTTCCTGCTGCTTCTGGCTGACGAGCGATAGCGTCCATTGCAGAACCACCAATTTTACCTAAACCGATACCAGCTCCGATAACGATTAAACCTGCACCAACTAAACCTGGAATTGTCATAATAAATGAATTTATATATAATTAAACAAAATTTTATTTCTCTTTTATAAACTTATGATCTCTTAATGATGATCATGCTCCTGTACGGCTGCACCAATAAACAATGACGATAACATGGTGAAAATAAAGGCCTGCAGGAAGGCTACCAAAATCTCCAACACCGTTAAAAAGGTTGTCAGAAGGAATGATACCCCTATTGCGCCGGGAGTTGATAATGTTTCTTTCATCAAAAAGGCAACAGCAATTAATCCCATCACTACCGAGTGACCTGCAGTAATGTTTGCAAATAAACGGATCAACAACGAGAACGGCTTTGTAAACATCCCCAACACCTCAATCGGAGCCAGAACTATTTTCATAGGTACCGGAACTCCAGGCATCCAGAAGATGTGTTTCCAATAATCTCCGTTTGCTTTAATGTTCGTGTAAAGGAATGTAAACATTGCAAGACAAACAGTAATAGAAATATTACCCGTAACGTTCAACCCAAGAGGAGTTAAACCTAATAAGTTCAACAGGAAAATCAAAAAGAATACGGATAACAGATACGGCATGAACTGTTTGTATTTTTTATCTCCGATGTTAGGGCGGGCCATTTCGTCGCGCACGTAGATCACCAAAGGCTCCAATACTCGTCCGAAACCTTTTGGAAGATTATTCGGCGAAGATTTATAAGTTCTGGCCAAAGCAGTGAATCCAACGAATAACAATACAGTTGCAAGCAACAATCCAACCACGTTTTTCGTAATGGAGAAATCCATTGGTTTTTCCACTGTTGGATGATGGTGCTCATCTAATTTTAAATCTCCTTCCGCATCTGTCTTATAAATTTTACCATGATGGTATTTATAAAACTGACCTCCGTTTTCTACAACTTTTTCATTGTAAACAAAGTCTTCAGTAGACATGAATACTTTTAAACCGTTATCGATCAAAACAACCGGCAATCCAAACCCGTAGTGTCTGTGAGCCTCTTTATCCGCAAAAAACGAATAGTAATGATCATCCATTAAGTGGTGCTTGATAAAACGGTTTACAAACTGCTTGTCTGTTTCTTCTGCGTGTCCTTCAGCGTGCGCTTCATGGGCACCTTCAGCAGCAGCAACTTGCAACGTATCCTGAGTAGGAGCCACCGGTGTTTCTGCATTCGAAGCCAATGGCATCAAGGCAAATAAAACCGCTGTTAGCAAATGAAGTGATTTTTTAATAGTCACCATACTGTGATTAAATTTTTTTATGTTTCAAAAATTTTGTGCAAAAATACAATAAATATCTATTTTGCAATATAAGTAATACAACTTTTTTTCTTAATTCTTTTCAGACGAATGTAACTGATTTAAAACACGATAGGTTACATATACATCAAAAAACATAAACAGGAAAAATACAATCAGAAAATTGTGCTTAAAAAAATCATTCGACACATCGTCTTTCAATGCGGGACTGATCAAAATATAATTGACAAAGATTTTAAGGGTCAGGGCGCCGAGAAACACATAACCCAGGTAATGGGGCATGCTTTGACCTATTGCGACAACCACAAAAACCAACACTACGGACAAAAGCAGCTGTACCGCATAAATCTGCCATAAATGCATATAGGCCCCATCCCATAAAGGCAGGTCCTTTGTTATGGACTGTATTAGGAAATGAAGACCGAAGGCCACAAGAGCCAAAAGAACGAGTTGTATGATAAAAGAAACTGCCTTACCCATTATTTATTTAATTTATTAACCTGGCTTATAACCTGATACATTGCTATGAAAATTCCGAGCAAAGTTACAATTTTTGTCCCCCAATCGTCAACAATTAAATACTTTTTATCAAGCCATCCCCCAACCTTGTAGAAAAGGTAAATAATGGCAGCCATCTGAAAAGGTATAGTCGTAAAAACCATCCATTTATTTGCACTGCCTTTTTTTTCAGACTTCATATTACTGAGCTTTATTCACATATTCGTCCCAATTTTTCTTAATCAGTACCACTCCGTAGTCATCGGTACTGATTAGGACAGGAGTTTGTTTAATACCATATTCCGACTCAAGCTCCAGATACATCTGGGCCGACTTGGCAATGTTACCTGATTTCACTCCATGTATCACAAAGAAAATGGTATTGTCGTTATACATATCCGCACTAAATGACAAACCAGTATGGCGGCGATCGTTGGCATATTGTTCCAGTTTCGTTTTCAAGGCCTTTCCTTCCTCTGTTAAAGGATACGGCATGGTATAAATCATCTTTATATTTTTGGAAAGGTCGCGTTTGAACGTTAATCCCTGCAGCTTAGGCAGATCCTTTGCAATAATCCGCTCCGCTTCCTTTCCTTCTTTTGAAGTAGGATACGTCAGTGCCACATATTCCAATGCACTGCGGTATTGCTCCAGTCCCCTTAACTTACCTACTGTCATGGCTTTCAAAAGTTCAAACTTGCTGATGATGGCATCTCCGATAACAGTCGGGATTTTGGCATCAAGTTCCTGCAGCGTTTCAAAATAAGCTCCGTTGGCATACAGGCGGTAAATCTTATTATAATCGTCAACAGGGGTTCCATCCGCAGAAACTACAGAGTTAGGGTTCAGGGCTACCTGCGTATATCTTGAATTCGGATGATTTGTTTTAAGATCCTCCAGCATAGCCTGTGCTTTAGCCGGGTTAATTTTCAGATAAATCTTATACAAATGATATTTTGCCGGCTCTATCAATCCGGTTTCCGGATTTATCGATAAAAGATGTTCCAGCTTCCCTGCTGCTACCTCATATTCTTCCAGACGGTCGCTATACAACAACCCTAACTGGTAATAAGCATTGTCACGGTCGATTTTGAGCTGTTTTAACTCTGCCTCATCCGTAGGAATCTGCTTCAGATAAAACTCGGGATTGTATCTTGCAACTGCAGGATCGTTTGGATCAGGTTGCGCATTTGCATCTCCTTTGGGATCATTTGGCTGCTGCTGGTCATTAGAAACCACTGAAGCGCTGCTTCCCGATGCAGCAGAAGACCAACGCCAATTATCTGTAAGTGCACGGTTACCCCATTTTCTGGCAAAATCATTCTTGCCCTGTAATACGGTATTTGTATTATAAAAATAAAAATTTGAGGCCGAACCGATACTTGGAGCCGAACCCGGTCCACCGGCAGCAGCTGTCTGGGAAGCTGTTTTCTGAACCTTATCGTCTTCTGCTTTTAATTTTTCTATAAGGCGGTCTATTTCAGCTTTCCGCTCAACATCATCCTTTGATGCCAGATTCAGGATGCTGTCATTTGTTTTGGCAATTTGTTCATAACGCACAATATCTACCAGATTGTTTCTCTTGCGTTTCACCTGAACATACTCCCTTGACATCGGGTTCATATAAACCATGGTAGAGTCGTAATAAAGTCCTGCTGTTTCAAACTGCTTCTTCTGATAATAGATATTGGCCAGTTTGTTATAGTTCGCTACTTTAATATATTCATTGGTTTTATTGAGCTTCAACGACCTGTTGTAGTCACTGATGGCTTTATCTTTTAAACCGTATGCTTCGTGCATGACTCCGAGCTGATGAAAAATGATGTCGGAATACGCCCTGTTTTCCCGATCCTTTAACAACGCGAAATATTCGCGTACAAACGCCGTGGTATCAATAGAACTGATATCCTGATTTGCAAATTTTTCAGCATGTGCATTGATAACCAATGCTCTTGAAATTCTGCGGTTATAATCCACAACGTCCTGAAAGTTCTGAACGGCTTCCGTTTTAAGACCCGTTCTGCTGTTAAGCTGCCCCAGTATATAGGTATAACGTGCTTTCTCATCTACATCGGTTGTAAGATCAATCGCTTCCTTTAAAGGTATCTTGGCTGAATCCAGATGTTCCAGGTTAATATATCCCTGCGCAAGCGTTGCCAAAGCATCTGCCCGGGTTTGCTTTTTTAAGGTCTTTTCGTTATCGCGAAGAATTTTCTTTATGTTCTGAACCGCCAGCCCGTAGTATTCGAGCTTCAGGTTGGTCTTTTCCTTCCACACAAGAGCGTCGTAAAAAAGATCGCTGTCAGGATATTTTAAAATAATGTAGTTGAACGCTTCCACGGCCGGCACAAAGCGCAGATCGTGAAAACGGGCTTTGCCAAGCAGCATATACACCTCGTCCATTTGCGGGTTATATTCTTTTCCTGCAACTTTCATGGAATGAAGCTGCGCAGCCTTTACGGCTTTTTCTTCCGCTCTTTGAAAAAGGGGATTCTTTTCAGCAGCTCCCGTAACAATAAGTGCCTTTTCATCCTGCTGTACAGGTTCTACCGTAATTACATCCGAAAAATCATCTATATATTTCTTCTTCAGTTGCTGTACACCCCTGTCATACGCCACTGTACCATTATAAAGCACATTGTATTTTGTGGTTGTTGCGTGATACTTCTTATTCATAAAACCCGTTTTTTCGGTAGAACAGGCGAGCACTACCAACAAAACAAACAAAACGGGAACATATTTTACAAAAACGGTTTTCAATAGAAGGCCTTTTTAACAATAACTTAAAAATACAGTATTTCGTATACTCTGGTATGAAAAAACTTAAATCGCTCTGATTTAGTGTGTAAAAATAAGAAAACAGAATCTATTATTTACATGAAAAAAGGCAATTTAAAAAATGCTCCTTAAAATAAGGAGCATTTCTTCTTCATAGCAATCTTTTGCTAATCAATTCAATCTAACCAAAAACCAATATCTTTAAATCATTTTTTAAATTTATCACACCGAATATAAAAAAAAACAATTCAATTAACAAATAATTAATTAAAAAAATGAAAATAATTCCTTATGAAGAAATAAACCGTTTTACTATATCTTTGCTTTTTAATTTATTATGAATGAAAACAGATATTGAATTTCCTAAATCAGAACGCGTTTACCTTGCAGCAATTCCCGAATGGAATGAAGATTTTCAGGAAAACAGCTGGTATACCTATCTGGTAAACGAAAACGAACAGCCTCTGGAAATGGTCCTTATAGTGTCCAGAGCCTATGGAACGATAAACGGAGAACAGCGGAAAACGGGAACCTTCCGCCATGCCTTTAAGGAAGCACCTTCCAAGGGGCTTATTAAAATAGAATTACTGGAAAACAATGTTCTGCAACTGAATAATGAATTCAGCGTAAGCTACTTTTTAAATAATAAAATGTACGATAAAACATTCGTGTTTAAAACGAACTCCATCAACCAAAAAGCTTTAAGCGATATTCCTCTAACCGATTTAAGAGGAGTTCTGTTAAAATAAAAGTCAGGTTTATAACCTGACTTTTATTTATACCTGTTTTTGTTTTTTATTGGAAACCAACGACCAGACTACCGAAAGAGCCAGAACTGATCCTATGATGGTCAAAGAAACCGATGAATCAAAGTGATAAAACGGCATGATAATCATTTTCATTCCGATAAATGCCAGTATAATGGCCAGCCCGTAATGAAGTTTCGAAAACATGTCCATTGAATTGGCCAGAAGGAAATACATGGAGCGAAGTCCTAAAATAGCAAAGATGTTGGATGTGTAAAGAATGAACGGATCATCTGGCGCAATGGCAAAAATAGCCGGGATGCTGTCAACCGCAAAAACCAGATCCGTAATTTCAATAACGGCTAAAGCAACAAACAACGGCGTTACCATTTTCACACCATTCTGTACAGTAAAAAACTTATCCTTATCGAAATCCTTCGTTACCTTGAAAAATTTATGAACAATCCGTACCCCGATGTTTTTGGAAAGATCTCCTTCTTCTCCGTCCTCATCATCCGATGACCAGGATTTTATGCCCGCAATGATGAGAAATATACCGAATACGAACAAGATAATATTGAGCTGACGCGGATCACCGGCTGCGTCCGTTCCAAGGAACGGCAGTGTAACATAGGTAAGCTTTATAAGTTCCACACCCGCAAAAATAAAGATCGCCCTGAAAAACAAAGCTCCGAGAATACCCCAAAAGAGCACCTTATGCTGATATTCCTTCGGAATTTTAAAGAATCTGAACACGAGAATAAAGACAAACAGGTTATCTACGGAAAGAGCTTTTTCAATCCAATAGGCCGCCTGATATTTTGAAAAGTTATCCGTAATTCCGTGCGGCTTATCCAAAACCCAGTAAACTACTCCGCTGAAAACCATTGAAAGCGTAATCCAAACTATCGTCCAGGAAAGCGCTTCCTTATTTGAAATTGTATGGCTTTTTTTATTGAACACACCTAAATCAAGCAAAAGCATGATGACAACTGCAACAGCGAAACCACCAATGAGCCAGGGGTGGTTTATAAGGTGATCTTCTGGTAAATTATTTCTCATGGTAAATGTTAATCTAATTTATCTGTTAGCTTCTTGAATACCTTTTTAGCTTCTTTCCCGTTATACAGCACATCGTATACGGCATCAATGATGGGCGTTTTGGCTTTTAGTTCCTGATTCATGAGGTAAGCGCTTTTAGCAGCATAATATCCTTCGGCAACCATGTTCATTTCCATTTTAGTTGAAATAACCGTATAGCCTTTCCCAATCATGTTCCCGAACATACGGTTTCGTGAAAACAACGAATATCCTGTAACAAGCAAATCGCCCAGGTAAGCTGAATCGTTGATGTTACGCTTGAGTTTGTGTACTTTTTTGATAAACTTCTTCATTTCGCGAATAGCGTTACTCATCAAAAGAGCCTGAAAATTATCTCCATACCCAAGTCCGTGCGCCATCCCCGCAGCAATAGCATAGATATTTTTAAGCATCGCCGCATATTCCGTTCCCATTACGTCGTCTGAGGTCTTGGCTTTGATGTAATGGCTGCTGAGACTGTTTGCAATCACCTCAGCCTTTACCGGATCTCCTCCGGCAATCGTAAGGTAAGACAAGCGTTCCAGTGCTACTTCTTCAGCGTGACAGGGGCCGGCCAGAACTGCAATATTCTCAATAGGCACATTGTATGTCTCCATAAAATGCTGTCCGACTATGAGGCCTGTTTCGGGAATAATTCCTTTAATGGCAGAAACAATAACTTTTCCTTCAAGGGATGCTGTGAGCTTTTGAAGCTCGGCGCCCAGAAAGGCCGATGGAATAGCGAAAATTACGTAATCAGCATAATCAATCGCCTCGTTGATATCGCTGGTCAACCGTAATTGCCCGGTATCAAATTCTACCGAACTAAGGTAATTCGGATTATGTCTGTTCACTTTTAATTCTTCAATCGCAGCATTGTTTCGCATGTACCAGACGATTTCGTCTAAATTATGGCACAGCATTTTGGCGATAGCTGTTGCCCAACTACCTCCTCCAATAACCGCAAATTTTGGATCATCCATTATTTTGCTTGTTTTGATTTGCAAAAATAGCTTTTTTAAACGTTTTCCAATTTATTATTTTGTTAAGCTTGGTAAAAATGAAAACCTAAACAATAATAAAGATCATACTTACGTTATACCTATGATTTTTAATTTGATTTTCTAATAAACTTGAAAAGCGACTTCTGTTATGATGTCGCTTTTTTTAAGTTAAATAACCAACTATTTAAAGTTACTTCTTTTTTTTATTGGTTTTACTTTTTATAGAATAAATTATGGTCTATATATTCCCAAACCTTGTCATCAAGCATTGGCCGGATGTTTTTCCCTTCTTTGATATTCTCCCTGATAAAAGTTGAAGAAAGTTCAATAACGGGTGCCGCTATCCGATGTATGCCCGGGTGATGAAGCAATTCTTCCTCAATGTCATCCTGGGATATCCTGGGATAGACAAAAAGTTCATAATCGTTCAGGATCGTTTCATAGTTTTTCCATTTAGGCAGCGACTTCAGATTATCCTCTCCCATTATAAGAGCAAATTCATATTTGGGAAATTTTTCCTTCAAATGAGCCAGCGTATGAACCGTATAATTAGGTTGCGGCAGCTTGAACTCAATGTCGTTCGGAATGATTTTGTCATATCCCTGAGTGGCAAGATGAACCATCTGCAGCCTGTGATAATCGGGCAATAGCCCTTTTTTCTTCTTAAGCGGATTATGAGGGGTAATCACCATCCATACCTGGTCGAGACCGCTGTTTTCTACGAGATGGTTCGCAATAATCAGATGTCCTACATGAATGGGGTTAAATGTTCCGAAATACAATCCTACTTTCATCTTCTAAGGATTTACAAAATTGGATACAAGTTCGTAAGCTGCTTTTTTAGCCGTTTCAAGGTCGTGGTTTTCAAGAATGACATCAAATTCCGGTGCACGTGAAATTTCCCGTTCTGCCTTCTCAATACGCATGGCAATCTTTTCATCGCTTTCTGTCTGACGGAACCGGAGGCGACGTTCCAGCTCTTCAACGGAAGGCGGACTTACGAAAACAGCAAGCGTTTGTTCCGGGTACTGGCTTTTTATGTTGAGTCCTCCCACTACATCAATATCAAAAATTACATGCTTTCCTTCGGACCATATACGTTCTAGTTCCGTTTTCAGCGTACCATAATAATTATCCTTGTACACCTCTTCAAATTCCACGAAAGCCTGTTTCTTTATTTTGTTTTGGAAATCTTCCGGGGAAATAAAATAGTAATCTTTCCCGTTTACCTCACCATCGCGCATGTAACGCGATGTTGCTGATATAGAGAAATCAAGATGCAGTTCGGGATGGGTCAGCAGATGTTTTACGATCGTAGTTTTACCAGATCCGGACGGAGCTGAAAAAACGATTAATTTTCCTTGTTTCATTAAATTAGTCTTCTATAATACATTTAAAACCTGCTCCTTTATCTTTTCAAGCTCATCCTTCATCTGTACTACGATCTTCTGCATACCCGCATGATTCGACTTTGACCCCATGGTATTGATCTCACGTCCCATTTCCTGGCCGATAAAGCCAAGTTTACGTCCGCAATTCTCTTCCGCCTCCATGGTTTCCAGAAAATAATCGAGATGATTGGTTAAACGTACTTTTTCTTCGTTAATGTCGAGTTTTTCAATATAGTAAATTACCTCCTGCGCATAACGGCTTTCATCAATATTCACTTCGAGCTCTTTTAGGTTTTGACGTAAACGTTCTTTGACGTTTGTGATACGTTCTTCCTCAAGCTCCGCAATCATACTCATATTGGACCGGATATTTTCGATACGTTGGCTAAAATCAAGTCCCAGCTTTACTCCTTCCTGCAGGCGAAATTCCTGAATATTGGATAATGCCTCCATTAAAACATGCTGAATATGGCTCCATTCTTCTTCATCGAGCTCCAGTCGCTCCGTCTTCAATGCATCAGGCATTCGTACAGCCATTTTCATAAGTTCTGTTTCATCGGCATGTGGAATGATTTTCTTCATCTGGCTGATATAGGAAAGAACAATAGGACCATTGATCACCGTAGCGGTTTCCTCTCCGTTAACCTCGATAAAAACAGAACATTCAATTTTACCTCTCTCCAGTACCTTAGCTATTGCATTGCGTATTTCCAGTTCCTTTTCCTTATAAGACTGCGGTAAACGCACACTTAAATCAAGGTTTTTGGAGTTGAGGGATTTAATCTCCACGGTAATCTTTTTTGATGGCAGCTGCACCATGCCCCTGCCAAAACCAGTCATTGAATAGATCATATTTTTATCTGATAAAGATGCAAATTTACTAAAATTGTAGTTCTATACTATATAAATCGGAAATCAGATCATACAAACTGGCCTTCCTCCAGATTTCTAAAAATTATGGGTATTTCCCGGCTCTTTCCGGCCTTTTCATTTAGCTGTTTACCGATTTCAGCAGCTGTTCGATATTCTTGGAAGCATTGCCAATAAAGATCGATTCATCATAAATTACGACGGGACGTGCCAAAAACGTATAATGTTCCAGGATGTAACGTTTGAAATCCTCTTCCCCCAGTTGCTCATCCTTCAAGCCCATCTCTTTATAAAGTTTGGCCCTCTTGCTGAATAATTTTTCATAACTTCCCGACAAGGCGTACATTTCTTCAAGCTGTCCTACGGTAATATCCTGCTCTTTGATATCCTGCAATTCAAACTGTTCCAGATGTTCTATCTGGTTCATAATCTTTTTGCATGTATCGCATGTTTTAAGGTAATATATTTTTCTCATTTCTAAAAATTAAAAAAGGCAAGTTAGCGATTTGCCCACTTGCCTGAAAATATTTTGGGGATAAAGAATCTTAATTTTCTTTCCTAACAAGATACATCCGGTCCGATAAACGGATCCGGAACGGAACCTTAAAAGTAATTTTATCTCCTGTAACTGCTTCCGAACCGTCCTTGCCGTTCACCTTAAATTGCGACAGTACCAGACGCTCTTCCCCGGTAGAAGGTCCGGCTATGAGTATTTCATCTCCTTCTTTTACCCCATGGCCCGTAATGGTGAATTGTGCTACAGATGCTTTTGTAAAGTAATGCTCGCCATGTCCTACCAAAACTTTACGTTCGTGTTTCTTTTTACGTATCTGGGTAACCGTAGCCACTTTAACCGGTACAGCTTCTTCAAATACATTGCGCTCCTTCTTGAATTTTAATGCGTCCGATTTTCCTTTCTTGAAAATAAGATTTCCGTTTTTCTGTCCTTTACGCAAACGCTTCTGTTCTTCTTCCGGAAGTTGTACGGTATTTAAGCAATCATTGGAACAGCAACCATGCATGGCTTCATGGCATTCATCGCATTGGATGAACAACAGATGGCATGCTTCGTTTGCACAATTAACATGTGTATCGCACGGTTTCCCGCACTGGTGACAATTGGCAATAATGTCATCTGTAATACGCTCACCAAGACGGTGGTCAAATACAAAATTCTTACCTATGAATTTGCTTTCCAGTCCTTCTTCCTTTATCTGGCGGGTATATTCAATAATCCCTCCCTCAAGCTGGAAGACGTTTTCAAATCCCTGATGTTTGAAGTAGGCACTTGCCTTTTCACAGCGGATTCCTCCGGTACAGTACATCAACAGTTTTTTATCCTTTTTATGCTCCTGCAACTTCTCGTTAATGATAGGCAATGATTCCCTGAACGTATCTACATCGGGTGTAACGGCTCCAACAAAATGGCCGACTTCACTTTCGTAATGATTCCTGAAATCAACCACAATCACATCCGGATCTTCAAGCATCTGGTTAAACTCCTTTGCCTTAAGATGGATGCCTTTATTGGTAACGTCAAATGTTGCATCATCCAAGCCATCGGCAACAATTTTCTTGCGGACCTTAACCGTAAGTTTAAGAAAAGACAGATCGTCCTGTTCCGCTGCGACATTCAACCGGATTCCCTTCATAAAATCATAAGCCTCCAGCGTATCGCGGAACGCTTCAAGATTTTCTGCAGGAACAGACATCTGTGCATTGATGCCTTCATGTGCTACATACGTCCTTCCCAAAGCATCGAGTTCGGACCAGGCCAAGAACAAATCATTTCTGAATTTCTGAGGATCTTCAATACGGGCATATTGGTAAAAAGACAATGTGATGCGTTTTTGTCCCGCTTCCTCAATTAATTGCGCGCGCTGTTCGGCGCTTAACGTGTTATACAGTTGCATGCTATAAACATTTTAAGTAGAATAAAAAAACCGAACTCTAAATGGAAGAATTCGGTTACAAAGTTACTATTTAAATTCTGAACTAAAATGATAATTATCATTTTCTAGGATTTGCTGTCATTTTTACCCTGCATGAACTTATTGGTATCTTCAATGGGTTTAGTTGATCCCCGATGACAGGTTGCACATTGGATGGCATTCTTATACTGCTCTCCGATCGGAGCAAATTCCTTTGCATTCAATTCGTCCGTAAACTTAATCATATGCCTTGCAATGTCCTTTTCGTGCTTTTCGTCCGAAGATTTGTCCAACAATGTATGACAATGATTGCATTTTACACCCAATGCCTGACTGTATCCCTTCATCAGAGCCATAAGGCTGTCTTTCGAAATATCCTTCGGAAGGATTTTAAGATTCTTAAATCCGTCTTTCGATACATCTCCGTAATATGTTTCCTTTGTTTTCTGGTTAAAGGACATCAATACCATCCCCACCAGCAGGAAACTGAAAACATAGATTAAATTTTTCTTCATACCGCTTGTTTTTTACTTAAAATTACAAAAACAGGCGACACCTCAGAAAGTGCGACCGCAATTTAAAACAAATCTAATTAATCGTATCTTTTACAACCTTCAGGCTGTCTTCTTTTGCAGCATCGGGTAATTTCGATTTTGTATATTCTTCGCGAATGGTTTGCTGGTTAAATATTTCGGCAAGATAAGGTTCTACGATTTCCTCGAGCTTGCTTTTCGGAATATTCGTAATTTGCGGATCTTCCACAAGCTTATGCCATACCCCTTTTACTCCAAACGTATAATCACCGAAGACAATAACCGGGGTTCCTTTCACTTTTAACGTCTTTTTATCTGCCAGAACCCATTGATCAGCCCAGTTGTAAAGCCATTGTGCATCGGCATCCAGCAATCGCAGACACGAATGCGATGCAGGATAACCCGGCAGGGCATACTGATGCCAGCCTACCCCTCCGGAATTGCTGATGTTGAAATTCCAGTTCAGTATCCATTCATCATCAACCGTACTGCGCACTTTGCGTCCTTTCCAGTTCGTAAAAAACAATCCGCGCGGTGTCTGAGCCGATTTTTTACCCATATTGGTTGGCCCCCATTTTACAAGGCTTCCGTTTTCATACACGGCATATGCCTGTATCGGATAAGAAAAGATGACAATTTTAGGAACTTCCGTCAGATTATCCAGCTTTCTTGGAAAAGGGGTATAATCCATGAATGCACTCTTGAATTCATTGGGAACCACAAGGGTATCACGGCCGTTAATATGATCTGTATCAATGCGGTTCAATGCAGCAATCGTATATTGCTGTTCTTTCGTAAACGTTTTATAGAAAAGTTTGCGCAATGAATCGCTGGCCTTAATCGGCCAGTAGCTATAGGCTTCTCCTTTATATACGGCAAACTTACCTGCTTTTTTATGTTTGGCTAGTTCTGCCTTTTTTACCGCTGCAAGCGAGTCCTTTTTTGCCATGGCCAAAGAATCGGCATTCAGCGATATCGAATCTTTTTGAGACTCTACGGAATGCTGGATATCGGAGGCATCCGTCTCGGATTCTATTTTATCAGTTTCCTTTTTACAGCCTGAAAGAACAATCAGACCAAGAAATATAATCAACAATTTTTTCATTTCATTTTTTTACGAAATTACTAAAAAAAACAATGCTAAAAATAGCTATAAACAGCGATAATAAAGACGCTTCAACGCTACTCTGAAGCCGTTACAGCATCCCTGTTCTTCTGCTCTTTTATAATTTCTGAACGATACTTTCCGACCACTGCGTTCAGGGTTTCAGCCGCAATATCGTTGGCGTGCCCGTCAGCAGCCAGGCGCAGCCACGGGCGTCTCCCTTCAAAATCGTAAGCTCCGTACACAATGACCGGAGTTCCTTTAGCCTTTACCGTTTCTTTATCGGCCAGAATCCATTCATCTGCCCAGTCATACATCCATTTCGCATCTGCTTCAAGCAACCGCAGGCAGGAATGAGATGCCGGATAACCCGGCAAAGTGTACTGATGCCATCCAATGCCTTCTTTGTTCTCCAGGTTAAAATTCCAACGTAAAACCCATTCGTCGTCAAAAGTACTCACCACCTCTTCTCCTTTCCAGTTCGTAAAATACAACGCTTCAGGAGTAGGATGCTGTTTGGACCCCATACTGGAAGGCCCCCATTTCACCAGTTCCCCGTTTTCATATAAACCGTATGCCTGAATGGGATAGGAAAAGATGGCAAGCTTCTTTATATCCTTTGCTGAAGTCAATGTATACGGAAAAGGCGCATATGCGAGAAAGTCGTCATCGAATTGATCCGGAATCAACAACGTATCCACATTGACAAAAGTACTTTTGTCTACCCGGTTTAAAGCCACGATGGTTGATAGTTGTTGCGAAGTAAATTTCTCCTTGAACAGCTTACGCACGGAATCATTGCTTTTCAGCACCCAGTTCGTATACGTAAAATCTTTGGCTTTTTCATATTTTCTTTTGACGTTCTTGTTTAACGACGCATCATGTCGTTCTTCTGTTTTATCTTTACATCCGTAAATAAGAACAAATGAAAGTAAACTCATTAGCAAAATTTTCTTTTTCATAATCATAACGTTTTTGTTTTATTGTTAAGATACTAAAAACGGCGTTTTTAAACAAAAAGAACATTTTAATTTTTACAGATAACGGAATAATTCGACAAAAAAAGGTATTTTTACCTAAGATTAAGATTAAATATTATGAGTGCAGATAGAGAGGCTAAATTAAAGGCATTACAGTTAACTTTAGATAAATTAGACAAAACCTACGGAAAGGGAACCGTTATGAAACTCGGTGACAGTGCCGTGGAAGAAGTAGATGCCATTCCTTCGGGGTCTTTGGGATTAGACCTTGCTTTGGGGGTCATGGGCTATCCGCGCGGTAGAATCATTGAGATCTACGGGCCGGAATCGTCGGGTAAAACGACCCTTACCCTGCATGCTATAGCGGAAGCACAGAAAGCGGGCGGTATTGCAGCTTTTATTGATGCAGAACATGCATTTGACCGTTTTTATGCAGCCAAACTCGGTGTGGATATCGACAACCTCATTATTTCACAACCGGATAACGGGGAACAGGCATTGGAAATTGCAGAGAACCTGATTCGTTCCGGAGCAATTGACCTTGTGGTTATCGACTCTGTTGCCGCACTTACTCCTAAAAGCGAAATAGAAGGCGAAATGGGAGATTCCAAAATGGGACTTCACGCGCGTTTGATGTCACAGGCTTTGCGAAAACTCACAGCCACCATTTCAAAAACGAACTGTACGGTTTTCTTTATCAACCAGCTTCGTGAAAAAATTGGTGTGATGTTCGGAAATCCCGAAACGACAACCGGGGGTAATGCCCTGAAATTTTACGCGTCAGTCCGTATCGACATCCGCAAATCAACACAGATCAAAGATGGAGAGAATGTTTTAGGGAACCGTACCAAGGTGAAAATCATCAAAAACAAGGTTGCACCTCCGTTCCGTACCGCTGAATTTGACATTATGTATGGAGAGGGAATTTCCAAAACAGGTGAAATTCTTGACCTCGCCGTTGATTTTGAGATTGTAAAGAAATCCGGTTCCTGGTTCAGCTACGGCGACACCAAACTTGGACAGGGTCGTGATGCAGTAAAAGCGCTCATCAAAGACAACCCTGAACTTCAGGAAGAATTGGAAGAACGCATTAAAGAACATATCAAGGAACAGCAAGCTTCCTAAATGATTCCCCCTCTTACAACGAGGGGGTTTTTGATTTTACATGATAACCCAATTATTTTTTCTTCATTTTCTTCATAAATCCATAAAAAAGCTTCAATTTTGAACCTTCAACGGGGTGCTGGTTTAACGGCTGAGATGATACCCGAGAACCTGGTTCTGCACCTGACCGGATAATGCCGGCATGGGATCCTGAATTTATCATCTCATCATTTAATATTTTCGTTATATGATGCAGGAAATTTTAAGGCAAATCACCTGGATAGAATGGCTCGGAGTATTTTTCTCCGTCGTTCAGGTTCTTCTTGCCCGGAAAAATAATGTAAACAACTATCTGTTCGGTATTACAGGCATCTTATTGTCGCTGTACATTATGTTCAACGCAAAACTCTACGCCGAATTCACATTGAATCTGTATTATCTGGCCATGAGCATTTATGGTTGGATGTACTGGAAATTTGGAAAACAACAGGCAGAAGCCCCCATATCGTATACGAATACTACGGAAAAGGCCAAAGCAGCGGGAATTGTTATTGGAACTTTTGTACTGTTCTACTTCTTTCTTACGCATTTTACCAATTCTGATGTCCCTGTGTGGGATTCCCTGGTCAGCGCATTTGCCTGGTCCGGTATGTGGCTGATGGCTAAACGTAAGATAGAAAACTGGATTCTTCTCAATATCAGCAACATCATCTCCATACCGTTAATGATTCACAAGGAACTGTACTTATACGCCGTATTAACCACCTTCCTGTTCGTTGTAGCAGTATCGGCCTATATGAACTGGCGCAACATCCTTAAACAAGAACAATATGCACGAATGGGTTAAACTTAGAGAACAACTTCACGGAATTACTGAACTCCCCGCCTCTATTGTTCAACATATTCACGAACAAAAGTGGCTGCAGATATGGGTACCGGAACAATACGGCGGTTTGGGATTGGCATTTAAAGACGGATTAAAGCTACTTAAGAGCCTCGCAGTTACTGATGGCAGCCTTGGCTGGATGGTTACACTATGTGCAGGAGCCAACTACTTTGTAAGAAACCTGCAACCTGAAGTGGCAAAAGAACTGTTCAGAGATCCTTCCACCTGCTTTGGCGGCAGCGGAATGGTAGGCGGCACTGCAGAGCGGTATAACGACCGCTACATCGTCAACGGCATCTGGAAATTTGCAACAGGCGCTCCTCATCTGAGTCATTTTACACTCAATGCGGTGCTAACGCAAAACGGACAGCCCTTGCTTGACGAGAACGGCGACGAAAAAATCCGCTCTTTTATCGTCCCCAAAGAAAATGTAAGCATTATACCGGACTGGAAATCCATGGGAGTGCGTGCCACAGGCACTTATTCATTTAAAGTAAGCCAGGTGGCTGTGGAAGCAGATCACAGTTTTGTTTACAACACTTTTTTCACAGATCAACTGCTGGACCGTATCCCGTTCCGCATCTTTGCCGATTTGACACTTCTGGTAAATTATGTAGGAATTGCCCTGCATTTTATTGAAGAGGCTGTAAAAATAAAGTCCCAACTGGATGTGTCTGTATTTCTTGAAAACCTAACAGATATCGAAAAACGCATCTATTGTTTTGCCGATAAAACGCAACAGCAACTCATCAACCGTGGAGAAATACACGAGGATTTCTGTAAGGAGATTCATTTATTCGGGGAAAGGATAGTAAAAAACCTGTCTTTTAAAATACTGGAACTGTATTTCCAGCTCGGAATCAGGGGAACCCAGTGTAATGAACCTGTTCATCAGGTATACTGCGACTTCTTCACCATAACCCAGCACGCTAATTTCAGAACAGCGTATAAAAATTGAAATCCAGCCGCTTTTTTTGGATATTTAGATCTAAATTCTGCTCTGACAAATCAGATACCAGGATGCTCTTCGTGCTTTTCAACATATTGAAGGATCATATTCCGGACTTCTTCCTTTAACTGAGGTTTATCACGTTGTGTAAGACCTTTTGTTTCAACAAAAGGGAGCTCGTAAATAATGACTTTTCCGGGGTATCCTGCAAAGAAACGAAACGGGAACATTTTCTTCAGCCCTATGAACGCCATAGGAACAACGGGGATCTCAAAATCTATCGCCAGACGGAATGCACCGTCCTTAAACGTATCCAATACAACGCTTTCATCATCGGGCACTCCTCCTTCCGGAAAAATACAGACACTTAATCCCATCGCAAGTTTTTCAGCCGCTGCAATCATGGTTTTCTGACGGCTTACAGCACTTGAACGATCTACCAGTATACATGCCTTTTTATAAAAATATCCAAACACCGGAAGTTTGGCCAACTCTTTTTTTCCTACGAACACAAAAGGGTTTTTCACCAGTATAAGCATAAGCATAATATCCATCATAGAAGTATGGTTGGCTGTAAGCATGTAACTTTTCCCGCGATAGAATTTCTGCCTGAGCTGTACATCTTTCCGGAATCCGGTTCCGTAAAAAACAACGTATGCCCATATCCGGGCCAGAAGGAAGAAGAAGCGGTAAAACCTGTCGGTAGATAGCGAAATAATCAGAAAAGGTGATAATATTAAGATGACAACTAAAATCAGGGTATAAAACCACAGCTTCCAGAGAAACCAAAATACATTTTTAAAAAAGCCCATGTTTTTTTTGTTAGACACTGCAAATTAATAAATAAATAATTTTAACGAACAACGTAATAAACTTTTAAATTTGTAAAAACTTAATTTTAAAAAATGGCAAAAGTATTAACTGGCGTTCAAAGTACCGGAACACCACACTTAGGAAATCTTCTGGGAGCCATTCTGCCTGCAATCGACATGGCAAACGACCCCAAGAATGAAACATTTTTATTCATCGCCGATCTTCATTCGGCTACACAGATTAAAGATGCTCAAACGTTAAAAGAAAATACATATAGTGTGGCTGCAACCTGGCTTGCCTGTGGATTGGATACCAACCGCGTAACATTCTACAAACAGTCAAGTGTACCGCAAACCTGCGAACTTACCTGGTACTTAAGTTGCTTTTTTCCTTTTCAGCGTTTAACGCTTGCCCATTCGTTCAAGGACAAAGCCAGTTATCTCGAAAATGTGAATGCCGGACTGTTTACTTATCCGATGCTCATGGCTGCCGATATTTTACTGTATGATGCGGAATTTGTACCTGTAGGTAAAGATCAGTTACAGCACCTGGAAATAACCAGGGATGTAGCTTCACGTTTCAATCACCAGATGGGCGAAACGTTTGTGCTTCCGAATGCTTCCATCTCTGATGAAATCATGACAATTCCGGGAACCGACGGGGAAAAGATGAGTAAATCACGTAATAACTTCATCAATATTTTTGAAGATGACAAGAAGCTCCGCAAGCAGGTTATGGCCATCGTAACCGATGCCACACCTCTTGAAGAACCTAAAAATCCGGATACGTGTAATGTGTTCGCTATTTACAAACTACTGGCAACGCCCGAACAGACAAAGCAGATGCGTGCAAATTATGAAGGCGGCAATTACGGCTACGGACATGCCAAGCAGGCCTTGTTTGAATTAATTTCCGAAAAATTCAAAGACATCCGCCAAAAATACAACTACTATATGGACCATCTGGACGAACTGGATCATTTTCTCAATGAGGGTGCTGCGAAAGCAGCCGTTACAGCGAACAAAACATTAAAAAGAGTCCGTGAAAAGTTAGGATATGAATAAACAAAAGACCACTCAGCTGAGTGGTCTTTTGTTTAATTTAAACATTTTTCCGGGTAATCCAACCACTACATCCTGCAATTCCAATATAAGCAGTTCCGCATTTAAAACCGGCACCTCAAGCCTGCTTTTCAAAGCAAGCTCATCGATATGCAGAACCGAATCCCGCAGGGTTTCCACAATAAGCCATTGGGTTTCCGTAACCACCTCTAAGTCCGGAAAAAAAGCTGCGGCCTGTTCCCCAGAACCCTGTTCTTTTCGGTTCCAGTTCAGATCCTCAACAAATAATTCAAAATCAAACAGCAACTGGGCTTTGTTATCCTGAATAAGCTGCAGGCATCCTTTACTCATATCGTCGGTAATTTTTCCCGGAATGGCATAAACTTCCCGTCCATACTCTCTGGCAAAAAAAGCGGTTGACAAAGATCCTCCTGTTTCAGCACTTTCAATAACAACAGTTGCCTGCCCCAGTCCTGCAATAATCCTGTTTCTCCGGACAAACAGTTCCGGAGAAAGGACATTAAAATTCGCATATTCCGTTACAATGAGGCCATTTTGAAATAAATCTTCATAAAATTTTTTATGCGCGCCCGGGTACAGCAGCTGAAATCCGGTTCCCATTACCCCGACAACGGGGAGCCCCTGTCTGCGGGCTTCATGGTACACGGCAATGTCTACTCCATAGGCCATCCCGCTGACCACTACGGGATTAAAAGGTTTAAGATTCCGCACAAGCTCACCTACCATTTCCTTTCCATAAGCCGTCATTTTACGGGTACCCACAACCGCAAGTGCAGGCCGGTTCAACAAAGACAGGTCCCCCTTGTAAAACAACATAAGCGGTGCATCGGGACATTCTTTCAATAATGCGGGATAATCTTCTTCCAGAATTCCGGTACAACAAATCCCGTTATCCTGTATAAACTGTATCTCTTTTTCTATTATCTGTTCATTATGCCGTTTAGTCACTGTATCACGAACCACTTTCGTTAAAGGCTTCAGGCCGGACATTCTGGAACCTTTCCCGCTGAAAATGCTTCTTACATCACCGTGAGCGTCCAGGAGCCGACGGGCGTTTAACACTCCTATGCCCTCGCAGGCAAGCAAGCGGAGATAAGATGTTAAAATTTCTGAATCCATGTATTTTTTTGATTATCAAACTTTTATAAATATAAATATTTTTTAAATTTGAAAAAAACAAACTCATTCCAAGAAACGGAAAAATAGATTCTATCCTAAAATTGTTAATAACATTTGTGGATAAATTTCCTTAACAAGTATTGATTCATTATTTTTGCCTCATGATGATCGAGAAACACATTTCAGCATTACTATACCGTTACCAATGCGTAATGGTACCTGGTTTCGGCGCCTTTATCACCGAAACCGTTTCGGCGCGTTATAATGAAACCAGCAATACTTTTTCTCCTCCGAAAAAAAGTATACTGTTTAACAGCCTGCTGCAACAGAACGACGGTTTGCTGGCAAATCATATTGCCCTTGAAGAACACCTTTCTTTTAATGAAGCCCTTCAGAGAATACAGGAACAGGTTGCTTTATGGAAATCTGCATTGGCCTCACAGGAGGTGGTATATCTTAAAAACATCGGGGAACTTTCTCTAAACGCAGAACAAAAAATACAGTTCGAGCCTGTGGGTTCCACCAATTACCTCACATCATCATTCGGCCTCACATCGGTGATGTCGGTTCCTTTGACAAGGGAAGTATTACCGGAACAGGGAAAAACGGTCGTGCTCCCTTCCATATCCAAACAGAAACCCCGTCTTCAGTGGATGCGCTATGCCGCTGTATTCGCAGGAGCAATAGGATTATACAGTTCGGTAGCTACCTACCAGGAATACGAGATCTATCAGGAACAAAAAATGGCTGTTGAAAAAGACGTTCAGAATCAGATTGAACAGAAACTGCAGCAAGCCACTTTTGTTATCGAAGCTCCTAAAGCAGTAAAGGAAAAAGTTGCGGAGGTTACACAGACGGTCCTTACAACAGAAAAACCTTTCCATATCGTTGCAGGAGCCTTTAAAACGGAAGCCAAAGCCCAGATTCTTACAGATGAATTAAAAGCAAAGGGATATGCAAATGCGAAATACTTATCCAAATCAAAACATAACATGCGTCAGGTTGTTTACAACAGCTATGCTACACAGGAAGAAGCACAAAAAGATCTTCGCATGATTCACGAAAAGGTAAATAAAGACGCGTGGATATTTATAGAAAATTAATTAAAAGACCCTTTGAGGTCTTTTTTTTTCGTTTATATTAAACAAAATCTACTATTTTTGTATAAAAATTCAATCATGCAGCCTAAAACACCTAAGGACTCCATCACCATTCTTACAGATATTGTCTTACCCGGAGAAACCAATCCTTTAAACAACCTTTTCGGAGGAGAGCTATTAGCGCGTATGGACCGCGCGGCAAGTATTACAGCGCGCCGCCACTCCCGAAGAGTATGTGTTACGGCATCGGTTAACAATGTTGCCTTTAATAAAAGTATTCCCTTGGGAAGCGTTGTCACCATTGAAGCAAAAGTTTCAAGGACCTTTAAAACTTCTATGGAGATATTTCTGGATGTCTGGATTGAGGACCGGGAATCCGGAAACAGGCAAAAGGCAAACGAAGCCATTTATACCTTTGTTGCGGTTGACGAGATGGGGGCACCTGTGGAAATTGCCGGTATCGTACCTGAAACGGATGAAGAAAAAACCAGATTTGAGGCTGCTTTACGAAGAAAACAGCTGAGCCTTGTACTCGCGGGTAAAATGAAACCAAGTGAGGCAACCGAACTCAAAGCTTTATTTAATAGTTAAAAACGATCATAAAGGTCGTTTTTTTTATACATTAACTTAACCCGGTTCTTATTTTCCAACGTTAACTTTGTAAAAAATAAAATCTATGAAATCATTCTTAAAGCTTATTTTTCTTTTAACGCTGCTTCATTCTGCCCCCCATTGTTTTGCCTGGGGCACTACAGGCCACCGCGTCATTGCCGAAATTGCAGAGCGTAACCTGTCACGCAAAGCGAAAAAGGAAATTAAAAAGATCATCGGGAATCAAAAGCTGGCTTACTGGGCCAACTGGCCTGATTTCATCAAGTCCGATAAAAGCTTTAAATATGCCGATTCGTGGCACTATGTAAATATTCCGGGAAATCTGCCTTATGGGGATTTTATCACAGAGCTTAAGAATTCTCCCGATGAAAACATGTATAAGCGCATACCTGTTTTAATGCATGATTTAAAAGATCGTAACCTGACCCCGGAAAAAAAACAACAATCCCTGTACTTCCTTATCCATATAATCGGTGATGCACATCAACCCCTGCATATCGGGAGGGCAGAGGATCTCGGAGGAAATAAAATAACGGTTGAATGGTTTGGAGAACGGACAAACTTACACAGCGTATGGGATTCTAAACTCATAGATTATGAAAAATACAGCTACACCGAATATGCCGATGTACTCAATATTTTATCTAAAAAACAAATAAGAGCAATTCAGGAGGGTTCCCTTGAAGACTGGTTATTCGATTCTTATACAATTTCGAATACCATCTACAGCGGAATTAAAGATGGTGACCGTCTCAAATACGAATACGCATACCTGCATAAGGAGTATGTTGAGCAGCAGCTTACAAAAGGAGGTCTGCGTTTATCGAAGATGCTCAATGAAATTTTCCAATAAAAAAAGAGTGCTTAAAGCACTCTTTTTGTTTTTTTAACGTCCTCCTCTAGTCATTCCACCGGAAGAGCTTCTTCCGCCACCGCCCATTGATCCACTGCTTCTGCTCATTGAAGGAGCTGAAGAACGACTCATGCTGGGTGCAGAACTTCTACTCATAGAAGAAGAAGAACTACGGCTTGGCTGGCTGAAACTGCGGCTAGGCTGAGACGATATTCTTGATGAACGTTCAATTCTTGAACTTGACGGAGCTGCTTCCCTGCTAGGGGAAAAAGAACCACTCCGGCTTACGTCATTGTTAAAAGAACGGTTCGGTGTAACGGTAGCTCTGTCTGAACGGGAAGAACCGCTAGTAGAACGTATTCTTGAGAACTCCTCGTTCGAAACACGCTGACGTACTCCTGAACGCTCAACCGAACTTCTGCCGCCCGTATCGGAACTTCTTAAATTTCCCTCGTTTCGTGATACATTCCCTGATCTTGTACTAGTTTGCAAGCCATTTGATCTTGAAACTTCCCTTGTGGATTCCAAGGCTCTTCTATTGGTAACATTCTCATTACGGCTTGTAAAGGATCTTCCGGGATTCTGGCGTTCCATGGCATTTCCTCTCACACCGCTGTAAACCCTGTCTGCACGTACCAATCTGCGGTTATCTGTATAAGAATAACGGTTTCTGTGATCGATATGTCCATAAATATGTCTGTGGTATCTGAATACCGGCATCGGGCGCCAGTAGCTGTAATAGGTAGGGTAATAACCCCAATACCATGGAGAATAGTATGGACGGTAAGTACTTAACCAGAACAGATCAAAGAAAACCGGCGTTGTATAATAAAAAGGTTCGTATATATAGTTTGGTCCGTATATATAAGAGTTCCCTACAATCTGAACCTGAACGGTTTTATTACGCTGGCGTTCCATTTCAATCGTTGCCACATCCTGAAACTGGTCCTGCCCAAGAACTGCCTGGATGACAATCACCCTTACATCTCCTTCACCTACTTCTACAACCCTTAAATAATCAACATAATTATCATTATTTAAATCAAGGTTCGAAATTTGTGAAGACGGATCATTTAAACGTCGCTCAAAATCTTCCAAATCTTTAGAATCTCCGAAAATAGAAGCTACCGCCTGTAGGTCAAGATTATCAGAAATATCGTAATTCTGAGCTTTAACAGTTGCTGTAGAGCTGTTATATTGTGCGTTGCCGACGCCTGCAGTGAGCATTGCTGCAGCGATTAAAGCTATTTTAAATATTTTCATTTTAAATGGATTTAGTTTTATACTTATCAATAATCAAGTACTGTGCCAAAACAATATTTCACATAAAAAAGACCTCAATATGAGGTCTTTAAAAACAAAATCTATTATAAATCTATTTCTGTGTTATAATGAATTCTGATCTGCGGTTGATTGCATCCTGTTCTGAAGTACAACCTTCGCCACAATCAACTTTAGGCTGACTTTCTCCATAACCGCGAGCCTCCAGACGGGCACCACTGATTCCTTTTGAAATAATGTACTGCATCGTTGATTTCGCACGCTGATCTGATAATTTCAAGTTGTAAGCATCGCTTCCTTTATTATCAGTATGGGATTCAATCTTAATTTTCATCGTAGGGTTACGCTGCAGGATCTGAACAAGCTTGTTCAATTCAAATGCACCCTGTTGTGTAATATTCGATTTATCAAATTCAAAGAATATATCTCCTAATAAGATTTTTTCAGGGATTATAAGCATCTCAATTGGCCGCAGTTCCACGTCAATTGGATATTTTCCATCGCCCCATTTCTGTAATTCCACATCTTTTCCTTCATATCCGTCCAAAGTTACCTGTAAGGCAAAAACCTTGTTACAGTCGGTATCGTATCTTACAATCCCGTAAGAATCCGTAAAACGGGTTTCAATGATGTTCTTATCATAATCCAGAATGGCAACCTGAGCATCTTTAAGGATAGCTCCTGTTTTCTGATCTCTTACCGTAATAACCATTTCAGTCACACATACCGGGCGAACTTTATAAATATCATCTCGTCCAACGCGGTTTGTAGACAGGAATCCGATACCTTTATCAGGATAATACGAAAGGTGGAAGTCGTCTTTGGCCGTATTGATCGGATCTCCGATATTACGGACTTTTGCATTTGCATCTGTAAGATCAAACATATATAAGTCAAGACCTCCAAAACCTTTATGAGAATCGGAAGCAAAGATAAGCTTACCATCTTCTGAAACAAAAGGAAAAGACTCGCGCCCCTCCGTATTCACAATGGTTCCTAAATTCTCAGGAGTTCCATAAGTTCCATCTTCGTTTAGGGCAACTCTCCAGATATCCATATCTCCAACCGATCCCGGCATATCGGAAGCAAAATAAAGCGTTTTACCATCAGGTGTAACCGCAGGGTTACTTACCATATATTCCGTTGAGTTAAACGGCACCGGCTCAATGTCCTTCCATTTTTTACCATCTAACTTGGCACGGTAAACACTTACCTTTCCTTTTTTCAACCTGTTTTTCTTGTCTTTTTCAAACTTTCCACCACGGAAACTTTCTGTAGCGAAGAACATTGTCTTCCCGTCAGCCGTAATCGTAACCGGTCCGTCATGGTGCTTGGTATTCAGCTCATCAACAGGTTTGATGTCTTTGAATTTTTCTTCATCCGCCACATAGGTAGCGGCATAAACATTTAAAAAGGGCTGATCATTCCAACCATACTTTTTCTTGGATTCATCCCTTGCAGAAGCAAAATAAAGCGTATTATCTGCAGTTAGTATCCCGGCAAAATCCGAGAACTGCGAGTGGTTCATTCTACTATCCTCAAAAGTGAACAACGCCTCCTGGCTTCGTAACTGAGGAATATAATCAGGATCCTTAAGGAATTCGATGGTACGGGAATCTTCAGGTTTCAGATCCGCAAATTTCTTCATGATCTTGTTAGAAGCCTCATATCGCCCACTTGCTTTAAGCATCTGAGCGTATTTATAGAAAACTTCGGCATCCTGATTCGGGTTTCCTTCAATAGCTTTTGCATACCATTTGGCTGATTCCACCGTATTGAATACGTTGTAATAACTTTCAGCTAATTGCAGGATTACGTAATTGTCGGATTTCTCTCCGCGCACAAGTTTTTTGTATTGCTCGATCGCCTCTACATATTCGTATCTTTTAAACAGCTGATCGGCATATTTCAAGCGTTCCTGAGGTGTACTTATATAAGCTGTATTCTGCGCCTGCGCGGTATATAGGGAACTTAACAGTAAAAGTGATAAGTAAAATTTTTTCATAATTCTTAGTTAGCATATTAGAAATAACGAGGAGAACTTGATACTTTCTTCTTGTAAAAAACATCAAACAGGATCATCACTTCATGCGATCCGCCCGCTCTGTAATTAAGACTCGAAGTTAAGTGATCGTAAGCATATCCAATTCTAAGTTTCGGCGTTATGCGATAGTTCACCATTGCCCCGAAAGAATCCTGAATACGGTATGTAAGACCTACCTCAAATTTTTCATCATATAATGCGTTTAAAGATACATCGGCAGAGATAGGAGATTCCGTTGCCATCTTCAGCATAGTTGAAGGTTTGAATTTCCAATCATGGTTGATTTCGAAAACATATCCTCCTGTTAAAAACATATGGGTTACATCCGTACCGAATTTCCTGTTATCTTTCTCAAGATAAGTATTCTTCATAAAGTTAGGAATACTGAATCCTACATAATACTTATTGGTAAAATAGAACAAACCGGCTCCTACATTAAAAAGGGATGCACTTGAATCCTCTGAGAAGGCTATATCGTTTTTATCAGGTAAAGTATGATTGATATCACTGAACAACCCTATCTTCTGCATAGTAACTCCTCCTTTAACCCCTAACGCAAGGCTGTGTCCTTTTCCGAGACGAACCGTGTACGAAATATCTGCCGAAACATTATTTTCAGTTACAGGACCTATATTATCATTAACAAAAGATAAACCAACTCCCAGATTCTTTGCTACCGGTGTATGAAGGAAAGCAGTACCCGTTTTAGGGGAGCCATCCATCCCTGTCCACTGTGTTCTATATAAAACCCCCATAGACAGATAATCATTGATTCCTGCATAAGCCGGATTAATTAAACTTTGATTATACATATATTGCGTATAATGCGGATCTTGTTGCGAGAATCCCTTAAAACTTCCCAGAATAAGGCAAATTGTTGCAACGACACTTTTGTTTAATTTCATAAAGTTGAATTTATATTACAAATATATTCGATTAATCACCAAAATCACATCTTTCGCCTCCTAATCTTTTCCATATATTCATGAAAGCCAGAACGGCGCTGTTAATAAAATACTAAAATAGTAATATTAATTTAATATAATCAAGATTTGCATTGATAAATTTTAAAAAAAGCATGTGTTAAAATTGCAAAAAACATCTTTTAAACTTATATTTAGTAAATTTGGTACGATTTAATACCTATTAGAAAAATTCCATGTTAGAAAAGGAAACTATTAATTATGAAAAAGCTGTTTTGGTGGGAATCATCACCCAACAGCAGAAAGACGAAAAACTCCAGGAATATTTGGACGAACTTGAATTCCTGACCCAAACGGCCGGCGGAGAGGTTTTAAGGAGATTTACCCAGAAAATGGAAAAACCCAATCCAAAGACTTTCGTTGGTACGGGCAAGCTTGAAGAGATTGACCTATATATAAAAGAGCATAAAATCGATACCGTAATTTTTGACGACGAGCTTTCGCCGGCTCAGCAACGCAACCTGTCGAGAATGCTGGACTGCAAGGTATTGGACCGGACAAATCTTATCCTGGATATCTTTGCACAACGTGCACAGACCTCTTATGCCAGAACGCAGGTAGAACTTGCCCAATTTCAATACCTGCTCCCAAGACTTACCGGTATGTGGACGCACCTTGAACGCCAACGCGGAGGTATTGGAATGCGTGGTCCCGGGGAAACGGAAATCGAAACCGACCGACGTATCGTCCGCGACCGTATTGCTCTTTTAAAGGAAAAGCTTAGAACCATTGACCGACAGATGGCCGTACAAAGAAGCAACAGAGGGGCAATGGTCCGTGTTGCGCTGGTAGGCTACACCAATGTAGGAAAATCAACCCTTATGAACGCAATCGGAAAAAGCGAAGTCTTTGTCGAAAACAAGCTTTTTGCAACCCTTGACACCACCGTAAGGAAGGTTGTTATCAAAAACCTGCCGTTCCTTTTATCCGATACCGTTGGATTTATCCGGAAGTTGCCGACCCAGTTGGTTGAATCTTTTAAATCAACCCTCGACGAGGTGCGGGAAGCAGATCTGCTTCTTCATGTGGTCGATATTTCTCATCCCGAATTTGAGGACCATATTGAATCTGTAAACCAGATTCTCAAGGATATTAAAAGCGACGATAAGCCGACCATTATGGTATTTAATAAAATAGATGCATACAAAGCTGAAGATTTTGATGAAGAGGATTTAATGACGGAACGTACATCGAAACATTATTCCATTGAGGAATGGAAAAACACCTGGATGAGCAAGGTTGGAGAAAACCATACCGTTTTTATATCCGCTACTGAAAAAGAAAATTTTGAGGATTTCAAGCACAAGGTTTATGATGCCGTAAGGGAGATTCACCTTACACGATTTCCGTATAATAATTTTCTTTATCCGGAATACGAAGAAAATGATTCTGATGATGAATAAAAAAAGCGAGTGATTTTTCACTCGCTTTTTTATTATTATTTACTTAATCTCGTTTTTAATGTTGTCCAGATAAGTTCGGGATTGTATTTCTTTATCAATTCACCTCTTAACCTGTCTACTTCAGATCTTGAAAGGGCCAATTCATTCTGTAATTTACTTACTTTATCCAAATCTTGTAAAGCTTCATCTACGGAAGAAAATGAGGTCTTAGAGATATTTTTGGTCAACCAACGCCCCTTATCCTTATTCTTGTAGAACTTTTCACGATTTTTATCATTCCCCAACTTACTGTTAAAATCTGAGGTTTTTGCATCCGCATCTTTAACCAGGTTGTTGCTTGCTGATAAATTTGCATATTCCTTTTCAAACTGTAAATACAATGGATCTGTCTCAATAGAAGTGGTCTGGCTATAGATATTCATTGAAAAGATACAAAGAACAGCACCTAATATATTTTTCATTCTATTCATTTTTAGTCGTTATTAAGATTAGGTACTGCAGCAAAAAACTGCAGCACCCTCTTTAAATTATTTAACTTCATACATTAACTGTATCCAGTCCTGGTATTCACTGTTTTTAGTTTTAACATACAAGAAATAAGTACCTGAAGGCAATTGTTTTCCTGCATTATCCTGTCCGGCCCATTGTCTCTTGTATCTGACTTTTTTATCGTGCTCGTATACAAGCTTACCGTATCTGTTATATACTTTTAATTCAAAAACGTTGTTATAAGTAAGGTCAAGATTATCATTCTCCCCGTCTCCATTAGGAGAGATTCCTTTCGGGTAGCTACAGTTTTCAACATACAATAAGAAAGATTTTACATCCTCACAATCATATTCGTTAACCTTTTTAATAGATACACGATAGAATCCTGCCTTATTGATAACCTGTCCAACTTCCGGTTGCGGAAGTGTTTCTACTACGAAATTCGCATCTTCATCAAGACGTTCTACTTTATAATAAAACTCATCATCAGTCAACGGAGGTAATTTATACTCTGTACACTGGTTGGCCGGTTTCGGAGTTTTAACCTCTACGGGAGCTTTTATGATCTTCGCAGGTATGATCTCGTAACACTGGGCAATTTCCGTTTCCACACGAACATAAACTTCATTCTCACCTAATTTGATAGGGAATTGTCTCGGATTCGTTATCTGATTCTTTTTATTGATGGCATCATCTTCTGTTGTATAATACAAGAATCTCAATTTACTTAAGTCTCCTCCGGACTGACCTTCCTTGATCATTTCGGCCAATACGTTCAGATCGTAAGTATTCTGATTTTTATCACATACCACCAATCGCTCCAGATTTACCTCATCCAGTTCAATTGCAGGACGGAACGCAACTTCGTACCAGTCTACATATTCTTCATCACATGTTTCAACGACTAAGTTTACTCTAACCATTTTCTTTTTATCGATCACTACATCAAGAGGAAGTTCGCTGTTACTTACCAGTTTACCGTCAACCAACCATTCTGCTCTCCACATTTTTTCTCCTGAAGGTCCAAAACGCCAAGATTCCTGTTTTGCATCGAAAATCACACAGTTTCTTCCGGGAGGCGTATAAGCCACCGTTCCTGTAGCATTGGAAATCCCGATAATAGCATTTCCTCTGTAATCTAAAGGACAACCGTTATGGTTTTCAACATTGATATCAATTACGTTGGTTGTTTCGTGTAATACAATCTGACTTGTTTGGGTATTTTTAGGAATCAACGCACAATCCTGAGGTGATAAATTATATGACGGCATGTTTGTGAAATTGATCACAAATACGCGACACGGCGCCGTACCATAAACTGCATAATTAATGGTTCCTGCAGGCTCAGGGGTTATATTTCCCCAGTGGGTATGTTTAAAGATACCAAATACTCCATTTGACCATCCCGGTGTTGTAGTAGGAAGCGGAAGTGTCGGGTCATTTCCCATCGGACCTTGAGGAAGTGCCTTATGATCCGTTCCGTTCGTAAACGAAAACATTCCGTTTGATGCCAAAGATATTTTTGTATATGTAGCATCAAAAAAACAGAATTTAAACGGGAGGGTAACATCCTCCTGTGTTCTGCTGTCAATTTCTACGGGAATTTCTGTTCCTGTAAACGGATAAGGATTATAACCTAAAGGCTCAATAGAATATTGATCCGTTCTTCTCAGATAATTCACCTCGTAATTGGCGGGTATTGTAACCTTCTGATCTTTACAAACCACATATTGATCCTTACCCTCCTCATAATAATCCATCAGCCCGGAACGAGGAATACTTACATTGAAACATGAAGCATCAAGTCCCTGCTGAGCACTAATTTTAAGGCTTGTCAAGAGCAATAGAAAGAGTATTTTTCTAAACATAATGATGAAGTTAATATAATAATTCGTTAAATGTAGACAAATTTTTACAAAAACAAAATTAAAATGAATAATTTAACCCTAATCCTAAGGTATGCCGTGTCTGAAATCCTTTATATGCGTTGTCATCATAAAGCGCCTGAAATGTCAAATTCGTAGAAATATACTTATTCACCTTCAAAACTGCATTTAATTGATAATCTACATCAACATTCTGAGGATCTTCTAAATAATTTGAATACAAATTAAGAATATTCTCAATAGTAAAATTCTCCATTACCTGGAGTTTATAATACGCATTTATGGATGCCCCGAACTCAAAACGGGTGTTTTTACCCTGTTCAACCCCGAACGATTCACCTTGCTCGGTAAAATGTTTGTGAACGTAGATTAAACGTGCCGTAGCGGGTGCAAGGTTGACTTTCAGATTGTCGCTTTTTTTCCACAACATCCCAAGCCCCACCTGAAGATAAGCAGGCGACATGAAATGTGAAATACGCTCTTCTTGATTATCTGGATTTAACCCTGCATCAAACTGAGTCTTAAAGTTCATAAAAGCAGAATAATACCAGTATCCTTTCGCCTGTTTTCCTAATAATGAATTTATTTCCAGCCGGTCATCGGTTTTTCTCTTTTCTTCCCCTTTGAGCTTGTTGATCCCGTATGAAGCAATGAATTTATTATCCCAGACCCAGTCCTTCTTTTTATAATTGATGTCGTAATTAAGAGAACCATTCACTGCAAGGTTATTGGATCCTCCGGCCTGCCATTGTGAAAAACTTGACTGGCTTCCCAGAATGGCTATAGTTCCTTTTGTTATCCAGGTACTGTCCCTTTGAACATTTTGAAGAGTTGATTCCTGCCCGTAGAAAGCATGTGCCGGTAATACCGCACACAGTAAAAAAATCTTTTTCATAGTCTATTTTTATTTCTATTTTTTTCTCTTGAAAATAGGAACGGCAGAACAGGCTTCTCCAAACATAATAGACCGTGCATAATTCATCATCCGCTGATTTGCCATAACATAGGCTTCTTCCGGAATTGCTTTTTTAGCACACCCTTTAATGATGACAGGCTGATCCCGATAGACCTCGAAATCTAAGTTATTAATTATTTTCTGATAATACAATACCCTCAGGTCATGCAATGATCCCTGTACCACCATTTTGGCAACAGGCTGCAGGTAGGATGAAACGAGCATAAAGGCCCACGATGGTAATATGGCATCTGTGGAACAGGTAACAGCCACGAGTTTTTCTTTATACATGTTCCAGTCGGCATCCTTAAGTGCCGCTCTGAACTCTTTTTCCCTCAGAACAATTCCTTCATACAGCCATTGCGAAATATCCAGCAGCACGGATTCTTCCAAAGGATAATAATCTTCAAGATCGAATACGACCAGACTGCTCTGAGCTACCTTATTGATGATTTCGTCTTCCATGCCTACAACATTCCAAGTTCCAGTTTTGCTTCTTCGCTCATAAGATCTTTAGACCAGGGCGGATCAAAGGTCAATTCAATTTCCACATCTTTGACCATGTTGATGGAAGACACCTTTTCCTTAACTTCCATAGGAAGCGTTTCCGCAACCGGACAATTCGGAGAGGTCAGCGTCATCAGTATTTTAACTTCCCTGTTTTCGTTTACAAAAACATCGTAGATGAGTCCTAACTCATAGATGTCTACAGGTATTTCGGGGTCAAATATCGTTTTTAAAACCTTAACGATACCTTCTCCTAACTCGTTCATATCAATTTGTTCTTCCATTTCTTTAGTTGGCTTGAAGGGCGATTGCATATAATTTTATTTGTTTAATCATAGATACCAACCCGTTGGCCCGTGTTGGCGATAAATGTTCCTTAAGTCCGATTTCGTCAATAAACGAAGTATCGGAATTCATTATTTCCTTGGGATCCTGGTTGGAAAAAGCCCTTATAAGGATGGCAATGATTCCTTTTGTAAGGATGGCATCGCTGTCGGCTGTAAAGATGACTTTCCCATCCTGTTTTTCTGCATGCAGCCATACCTGTGACTGGCATCCTTTTATAAGATTTTCTTCTTTTTTGTACTGGTCTGCAATCAGCGGCAATGATTTTCCAAGTTCGATGATGTATTCGTATCGTTCCATCCAATCGTCAAACATGGAGAATTCCTCCACAATTGCTTCCTGTATTTGTTTAATTGTATTCATTTTAACTAATAGTCCGAATTATTCGTTAACTCAACATTTGTTGTGCCTTTTTGAGGGCTTCAATCATACGGTCAATCTCTTCTTTGGTATTATAAAATGAGAAGGATGCACGTATCGTTCCCGGAATTCCGTAAAAATTCATAATGGGTTGTGCACAATGGTGTCCTGTTCGCACGGCAATTCCGAGTTTATCAATAATGGCTCCTACATCATACGGGTGCAACCCTTTGAAATTAAAGGAAATTACAGAAGCTTTTTCCTCCGATGTTCCATAGAACTCAATCCCGTCAAGATTTTTCAGTCTCCCGGTTGCATATTCCAATAACTCCCGCTCCTGCGCCGCAATGTTATCAAAACCAACTTCATTCAAATAATCAATGGCAACTCCAAGAACAATACCTCCTGCAATATTCGGAGTACCTGCCTCAAATTTATGCGGAAGACATGCATAGGTCGTTTTTTCAAAAGTAACTTCCTTAATCATCTCTCCCCCGCCCTGGTAAGGAGGAAGCTGGTTCAGCCATTTTTCCTTTCCGTATAAAATCCCTGTTCCGGTAGGTCCGCAAATTTTATGTCCGGAAAAAACGTAGAAATCACAATCCAGCTCCTGAACGTCAGGTTTAAGATGTGGTGCTGCCTGAGCTCCGTCGATGAGAACCGCAGCCCCAAACTTATGTGCCTTCTCAATCATGATTTTCACCGGATTGATGGTTCCCAAAGCATTTGAAATATGATTTACTGCAACAATTCTGGTACGTTCATTGAGCAATGCCTCGTAAGCGTCCATATCCAAAGTACCATCATGCAACATCGGGATCACTTTTAAAACAGCTCCGGAACGTTCACAGGCAAACTGCCACGGAACGATGTTCGAATGATGTTCAAGGTATGAAACGATGACTTCGTCTCCGGGTTTCAGCATGAGGCCAAAACCGTTGGCTACGAGGTTAATTCCGAATGTAGTCCCCGAAGTAAACAGTACTTCAAAACTGTTTTGTGCATTGATATGCTTCTGTACCTTCAGGCGCGCTTCTTCGTAAGCATCTGTCGCCACCTGACTTAAATGATGTACCCCGCGATGGATGTTTGCGTTGATTTCCGAGTAGTATCTGACTTCTGCATCAATCACTACTTTGGGTTTCTGCGCTGTTGCTCCATTATCGAAATACACCAAAGGTTTTCCGTTTACCTGTTGTGAAAGTATAGGAAAATCTTCCCTTATTTTATGTATATCAAAGTTCATGTGTCTCTTAAAAAGAAATTTAGTACAAAGATACTAATATAAAATTATACGGTTGTCAAGAATGAAATACGAATTTAGAACTGTTTTAAATAAAAAAAAGCTCCTGCGACCGCAGGAGCTTTTTTTTATTTTATCACGGACTTATCTTTTAACAGCCTTATTCAACAAAATAGGGTTCGTAAGTACTTTACAGTTCTTTACCGTAACGGTGATTTCCTTCACGGGGCCTTCACACACCCCGTTAGATTGTGAAACGTAGTATTTGTAAGTACCCGGAGCAGTCGTAGGTGGAACAGGAGCATTCGCAAGGCGAAAGCCGTTAGCCGTCGTATACCAGTTTAACACATAAGTTGAATTGGTTGTTGAAGCACTTAAAGCCGCTACCTGTCCTATACAATATTGCTGGGCAGCATTAATAACGGGCAGGTCGGGAACAGAATTCACCGTAAAACTGCTTGTATTGTTGCTGTTTACGTTCAATGGAGGCTCAAGATCCGTGATATCCGTCGGTGCATTTGTTGTCCAGGCACCGCTGGAATTCGGACGTGTAACAGTTCCCTTTTCCTGTATGAACCTTACTTTGACCTGGTTTGTAAACTGATTGTTACCCTTAACCGTAAACGCAAAGGGCGCCATTGATTGTCCAGGAGTCAGACTTAACGAGTTTGCGATAGTTGCAGAAGTATTCTGTACTGTTGTTCTGTATACATAACTTGTATAACCTGCGGACGGACTGTTAGCTATTGTCTGTACCAGTGTCCATCCCGATGGAATAACCGAAGAAGCCAAAGTTGTATTAGGCGGAACAATTTCCGTTACTTCTACCCGGTTTCTGTAGTAATTTCTGATATTGCTGTTGCTTGTTGTCTCAATTGTGGTTCCTCCGTACTCTACATTCCCATTACCCATATTGGTAACCGTAGCGGTAAGGGTATTTCCGTTGGTACTGTCAACACAGGGCTTATCAGTTGTCTGCGCAATGGTCATGTCGATGCCTTCTGCAATGACCGGTGTAGTTACAACGCTTGTATTATTGTCAAGATCCTGGTCCAGGATGTCCGTAGGAAGTGCCACAGCCGTATTTACCAGGACATTCCCCAGAGGAACAGCCGTAAGGGTCCCGGTTACCGTTATGATACCTGTTGTCTTAGCTGCCATATTAAGGCTCCCTGTAATTTTATTCGTTGCAAGCGGGTTCGCTGCAGATGGGGCCGGTAGTGTTGCAGAGGTAAATCCGGAATGCGTTATACTTGTAATGCGGAACATTCCTGAAGTTCCTCCGGTAACCGTATTTCCCTGCCCGTCTTTTACCTCATCATTGAAACTGATATTGGTTAAGGCGGCATCTGTATCATTGGTTACCTCAATACTGTACGTAATCTGATTCTGGTTCGCAGGATTACTGCTTGGTATAGACCGGAGTATGTCTTTATCTGCTTTCTTTACCACTCTTAAATTTCCGGGAGTGGTAATCATTACATTCCGTATTTCGTGATAGTTAAAAGCTCCTCCGGTTGACGCTGCAAACCCCAGCTTTAACAATGAAGGTGGAACTTCATCCGTAGTATACCTTACCAATTCCGTAAATCCGGTATCGGATATGTTGCGCTTCCAGCGGATGATAATATCGTAAAACCCGTTATCTGTAGGATCTATTTCTACCTGAACCCGGCGGTAAAACTGGGCATCCGTAGGACGTGTTTCACTAAACGGCCCGGTATTGTAATCAATTTCATTTCGCTGTCTGATTGCCGCTGAAGTTCCTGTACGGTCCCCAACCTTATATCCGGCCAGGTATCTGTTGGTTGTAGCTGTATTTGTTGTCGTGGGCCCTCTAAGAATAACGGTATTAGGCACAAGTCCGTTGGAATCATTATTGGCATCCAGGGGGATGCGCCCGGGTTTTCCTTCGTTATTGTTCCCATAATTTCCATAAGCATCAAATCCGATCCCCACGTAACCTCCAGCCAGTCCGTCTATAGGAGTAGTACCCCCTACCAATCTGGCATAACCAAGCGACCCGCCATATCCTCCGATTTTAAAAGGTACTGTAGCGTCGAACAGGAAGACCGAGAAACCATCCCCTCCATAATAGCTTCCGGAAGCATTATCACTGTTACGCCACATTTTGTATTCGAAATCAACCAGAACACCCAATGTTGAAGGAAATGATTTGTCAACATAAAAATACCCTCTCTGGTTTGTAGTTGAATTGTTCAAACGAAGCCAGCCGGCTCCGACGGGATCCACACCACCTGAAGTAAGGTAAGCTGTTCCTTGAGTTCCGCCTCCGCCTCCAACGACCATCTCCGTGGTTTTACTCCCCCTCAAATCGTTGGTAAAGGTAAACTGTGCCAGCACATTCTGAATACAGCATACAAACAGTATAACTGCAAGTAAAGATTTTACACGGCCTGAATGCTTCGCTTTATAACAATAACTTTTCATCTTAATTCTCCTTTACGGCAAAAATAATATTCATAAATGATCCTACCGTTACATCTGCATTGGATTTTACAACATAGGTCATTTTCCCTGCTGCATCAAGGGATACCGACTGAAAAACAACAGTATCGTACCAGGTTACATAATAATGCAGCTCAGAAGCAGGCAATACGGGTAATGCCGGTGCACTGGGGCTGCTTGGCTGAGTAGCAGTTCCTGTTGTTCCAAACTGTGCTTTATATCGTTCGTACAAATTCAGCACTCCTGTTCTGGTTCCGTCAGTAAAAGACTCTCCGGCAGATGCGTTAATCGCAGTAAACTGTGAACTGTGTGTAGGAACAATAATAGAAGGCATATAGAAGAATTTAGGCATTACAGCTTTCAACTGCTTCAATACACCTGTTGTTGCATCTGCAACCACCACTTTATCGGAGGCAATCCCGGTTTGAAGTCCTGAAACTGCAAGGGTATTGGAAGCAGAGGCAGCAATCGTTGTCGCTTTTACAAGACTTCCTCCAAGCTGTACCTTATCTGTAACTGCATCTACACTGATGCCGTTGTTGGCACTTACGTTTAAAGCTGTTCCATTGCTGTTCGCTACAAGACCGTCTCCTGCCAACTGATTCATATTCACCGACAAACTTCCATCAGCAGCTACGTTTACGGACGGGTTGGAAGCGGCTTGTTTTACAACACCTATCTTTCCGGTATTGTCTGCAGTATCAATGGTGATGGCAACATCTGCCAGCACAGCATCACTAACAGATGAAGTTGCATTTACTTTGACCGGAGCGGTTGCTGTAATCGCTTTTTTCCCTGTGATTGAAGATGGTGCTAACGGAACATAATTTACCACACCATTAACCCCTACTGTTGCAACTGCCCCCTGTACAGCAGCTCCTCCGTCAAGATTTGCTGCTGTTACCGTTTTTGAAGCGATATCAGTTCCTGTAACGGTCCCGTTTTCAATTTTGGCCGAATTTACCGAATTATCTCCCAGTTTGTCCGAAGTAACACCTCCGTTTGCAATCTGGATACCGGCATCTGCCCATAATTTCTCGGTTCCGTTTGAACCGGTTGTAAATTCTATACCTCCGGCCACTGTTAAATTCCCTTTCTGGTCATCTGTAGCGAACCGCACCCATTTTCCTGCCGTTGCGGCATTTACCTTAAGCCAGTAATAATATCCCGGTTTTACCGCGGTAGTACCTGTTCCTGCCGTTGCTGTATTATACACAAGTAACGAATTCGCCGTGTGCTGGCTGGCAGCAGCAATCCCGCTTATCGGAGCAAAGTTATCTGTACTTGTTAAAGCAACCCTTGGGGTTAATAAACCTTTCGTAGAGGAAGTAAGATCTACTACAGAAGCCTTATTGGGTTTATCCGTACCAAAGCCTTGTTGCGCATAAATTCTATCGGCTCCTAAGGCAAGTACCATAACAAGCGTTAAATATATTTTAGACGCTTTTTTCATGTGTAAATTTCCTTAAAGATTAATTTCTACCTACGATAGCCCATTCTGATCCGTTAGATTTAACAATCCAACCCTGATAAGGTAATGCTCCGTATGTTAATGTAGAACCGCCATTTGCAATAATGTTCAGGTAATTGGCAGGTTCTGTTGTATTGCCGATTTTAATATTTACCACCTGCCCTTTATTGGAAGCTGTTGCTGCCGGCAATGTAATGTTGATATCTGCAGCTGCAATAGTTGCCGTAATATTGATTTCCTGAATGAAGTCGTTATATCCTGAGATAGCTGATACTGCTAAATTCGCTCCCGTTGACTGTGAAAGAGATCTTGCGGCTTTACGCAATACTCCACCTGTTGATTGCGCATATACAATTTCACTCTCTGTACTCGGTGCAATTAATCCTGCAATTCCCAAAGTATTGCTTGCACCTCCGGTCGTAATAGTAGTGGCGGTTTCATTTAAAGTACCTCCTAAAATTATATCTCCGTCTGCGGCTTTGCTGATACCATTATCCACTTTTACCAGACTTGTTGGTGTTGCAGGTGTCCATGCTGTTCCGTTGTATGTGAGTACCTGGTCGTTTAAAGGTGCTGCAGCAGCTACTGCTACTCCCTGTATTGCAGTGACCTTGGTATTGTTCAAAGGTCCTGTAACATCTCCTGCCAACTGGATATTTCCTTTGTTTACAGATAAAGTTCCATCCGCTGCGATCGCAACTTCTGCATTGGTTGCTGCTTCTTTTACCACACCCAGAGTAGTACCTGAAGCTGTTGCTACATTTACCTTGAACGGTGTTGTTGCTGACCCGTCTCCGGTTACCTTAGTATTGGTTCCGTCTTCAAATTTTGTATTGCTGGGCAGATCAGTCTGGTTAACCCATTTTACTTCTCCTGCTGCATTGGTAACCATTACCTGGTTTGCCGTTCCTCCTGTATTAGTTGTAGAACCCGGAGCCTGAATATCCTCGGTTTTTATGCTTCCGTTTAAAATTTTATCCGAAGTGATCGCATTATCCGCAATTCCAAGGGTAACATCAGCTAACACGCTTTGTGCCAAAGAAGTTCCGGTTCCTGCTGTTGTACCTGCTGTAACTGTTATACCGCTTCCTGTAAGTGTTTTTCCAGCAGATGCCGCAACTGTTTTATAAGTTACACCTCCGTTTCCATCTGCTGTTGGTATCAATCCGGCTGCAACGTTAGTTCCGGCAGCGGTATCTTTCGATGCCATTTTATCAGCCGTAACCGCTCCTGCCGTCAGTTCTGTATTTCCGATTGATCCGGCTTTAATTTTTAGGAAAGTAGGTACCAGAACAGCATCTGCAAGGCTTGAAGCTTCTGTTGCCCCAATCACGATCTTACCGTCTGTTGTAAGATCTTCCCCAGCAATGGATGCAATAGATTGATAGGTGATATTTCCGTTCACATCTGACACAGGTACTTTTCCTGTTAATGGAGTTGTAACTCCGTCAGGATTTACCCCTACCATTTTGTCCGGTGTTACGGATTTAACAGCAAGTTCATCATTTCCTACTGCGCCCGAAGCAATCTGAGTTGCTGTGATGGCATTGTCTTTAATTTTCAGATAAGTAGGTGTTAAAACAGCTCCGTTCAAAGAACTTGCCGTTGCAGAAGCTGCATCAGCTCCAACATTGATAATACCGTCTGTAGTAAGCGTTTTCCCGATTGCTGCAGAAGGTTCTTCATATTTTACTCCTCCGTTCCCGTCGGCAGTTGCTATAGCTCCATCTGTTGCATTAGTACCTGTCGCAGGGTCTGATGACGATAACTTATCTGATTTAATAGATCCGTTTGCGATATCAAGCGTAACATCCTTTAACACAGCATCTGCTACATCAGTCGTAGCACCATTCAGTGTAATAATTCCAGATGTGCTTATCTTTTTAGCATTCAAACCGCTTGTAATTACATTTTCCATAAGGGTTTTAGGCGCTACTTCTTTTAAGATTCCATCTGCACCCATTACAACTATGTTTTGAGTGGACGCATCAAATCTCGCCGGGGTCAACACCTCTAATCCTTTAATAGATAATGTTTTTCCAGATGTTGCATCAGTAGTTATAGTTGTTGCTTTGCTAAGACTTCCCCCTAAGGAAACCTCATTGGTAACAATTCCTGTAGCCGCATTTGTCACCTGAGTAACTGTAACACCGTTTACACCGTTAATGAATTCACTTGGATTAACCCATTGTGATTCCGGTTCATTGGTTGTAGGATTTAAAACCGTAACCAGTACCTGGCCCTGAGTTCCTTCTGCAACTCCTACCGTGTAAGTTGTAGTTAAACCATCCGGTGATGTTGAAGAATCAACCTGTACGTTTTTCCCTGCTGCTACAACCGTTTTCTTTTCCGAAGTAGTGGAAACAATACGTACCCATTTATTTGTATCCCAGTAGTAAAAACCAGGTGTTACACCCGTTGCTCCTGAACCTGCGGTAGCATTATTGTAAACTAATAATGATTGTGCCGGACTTTGAACCGGTGTTGCAACATTCGTTGCTGTTAAGTTTAAGCGTGGTATCAGCAATCCTCGTTGTGATGATACGATGTCAACAGCAGCCGATTTGTCCGGTGTATTCGTTCCAAAACCTTGCTGCCCAAAAGATTCTGTTGACGTCAAAACTGCAAAAGCAATTGTTGCTGTAAGTAATAATTTTTTCATTTCTAAAGTTTTCTAAATTTGTTAATTCAATCAGTTTCTATCAAAATTTTTCTATTATTTTCCAAGTTGTCCCATCAGAGACAAGGTTCCATCCCGAAAAGGGAAGAGCCGTATACAATCCTCCAGTAACGCCGTCTATAGCACCTTTAACCGACAGATAATGTGCTTCATTAGAATCGTACTTCTTTATTGTGATCTTTTTGCCTTTATTGGCCGTAGGGCTCGGTAAAGTGATGATGATACTTCCTGCAGTGGCATTTCCAAGTAAAATAGCATCTGTTGAAAGTGCTGTATAATTTGCATTGACTTCTTTTATTGCATTTAGCGAATTAAAATCTGCTGCAAGCTCACCCTGATCGTTAATTGTTACTGTTGGGTTTACGGCAGCCTCTTTTACAACCCCGAGGTTTTTACCGCTGGCTGTTTTAACGGAAACCGTATAGTCTTTACCTGCTGTGGTATTCAGTTTTGAAGCTTCCGTGATAATAATCGGTGCATTACCTTTAAAGGTATCTGTCTTTTGGTTGGCTTTGATGAGCTCACTTATCGTGATGATCTGCTGTGTACCATTGTTGTCTATGTAAGTGAACTTCGTTCCGTCGTAGAAAACATTTCCCGCTGTATACTTCACTATGTTCTTAATAATGTTTGTTACATTCGCATTATTCACAATTTGCTGGAAATTATTAGCAACATCAGAAGGAACATCAATGATGGTTTTAGTACCGTTTTCTGAAGTGTAGGTATACGTACCGTTGTTATTGTTTACCAGCGTCGTTACAACTGAAATTTCGGATAACGAAACCGATACCTTATTACCATCTGTATCCGTTAATACCAGATTTCCGTCTGTCACGGCAAGTGACTTGTTTTTTGTATTAGTATCCAGAGATTCTACATCAGACTGGTTAATAATGCGTGTCCATTTATTTTCAAACCAGTAATAGTATCCCGGTTTTAATGTTGCGGAAGCAGCTGTATTAAACACCAATAGTGATTCTACGTTCCCATTTGTAATGGTGGTTGTATCCGTAACACTTTTCAAAGGGATTCTCGGTATTAAAATACCTTTATTGCCCGCAACAACCTCTAACTGCGAAGAAGGATTCGGTTTTAAAGTTCCGATTCCAACCTGCGCATAAGATGCTCCTCCTAATAATAATAGCCCAACCGGAAGTAATCTTTTTTTCATATTGCAAAATATTCAAAGATTCGTAATCTCTTTTTTATGATCCTTCTATTCAATCTTGTACGCCCACCGTATATTGAATAAAAAACATCAACATTTTTTTCTCTCTTTCTAATTCCTTAGGACAAATGTATACCTATTTGTTCCAGCGCATAAGAAACGGGCACTGCAATTAACATTTTGTGATTATTATACACATAAGCCTGTGAGCATAATACTCAACTTTTGTTAAAACCCGTTTCTGTTTTCCTTGTTTTTGATCTTTAACGAACGTAAATTTTACAAATCCACCACGATAAATTCCGACCTGCGGTTTTCTTCATGCTGCTCATCCGAACACTTCACTCCGTTCTTGCAATCGTTCACCAGTTGTGTTTCTCCGTAACCTTTATAAGTTACACGCGAGGCATCAATTCCCTGTGCGATGATCCATCCTGCTGTTGAACGCGCCCGGCGCTCAGACAGTTTCATGTTGTAGCTATCAGAACCACGGCTGTCCGTATGTGAACGAACATCGATCTTCATCTCCGGATTCTCCTTTAATACTTCCACCACCTTAGCCAGCTCTATTGCTGCATCAGGTCGGATATGGTCCTTGTCGTAATCAAAATAAATCGGCTTGAGCTTTAATACCTTGAACAAATCATCATTTTTCTTCACCTCTACCTTCTCTGCTTCCAGAACAATCGTCCGTTCACTCACTCCCGAACGGCTCTCAAGCCTTAAAACCTCTTCACGCGTAGTATACCCGTCCTTCGAGGCCTTCACACGGTACGTTTCCCCACAGCTATACTCCGTATTAAAACGATACCCGTTGTTTGCGTAGGTATCCGAGGTTCCGAGTTCCTTATACAGGTTGTCGTACAGGGTAAGCGAAGCATCTTCAATCACCCTGCGCGTTTTGGAATCAATCACCCTTACAATGAGCTCCTGAACACATTCCAGCTGCAGCTTGCGTTCTTCTATAAATCCATAAATATCATCATTTCCCTTTCCTCCCTCACGGTTCGAGGAAAAGAACCCTTCCCTGCTTTT